>Ga0116231_10003962_pt1 | contig 30284 bp, 29 predicted proteins | sample S1TSphgellanicum_2_FD_89695 | JGI IMG/M metagenome (GOLD analysis project Ga0116231, IMG submission 89695) | Host-associated microbial communities from peat moss isolated from Minnesota, USA - S1T2_Fd - Sphagnum magellanicum MG | ecosystem: Host-associated > Plants > Peat moss > Unclassified... | reverse complement strand
CACCATCGGACCCTCTTCTTTCTTTGTGTGAACTTCTAATGGCAAGAATTGCTTGAGCTTTCGAGGATGTACATATTCTGTGAATAAGAATGAAGAATTTCTTTGGAATTGCATCAGTGTAGAGATGCATGACCGGAAGTGTGTGTTATTGAATTGCTGCTTCGTTGTGTCTGTCAATCTTTGAATCGTTAAGGAATCAGGGAGAGCAGGAAGCCAGTTTGAGTCTTGGAGATGTTGAGCTATCAGTAGGTGTGAGATCGATCTGTGAAACATGGACTCCGGGGTTCACATCAAATAGTGTATGCGCTGTCTGTTTTCATAGGACCCTCTTCTTTTGGCTACAACCCCATTCATCAAAGAAATTTTGGTGTCTAGTACAGAGGTTGGATTACAAATTAGTTGTAACGTAGTATGATAGCTTGATAAGCATTTATGTACCTTTTAGTTGGACTTGATTGTTGTGATTGAAGTTGTGAAGTGAAGGAGATGAATCATGTCAATTAGTTTTAACTAAAGTTTAGACTTGGCTCATGAACTCATTTAGTAAAATACTAGAAAATGTGCATTGAAAATTGGGGTTTCTTTAAATTGGTTAATCTAGGTCTTATGATGAAGTTGCCTAAAACTTCCCGAATGGTTTCCCCCAATGATATTGTTCAAAGGATCATTTGTTGACCAATCAACTTTCAAAATACAATAGATTTACAAATTGTTCTCCTAATCTCTTCCAAACTCCAACTTCATGCACACATCATCTACCATGATCCTAGCTTATATTGTTTTGGAATCTTCTACTACAAAATACGGTCAGCAAAAAAAGAAACCACTACGTACTTGATGCTGTGGTATCGCGGTCTTGTATTGTGCTTCAAGAAAAACGATGAGCTCCATCCTATGCTAGTCCTGAAATAGCCAAATACTGTTAGTGTTGCATGACATGCTGCAAGAGAAGACCGTAGTGTAGTTTCCTGATTCCCCACTATAAGGTGCCCTCCAATTGGTAGATAGATAATCAGCACTGGTTCCATCAGCATGTTCTGCTACTTATCAAGGTGGGCATTAACAGAAGCACTATATGCAAACCACTTTTCACGGCACAACCTCCGGTATTAACTTATTGCACAGACCAACCTAATTTTTGTAAAATTCCCCCTCAGTTTTTGCACATGACTACCTCCTCAAGGAAAAAAAACAGAATCACTCACTCAACCTTCTCACAAGCTCAAAGATGAAAATCCTTTGGAAAGAAAAAACCAATTGAAGAGACACAAAAGCACAGTGAATCACAAGAAACCTTTTCTTTCTGGCAAGTGCATGTGTTAAGAGGCAGAAGCCCTGAACCAAAAGGTTTGCATACAAAAGGAGAGAGGAGAAGACCTGACACAGAGGTGGTATTCTGAGAAGTAAAGCAAAGAGACATAGAGAGAGTAAAGGAATTACAGGATTGTGGGCATGTTGCAGGTGATAATCCTGATATCCATATCATTTAAATAATGCCATAAATTTTGTCTTGCCCTCGTGTAACACTCCCAGATGTGTTCTCAACTTTCTCACTGTCAGTTGTGTTCTGGTGAAAACATCCTGAGCAAACAGAAACTTACAGATTTCACCCTCTTTGCTCCTTGGTAGAAAGAAGCCCCAACGTTCTCGAGGATGACCTGACTATATTCCTCAGCTACAGGATGCACATCTTCTAAACTCACAAGCAAGACACTACAATTTAGCATGCACCATCCCTTCCCTCCAGTGAGTTCAATATCTTGTGAGTGAGGCCACTGCCCACAGGACATTGGACTCACCACCAAATACGAAGTGCCCTTGCATTTAGAACCTCCCTGTGAACTGGACAGTGAAATACAATCTTCTCCCATCAGTCCGAATCATCACCTCATAGGCACAAAACTAGTAGCCAACTTCTTGACGCTGCTATACTCATGTCAGAAGAAACTTTTGACCACAAACAGCCCTCTTTGAGTTGGAATACTGCATCGCAACCAGAGAATGCAACCTTCACAGAGTGAAATTCAAGAGTATCTGATATCTAGAAAATTTGACAAATCACGCAATTGCTGTGATAAACACATGAGAAAAAATTTACAATAACATATCCAGAGAGAAAACATGGAGTTCTTGAAATAAGAATTGTCCATGGACAACTAAATTTGCAACCGCAGCTCAAGTAGTTCATTATAAAGTCTTCAAAATTCCCACAAGGAAATAATGATGATTCTCAACACCCTTGAAACTATACACCCATGCCAACTGAACCTCCATAAAAGCCAGGATCTCCTTTTGATCCTGGATGCATGGCCATGCATATACCAGTAAGAACTGATTCCAACCTTCTCCCATGCATATCACACTCATTGACTCCCTCCCAATACTTCTCTTCCCCATTTCTCTCTTTAACTCACCTGTACAAATTGTGGCATTCCAATGAGGCTCCAGCAAGTGGAGACAAAGTGGCCTTGGGCCAAAACTTAGTCTTGCATCTCCAGTTGCAGGCAGAGCCTGAAAACTAGAGCCTTGAATGAGAAACATGTATGTTCTATGTTTTATTTGCTGATGGATTCAGAAGCACCCTGCCCTCCCCTTTGTACAATTCCTATGCTTAGCCACCCCTGGTACCAACCACTCCTTGCGCTTAGTTGCTTTCAGTCCCTGGTGACTGACAACCTCTCTACCATTTGTGGAGAGAGATAAACACCAACCAGTAAATTGCAGCAGAAATCTTTCACTGGCCATTAAAGCCCTCCTGTGTGGGTGGCCAGAGTTGTGCCTATGACATACACTTGTGAGCTTAGTTCCTCCTCACAGAATTTAAACAAGTCTGGTGTTTGTTACAACTCAATTGCATTGCTCCACACAAAAAGCTCTAAACTGGATCTACAGACCTCTCCCAGATGTAAAGGGTTGAAATGGATATACATCATGGGGCCCACCATCATAGCCCCCATACCCTGCAATTTCAGGCAAAATGGGTATGAAGACAGAGGTGACATCACTCTTTGTCCCTGTCTGGAGACAAAGTGTGCATGAAAGCTCCACCACCAGAGATAACCCCCTGCACTGACCCATCTCTGCTGCTGTTACTTGTTGAGGGGCTCCCCTGGTGGCTTCCTCCAATTCGCACATCCGCACCCATAGGGAATGGCTCCTACAACAGCCATTCCACACTCTCATTGGTTGGCTAACTAGTTCGTTACTTCTTTCACCTCACCTTCAACTTCCACACATGAGCAGTTAGAGACAAGGAACAGAATGGGCCAATTTCAGATACAAATGTTCGACAGGGTTTGATGAGCACAGAGTCTAGCACTATTCCCTGGTATATTGTAATGTCTTCACTGTTGAGCCTGATGGCAAAGACCACCTCTAGCAAACTTGAAAATCCATATGGCAAGTATTAGTAGTATTCTAGGTAGCAGGCTAGGTTGAAGCCACAAACAGTGCAAGACCCAATGTGTGGTCATTATTTCAGCACAGAATACATCTGATTCTTGCTTGCCTTGATAAATTGTTGTGGTCATATGAGGTTGCACTGATATTGGGGCGTCACTGTGGACCACTAACTGCTGCTGCCAGACACAGTGTGTATTCTTTGCTGGGTCTCTGAAATAGACCATCCTTTAGCCAGTCAACTATGACAACATCTCAGCAACTGAAGGGAAGGTCATAGAGAACCACCCAGGAGAAAAATAACTGATGTGGAAGACAGAGGGCTCAATGAATGAGAAAGCATCCTTAACAGTTCACTGTGAAACAGCATATGAACATAAAACCCTCCACTGCAAAAACCTTCTCTTTGATAACAGGATCAGTATGTTACTCATGTACCATACCAAGGATCTTCTGTGCCCAAGTGGTAATTTCAAAAGGTAACAAACCAAAAGACTTGGCCCAAAACTCAACTGCTATTCTCAACCTGCCTCCTTATTCCAAAGCAATTTGAATCCTCTGTTCCCACAACAATCTTCTGAATACTGATGAGCCTGCATGGTTGAACTGTGATACTGGACATATGACTTAGATTCTAATAAGAACTGAAAGTGGTCTTCCTAATATACAGCAGGACTGATGCAAGAGAATGAAGGTCATCAAGTGCTCAAAGAAACAAAAGCAGAGGCTGCCTGCCAGTGTCCAACACACAATAAAGGAAGACTCTGCTATTAGAGATTCTGAAACTCAAAACAAGTGAAGGGAGGTGCTAATTCCAATAGTCGGGTACCTGATCTCCCACATGTGGTCCCTCTGAATGGAAGAGAATAGGACGGCATCTCTTGTCCTCATTCATCAGACTGGAGTTCTGAAAATGTGCAACAAGGGCAGCTTTACCCTGAATGCGTGCATATGCAAGAGAAGCCACTTTCTCACTGTTGAACTTCTCCCATTTTTTCCCATTGAAAGCCTGTCAGTGGGAAGCAATGAGTCCTTGTCAGCCTGACCTAGAGAACATGGACAAAAACCTGAAGTATGTGCACATAGAGAATCTTTCTCTGCAGGCAATACATGTTTACATAAACGAACACCAGTCAAGAGGTCAACAGACCCCAGAGAAGTTTCTGAATATAAAAAGGGTGTTGCATCAACCCACCTGATAGAAGGTTACAATGCAGGAAGGTGCTATCATGTTGATGAATGCATAACCCACATTACACTTATTCTGCAGTCATGTTTCCCAAACCCTCAGCTTAGCAAAGACAAACAAATTAGTGAACAAAATCAAAATCAAGGCCTGTGTGATTTTGGTAGCAACTTCTGCATTCAACTCAAATGTCACATATACAAACACAGACCACACATATACCTTGAAGTCAATGGGCAAATATATGAAATCATAAGTTCCACGGTGGTTTTCATCAATGGCTGCCAGCAACATCTTTGATGTGTATCTGCAAAACAATCACATGAAGATCAACTGCCACACGTCGGTACCAAGGACTCTCCAATGAATAGCTGAGAAAACAATATGGTCACCCAATTGAATGCACAGTTTTGTTGGATTACCTAGCCAAAGATTCCAGAAACAAGTGCATAGGTACGAGAACAAGATCCAGAGAAAAGCGTACTTGTTGGGGATGTTCTTTATCATCAAAGTTGTCCTGGGGTCCTCCCCACGCAATATACGGTCCAAATCCAGTTGATACTGTTTCTTGTTCTCTGCTTGAGCAGTTAAGCTCTCCCCCCTGCGACCCCGACCATGGTCACTCAATCCCTCCATGGAACCTGAGACTGGTCCCAGAAGCCCTCCATTCACAAAAACACGGGCACGCTGTTGTGGGGACATGACACTCAAACTTGGGGAAGAAGAACTGTGCTCTAGCGCAGGCCCCAAGTTCATCAAACCATGGCTCCCTCCAATATTAATAGCATGTGCTCCACTGTGTCCAATCATACCCATGGTTCCACCTGAAGCAGACCCCATAAGAGACGAAGACTCAGGCGACTCACCAAGGTAACTCTGCCGCCTCTCAATTGGAGAAGGCTCCCCTGATGGTGCTGATCCAACATGGTGGCGGGCCAAAATTGTATTCATGAGAGTCCCCTGGGATGCAGAGTATGCATTAGACTGCAATTGGATCTGGCCATTGTGACTGAAAGACTGTGCTGATGATGTGTTTGGCCAAGATACCAGAGGGGAATTTTGTGTTTGTTGGTGGTAGGGGCTTGGGTTTCCCCACAGAAACTGGTTACCAGACAATGATCCATTGCCATTGGAGCTTGAGCTGGGGAAAAGATATGGCCCCGTACTGGAGACACCCAGCACTGGAACCATTCAGAAGAGACTGAATCAGAAAAAGGTTATCAAAGGACAGTGTCAGTGCTTTTCCCTCTTACTTCAGATGTCTGCTATGAAATTTGCCAGGATCTTAAGATCACCCATGCAAACTGCAGCCCCAATATCAAGGTATTTTCAGAGAAACAAAAGAGGAGAAAAAAGAGCAGCATACCTCTGCTGGTATGATCTGATGACAAGCTGTCGTTCAAGCTCCCACTGATGGAGCGCTGCAAACGACTGCCTTCTCCAAATCCTTCACGGGACCTCAAGGCTGTTGTAGTGGAACCAGAAGTGTTTGATCCTGAAGAAATTAAGTGCCCGGAATTCATAAGACCCTTGCCATATTCTGGAAGAGATTGTGGGTGGTGAGGAGGCAAACGATGACCCAAACCTAGATGTCCCAGTGAATGGCCAGCTTCCATCTGGGTTGATTGCGCCACATGACTGCCAATAGTTCCAACTCGAATTGGTGAAGAGATATGAGGAGGCAAGCTAACAGATCCACTCAGAGGCATGCTGCCCAATGTTTGAAAACTCCCAAGTGGTAAAGATTGATGCATTCCACGCAATGACCCATTTTCAACTGCGGAGCTAACAGAACCCCATATAGCAGGATGGCCTGGTAAGGAATCACAACATAGTAAATTTCTTCAGTAGTTGATCCCTAAGATAGTCAGAAGACTCTACATGCCAAGAGACACCTCTCTAAAACAATATATATTCAGGGATTGAAGTTGCAGCAACCTGATACATTGGTAATCAGCATGTGTAACTCTCACCTATGTGAAACAATAGAACAAAAAGTAGATGTTCAATGTTAACCTGGTGGAGAGCTGTTCAGTGGTGAGTGAGATTGTTGACGGATGGGTTGACTGTCATCTGGGTCCAGATCCTGACTTAGCTGCTGCAGCAAACTGATTTCACAAAAGCATAAATCAGAGACCTGTCTAGAGGAAGACACAAACAATGTCACATCACCATTTCTGCCAGCAGATCTCACTCATTTCATCCATCCAAGGACAGAAACAGTAAACAGAAGTTCAATACAAGAGCGTCCTGGTGGCTGCAGAATCACTTTGAAAACCACTGGACTAGTTGACATCATCTGGCAGCAAACAATTGTTGAGTGAGGGTCTGGAAAAAACCATCCACAATCTACTCCATCCTGCCCAGTTGATACTGGCAGAGTACAGATTTTGTTGGCAAGGCACTTTTCAGAAAACTACAATGTGATCTTGGTTGACCTCAAATTGACTCAAAATCATCCTGTTGATGCTTTTACCATGACACTAAGCATATGACACCAACTATCCAGCAAGATTTCAACTTTATAAGCCAACAATAGCAAACACCTGTGCTTCAAGTGGCCTTCGCATTAACATCCAAATATCGACCTATTTCGAAAACGCCTGCAGGTGCTTGGAAGGAGAATGCAAACCAAAGTACCTGCATCACCCATGAGGGCTACTGCCTTGTAGGCTAGTTTTCCTGGAAGACTTAAAAGGGGAACAAGGTTGCTGACAAAGGACCATGTTTATCCCGTCCAATAACTATCATTCATATATGGTTCCCTGTGTCCTTGCTGGGCTTGGATACGGCAACTAATATTGAAACCCTGAATGTGACAGATAATTCAGGTTATCTTACAGATATCATAAGACTACACTGGAAGATCTGGTTTTACACATGGAAGGTTAGACACACCTGCGCCGGGCTCCACCAGGGCGACTGGGTTCCAGCTTGATGCGCTTGCCAGCTATGTCACTCCTGTTCAAAGCACGCAAAGCTGCCTCAGCTGCCCTCACATCATAAAACTCAATGAATTTGTGGTGGCGCTTGTGTGGTGTCTCTCGTATCTGTAGCAACACACAAAATTTTAAACAGGCAAGTTTTCTTGCACTGAGAACTGCAAGGACTTTAAGGCTTCACAGGAAAGTAGTGCACAAAAAACCTAAATGCAGTAAAATTATAAAGCAACTGATCACAAGTGCAGATCCAACTGCTCATCAGCACAAAATGTTTTGTTAACAGACACTTTATGCCTCAAGCTGAATGCCTTACTCCAGTCTAAACCATTCATGAACCAAATGGAAGTGTGGAATACAGAAAAAGTAGGCAAATTGCAGCTTACTTCTTTCACCTCTCCATAACCACCAAAAATATGTCGAAGGTCATCATTGGACACAGATGCATCCAGATTGAATACCACCAATGTACCCTGATTGACATCCTTATCTGAAGGATTATCCTGCAGCCTCAATATAATGAGATGTTATGATCTACCATTGGTGTGAAGTGCAGATTCTCATTCAACAGCCAGTTTCATTGGGAAAGTGTGAATCTACACTCTGGCAATGTCTGAGACACATCTATAACAATCAGGGCAGCAATTTTTTTCTTTTCTTTTGGTGGTGACTTTTCGTCACCTAGTCACATAAAAAATTCCAGTGCAACTCACAAAAAAGATTTTTGTGAAAAAAAGCCAAAGTTGCCAGATTTCAAGGAAAAAAATTATGAAATTGTATTTAGACAATAGGTTCTAGTAGGTTGCCTCATCCACAGTGAGGCTCCTGGTACCTTTGGAATGGAGAAATGAATGTCCAATTTGCGCCGCCTAAGTGGTTTGTTCTGAAGGGCACGCATGGCACTGCGAGCTGCCCGAATGTCATAATACGAAATCATCACAAATCCGCGATGCTTACAAGCTGTGTAAAGTGTACGAATTGCACCATATTCCTGCCAGAAAGCACATTACAGCACCAGTCATTACAATGCCCAACAGTGACAATGGAGAGCAACAAGATCAGGAAAATTGAGAGCAGAATGAGGTGATCTTACTTCAAAAAGAGTTCGCAGTTCTGTATCCTCAACATTGCTGTTTATATTGCGGACAAAAAGAGTCCTAGATGGATGTTCTCCATAAGGATGCTCGCCAGCTACAGATCCTGCAGCATTTGCTGCCCCTTGCTGGCCTGCAGCTCCTCCTAGCATGCTGTCTCCTCCTCGATGACCACTTACATACAAACCCATTGCATCCTGTGAGTCACCCTCAAGTTCCATGCCCCCTCCACTGCTAAAGAGGTCAAAATCCTCTGTCTCTTCTGCATTGTTTAAGCTGACAATGCAGTCAAAGTCATCAGTCACACCTGCCAAAAGCTCCTCCTCATCGTCTGGGAGAAGGTTACCAATGGTGTGCAGTTCAAGTTCTTGCAATGAACTAAAAGTGTCATCCCCTTCAAGATCTCCAATTATGTGTGAAGCTGAATTATCCAATGACTGACCAACACCTGCATCTGAAACTGATAATCTCACTGCCAAAAAAATCCACAGACATGTTCTGTTATTGAAAAGTGCAGGCACCATGAGCTGCCACACAGACATTCACAAAAAAAAATTGTGTACCAGAAAAGAATTCCAGAAGATCTTACATTTGTCACTGAAAAAAGCTGGAAAAGTGGTGGATAAGTTCCGGGCATCAATCCCACCAGCATAAGATTCCAAATTCTCAAGGTTCCCATTCAGAAGAGGTGAAGAGGAAAGCCCTGTAAGTTCCCGCATTCCACTTAGGTCACTGGTGTTGCTCCAAGAGTAGGATGAATTACCCGACAGCATTCGTTCTTGTCCTACAACCCCCCACTGATCCAAATTCTGCGTCCCACTGCGTGGGCTTCCCTTTGACCAATCCTGATTGCTTAAAGACCATGCATGCTGCAAAGAATCCAAATGCTGCGTCATGGCGGATGGAGGATTTGAATACCCAGGATGTGTCCGACTTCCCGGATCCATTTGTCACTTCCTACTCTAAACTCCAACCTGCCGAGAGATACAGGATCAAACTATAAGATACCAACACTGAATTTTAGAACAAAGAAACAAATAAAGCTTCACCACCACTGAAAACAATGACACAAACCCATAAGAAACAAAGAAAAAAAAGGCTTTGCAACGAGACTGAGAAATGCTCGTTGGTTGGTTTGAGAGAATTGTCTGATGAGTTAAGGAACCCTAGCCCCCTTCATGAAAGTGGCTTTTTCCCAAAACAGATACATTCACTCACCCTAGTCATGGACTAGGGCAAAGAGACAATGAGGACTACCAGGAGGGCATCCTTCCTTCCTCACAATACCTCTAGGTCAAAAGATGAAACAGCTTCAACATAGCAAAAGCCTTGAAACCAGTTTTCTCATCATGCCACACACACATATTCATTCACATACTAAAACAGAATCTTCAGGAAAACAACAACAACACAAACCCCAAAAAAAGCACGTAATGAATCCCAAGCGCCACTGTATGTATGAATGAATACCAATGGAGAGGGGGAAAAAAATAACGTGAAGAAAAAAAAACCTAAGAACTCCTATTTTGTTTGTTTGTCTGTCTGTTTGTATGTTCTCCTCCTCTTAAGGTTCCAAAGCACTTGCTATGTATTCCAGAGGGAAGGGAAGGAAGGGAAAACAATAACAAAATAGCATCCACATATCCAGTGCACTGATTCAGATCACAAGTATCTATTTATCTCCGACAGACAGACAGACAGACAGACAGACAGAAGAGCCCCCTCAGTTCCTCCTCCCAAGTTGGATCCGAATTCAAACAAATCAGAAGGGGAAAGAAAAAAAAAGCACAGCACCAGCACAAGCACAAGCAGCAAAGAAAGACAAAACCCCGCCCCTCCTTGCCCTTGCAGACGAAAGACAGACAGAGACAGACAGACGCACGCACCTTCTTGTTCAAAGAAACCATCTCCGACCGTTGTTGATAATAATAATAATGATAATGATAATGGCATGCTGTCTCAACAACAGCAGCTAAACTCCCATGGAAAAGAACGGCCGTCAGAAGAGCAGTAACCACAGCAGCGGCAGCAGCAGGAGGAGGAGGAGGAAGAGGCAGAAGAACCGTAGCGGAGAGAAGGATGGGGAGAAGGACGGGGAGCACGAGAGAAGAGACGAGAGAGAGAGAGAGCGCGAGAAAGAGAGCGGAAAGACGACGATGGCGACAATGGCGAGCACGAAACGCAAAGAGTAAAAAAAAAAGGTGTGTTTGTGTGTGCGTGCGTGCGTCTGTGGGTAACTTACTTTTTACTTTTTACTTACTTTTTTAACTTCCACAGTGAACTTGGGGGGAGTTGGAGTGTGTGTGTCTTTTTAGAGTGCACTAATTCTTTCACTTTTCTTTTTCTCTCTTGTCTTTTTCTTTTCGTTTTCTTTTCTTTTCTTTTCTTTTAGGACCCTATTTTTACACTCCAATTCAGGAGGAGGAGGAGTATTGCACGCCACCCAGCTTCCTTCGCTTCCGTGTTGTGTCTTCATGTTCCCCTCGTTCCCCCCTCGTTCCCCCCAACCCCCCACCCTCGTTTCCCTCCCCTCGTTCCCTCCAGCTTTTTCAGCTCTGTGCAGGGTTTATTTTTCTTCTTTTTTTTTCACATTATTTTTAATTTTTCTGAACTGGCGATCATCCATATTACAGTTTAGCCAAATTTTGGCTATAAACAAGATATGAAAGTAAATTTTTTTTAAAAGATTCCTCCACATTTTTTGGCTAAATTCTAAAACTCAATTCTAGAGAAAATCTGACAGTATTTTTTATTTTTTTTAAACTGTAGAAATTTGGGGACTAGAAAACCCCCAAAAAAACACATATTTTTAGCCATTTTTCAAAAAGATTTAGCCAACTCGCTAAATTTAGCCAGAAAAAATAAATAAGGCTGCTAGTAAGGAGCAAGTATTGCACGCCACCCAGGTTCGCTTCCAACTTGCTGCCGTGTTCCACTCCCGTTCCCTTCTCGTTCCCTCCTATTTTAGCTCTGAGGAGTATTGAATGCCACCCATGCTTACGTGACGTTTTGCCGCGTTCCCCTTCTGTTCCCTTCCTGTTCCCTCGTTTTTCTTCCCGTAGGAGTATTGCACGCCACCCAAGCTTTCCGTGTGTTGTTGACGTGTTCCCCTTCCATTCCCTTCTCGTTCGCTCATTTTTCACCTCTGATGAGTATTGCACGACACCCAAGCTTCCGTGTTGTGTAGCCGCGTTCCCCTCCTGTTCCCCTCCTGTTCCCCTCTCCCTCCCTCATTTTTTCAGCTCTGAGGAGTATTGCACGCCACCCAGACTTCCGGTGTTGTGTTTCCATGTTCCACTCCCGTTCCCTTCATGTTCCCTCATTATTCAGCTCTGAGGAGGATTGCACGCCATCCAAGCTTCCGTGTTGTGGTGTCATGTTCCCCTCCCGTTCCCCTCTCGTTCCCTCATTTTTCACCTCTGTCTATCACTTTCTTGTTATTGTTTCTAACGTTCCTTAATGTATTATTATCAGTGATTTTTTTATTTATTACAAATTTAATTGTGCCTAATTTTTTTTTCTATTTAAAAATATATTTCTTTATGAAATACTTGGGACCAAAGGACAAAGAAACATGTTCTTCTAGTGTAAAATGTCTTTTTCTTTTTCTTTTTTTGTTTAAAATATGTGTTTTCAATGTAAAAATGTTTTTTAAACAAAATTTTGCCACTTTTGAGAAATCCAATTTTATTTATTATTTTTAAAAAGGAACAACATTTTGATATTTCCTTATTATGTATTTCCTAATAACAAGTGCCTTGTGCTAGTTTAAGACCTACCTATTGACCTTTATGTTAGGGAACATTGTGGTTTAAGCAACATGATCTCCTTCCTAGTGAGTCCTTAGTGGGTCTCAAATTTTTTTTGGGGACAAATTTTGTCATGTACATGACCAAAAAATTTGGGAAGGTTTCTTGTTTTCAAATATATAAATTTGACTAAATTTTTTAATTTCTTGAAAAAAACCACCAAAATTGAAAATTCACAAAATTGAAAAAGAAAACCTTGGGCATGGCCCCTCCTTTGGAAGGACTCATTAGGAACCAAAATATCATGTTGTCTTTTGCATCACTTATGTTGCCCAAAAAAAAAAAAGCCAATAATACACTTTTTCCTTTTGCACTTGACTTGAAATACAAGCACTTGCTTATTATTATTATTTGAGATAAAATTATTCTAGGGTCGAGGTTTTGCAATTTATTTTCACAATTTCAACTAATTACTTCATTTAAGTATTTTGTTTTGGCACACAATTGAACACAACTAGATCATTTTAACAACATTGCCTATACATGTCGCCCATGTTCACATTTTCATGATTTTCAACTTACGTAGTTAGGAAACAATAAAGTGTTCAATTGCCCTTCTTACATATCAAGTGAATCATTTGTATGTTCAACATCAATTTACACAATGTTGTTTGTTTTATTTTCAATCTTGAATTTGATCATTTGACCAATGGATTTGGCATGTCCTCATTCTATGATTAAGTTACGAAGAGCGTCTTTTTAGAAACAAATTATTGCATTAACTGATTTTGTATTAATGGAATGGTAATCAATATATATCCATATAAGCATTCTTGCATTGATTTCATGTTGGTGATTCTACACTAATTAGAGTGGTTTTTATTTTAATGACAAGTTTAAATGTAAATATTTCCTTGATTTGCAAAAGACTTGTATATAATTCAATCGCCTTGTAAGTTGGGTCATTGTGATATGTGTACGTTAGTCATACTAGTTTGAAGTTAGTGCCTTCCATTACACCACACAAAATGCACAAAACATCAAAACATTTTATCTTATTAGCAAGTTGGATTGCTTATTCATTTGTTTCTTAATTTTATTTTTTATAAATTTGATTAGAAAATTATATAATACAATATCCATATTCGCTTATCAAGGTTATATATATATACACACACACTCAATAAATTAAAATCTCTTTATGAACTCAAGCATATGCACAATGCATTTTATGCACCTTTCAATAAGAGTTTTATCAAATCACCTTTAAAATTATTTTTTTTGAAAAATAACATCAAATATTGTCAAATCCCACTATGTAGTCTTTTCTTTTTGCAAAAAATCATCAAAAGGCAACATTCATTCAATTTCTTGGCAACAATTCCTTTTGTTTAAAAAAACAAATCACTAGATTTTGTCCATTTTTTATTTTTAGGGAGGAGAATGTTGACATGAGTCTATTTACTTACTACATTATTAATGGTCACATACAAAATTGTCACCAATTAAGTTGAAATTTATCTTAAGAAGCTCACCATTATTGCCACACTACAAAATTGAAAAGCAAAACATTGTCACCATGATGATTGATTTTTAAATTGTGTTATTGATGATTATGTTGTATGCTTATCTTTTTATCTTGTTGTTCTTTTTCAAATTTATCCCAAAATGTATCATTGATTTCACCTTTTGATATGTTTGTTTTACAACCATAGTCTTAAATTAATTCCTTCAAAAATTTCAACCAAAACATGTATTCATATCAATTGGTGTGATTTGGTAATTAATTATTATTGCAATATTGATCATGATTTCAATAACTATAACATTGAACAAATGCATTGTGATTAATTAGGTTATAAATCAGAACATACCACATAAAGGTATATTAACATACCACTATAAAAAAAACATGATTTTCTTGCACAAAATGTTGTGGTTCATGACACGTGTGTGAGTTAAACTTTGTGGTTCCATCCATTACAATGGACAATATGTAACGTATGTATTACATTAAAATGACCATTTGACATTACATTAGATTTCACATTGCAATAAAGACCACATATTGTACATTCTATGGATGAAACCACAAGGGTTACCTCACACATGTGTCATGAGTCATGGTTTTTTGTATTGAAAAAATCATGTTATCTTGTATTGTATTTACATCTTTTTTAACCTCACTTGCTATGAAGTCAAACTCCCAATGATAATTTGTTAATTTTATGAACAATAGTAAAACATAAGACATATAGTACATTAAGCTCTTCTTTCAACCTCAAGGACATTGTTGCCCTTGTACTCAAATACATTTTCCACCCATTTACACACATTCAAAAAACTTCCATACATAAACTTCAAAAAATGATGTTGAATTGAATGACAAGTGAAATGTTAAATGACATATATGTGCATTTTGAAGTTCAAGCACAATGCATTTTCTTCACTATGAATTCATATAGTTGGCTAATTATGTTTGATAACTCATTTTCATGATTATGTGCTTGAGTTGATATCTACTTATTATTGCCAAATCCCTTGATGAACACCCTTTGCAACCTAATTCATAATTGAAATAAGTTGGAAAAGCGTACAAGCAAATGGTGAAAACTTTAGAAAGATTATAAAATAGTTAGAAACATGGAGTTTAACATGTCATAACTCCCAATGCCCATGCAAATGGCATGTTTCATGCTTTCAACTTCTACTAATTATGTTGGGGGGCCAAGGAGGGATGTATTAAAATCATACAAATTGACTTTTCCAATATTAAATTAGGCTTGCAAATTTTCCACCTTCACTTGTTCTCCACTTGTGCTTTGAGTGATTTTAGTTGGTGATATAAAGACAAGACACCTTGAAAATCTATTTGTTTTTTTTGTTAAAACTTTGAAATGCTTCCATTGATGATGTACTTAAATGTCATCAAACATTTGAAATTGTTTATCCCATTTAAATACCTCGATTATTTATCCCATTGCACCATAAATCATGTCTTTTTTGAGTTTTTGATTTTGTGTTCAATGGACTTCTCATAAGCTCCACTACTAACCATCCATGTAAAGGTTTTTTTTTCCCTTAAATTCTTTGAGTAGGTCCATTGGAAAGGATTCACAACAGTATTAGCATTAAATGGTGACTATCGTAAGAAGGTTGTAACATTTTTACAAAAGCATTGCTACGAGTAGTGACCTAAGAAGTGCCTAGGTATAGATGTGGCCAATTCAATTGTTTTTATTTCAAAAAAAGGTCAAAATTCGAAAATTCGCAATTTTTTTTTTATAATTTTTTTGAAAAAACATTCTCCAAGTTGTAAGATTTTGCCACAAAAAAAAAAAATGTTTCCACAATATTGCCCCCAAGTTATATCCAAAATACAAAGGATGTCACTTCAAAATTCAATATACATGAATTATGGCATCTATGAAAGCTTTTCTACATGTGGTTGTCAAATTACATGTATAAATTGTAATTAATTTTCAAGCCATAATTTATAACAATCTTTGAGTGGAAGAAGAAGTAAACTTGTACTTAATTGCATTCAATGATCTCAAATCATTAATGTGGGAGTTGTCCTCAACCCCTCCCCTTCAAAGCAATTATTAGTTAAGGTCAATGCTTGTTGAAGTGATGGAGGCCATGAATCCATAAAACACAATTGATGTTGCAACAATTCATGAAATTTATCACAAATGTTTTATTCGATGTTTTTAATTGGGAGAATATGTCAACACTCAATAAATGGCCAAGTCATTAACTAATTTTTTCATTGCATGTTTGGAATTGACAACCAATAGAAACACATTAATGACCACATTGTTGCATCTAGGTAGAATGTGTGGCTAACTATAATGATGTATATGAAAACATCATTATCTATCAACAACGAAGAAATATTTAATTCTAATTTTTTCCATGTCTAAATTTTTTAGTCAACCTAAATTAAATTGAAAAATGGAACAAAATTTATATATTATGTAATATTATCTAGTTTCCATATTATACACATATCAACAAACAAGAAAAAAATTATAACTTAAAAAAAGGTAACATAAAAATTAGACAAAATTGAAGAATGTGTGAGTGATGACAAAATTACCCCAACCGAAATTTAGCATACCACATCAATATTCAAATGTTTATGCACATATGATTATCATGGATAGGTCAAAATCAAATGTTACTTGAATTAGACTTAAAACATCAATAAAACTTATTTGTTGCATTCGCATGTTTAGAAGACATTATCCAATCATATTGATAGAAGCTCGTTATAAGAAGTTTTATAACATAAAATTTGACAACCCATTCAAATAATCAATCGATAATGACTAAATTTGAAATTTGATAGAAATTTTATTTACATTTAGATAATTAGAATGAAAGGAATAATTTGATTATGCTAGCTTTTCACCATATGTTATTGCCACTCATGAAATAATGGCCAAATTGGTTAAACATGATTCACAACCATTTATCATTTGACCAAGCCCTTCCCATGGTTGTTACTTAATACATAAACCTTTGCGTGATTGTAGGATGGGGATCTAATGTTTTAGTTTGATATGGAAACCAATTGTGGATGACAACTTGAAACCTAGTTAATTATCTATGGTGTTTTTTTTTCTAAATCAAAATTTATCTTGCATTCATTTCTCATGGTTCTTTGTTCACATTAATCATTTAAGTAGGACCGTTATACAATCATCACCAATTTGTTATTAAGACAAAAATTTATTAAAAATCATTAATGTTGATCTAGTGACATATATAACTTAGATCACATGCTTATTATGTTGCAAAAAATGTCATGGCTTTGTAACAAATTATTGAAAAATGGGAAAACCAACATTTGTTACAAATTGCATTAAACAACATACATGTAACTTGAATGTTGATCTTGCGTTGGATATATAGACTTTAAAAAAAAAAACTAATTATTGATATGTTTCTTAAGAAACCATGGGTGTTTTGTTTAAATTGTGATTGTGTTGGGTAAATGGATTTCTAATGTGGATTTAAAACACATGTTTAGTGGTCCAATTGAAATAACCTTTGAAATACTTTAATGAAGTTCACATGTATTGATAATGATGATGATATTTATGTTTTGTGTGTGTGTGTATATATATATATGGGGTTGTTTGTCAAATCCTTATCAACAACATGTTAATTTAGGAAACATTATGATGCCAATAATTCTCACCTAAATTTACATGTCTTATAAATATTTTTTAGCTTGCATGTTAGTTATAAGGAGTGAAGGGATTGCAAAGGGGTTTAGTAATTATTTATATACACATCCTTGCTAAACCACCTCTCGCCTAAACACTTATGCACATATTGGAATACGTGTGCACATGATAATAACAATATTTTGTTGCATATGTTGTTGCTTCCAACATGACATTGATTATCTTTCAATCTTTGCCAATGTACCTAATGTGTGGGTTAGTGCAATTGTTGGACGTAACATAGTGATCATGGAAGATTTTGCTTCTATAATAAGTTTTTTTCATGGTTATTTCATGATTAGTTGGAAGTTTGAATATGTAAACTTTGATTGGATTTTAGCACAAGGTTTATCACATTATATGGTATTGGGTTGCATATTTGAGTTTAAGCTAACAAAAAATACCCTTTTTTGATGTTCCAATGTTCTCAACTAAAAGAAATGTTATCTTGGAAGAGTATTAGATTCTATTATGTGAATTTAGTACACAATTTTGTGAATAATATAAATCACTTTTGTTACAAATTGATCCTCTTTTAGTTTTGTGCCCATTACAAATATTTCTCATATGTTTTGTGAATGAACATGATAAGACTTTGTATCACATCAAAGGTCATTTTTGTCCATACCCGTTGAAATCAAGAAAAGATGGAAAAGGGCCATGCACATATTAATGGTTGTTTACACAAGTCCATGTTTAAAGTATGCAATTGATTCAATAGTCAATCAAAAAGACAACATTGAGCAAAATGATTTAGATACTTGTCAATAAGTTGTCATTCATTAGAATATCGCCCAATTTTATTGTTTCATATTTATGAGTTCAAAGTGATTTATATGGTTCTCCAATATTACTTATGCACTTATGAAACGACATTATTCCCCCTCCCAAAAAAAGGGTTATTAATTGCCTTTTTTTACATTGTCGTTTGTCAATTATGGTTCCAAGTCATGTTCAAATGTTATCTCTCTATTTTTAACCACAAATTCTTTTTTCAATTTCTATCGAAGGTTCTAGGGAGAATTTGATGATAAAATTCTGGTGTGCATAAAATTTGTACTTGTACTTTGAAAATTTTCATATTTGAACCAGTTTCACAATATATAACTAGATGTGTAACATCACAAGACATAGTCCTTTTTTAAATGATCAAAGTGGATTGAACTTCTGAAAACAATTTCTTTAACTAGTGTTCTTTAATTAGGTTTGGCAAGGTTTCATCATTTCTTAATCTATATTATTGTTATTTTGTAGCAAAAGTGATTTCAAGTTTAATACAGCAATTTCATCAATTCTCATGGAAAGGTCTTCCTTGTTGTGACAATAAGTTGGATCATCACATTTTGAATTTTGCAAAACCTCTTGCTAAATGTTGGCTAGCGAATAGTGATTTGTTTTTGGTATCCATACATACTTTTAAGTGCTAGTTCTCGTTGGGTTTCAGGGTCTGTGCAGAAGTGGTCATTGTGGAGTTTGGGCTTCGGAAATGAAATTCGACATATCCAAAGACAGAAGTATGATCCTACTAACAATGCCAACACTAATGTAACTTCCTCTTTGAAAAGGATAAGCAAAGGTTTCATCACAAGGTTTTCAAAATCAGTTCCCATGTGGAAAGAGAATTGTAGACACAGAAGTTAGAATTTCTATGTAAATCAAAACCTTGATGAAAGAAAAAGTCAGATGAGATCCTCTCGAAAAGTTCAACAAAAATATTATATAAACCAATAACAATGAAAAAACTAAGGCCCATGGTTACAAATAGAAGAAATGTGCATAAACAAGCAAAACATAAATAGAGAACATAGACTTGGTTTGCAGTTTTTAAAAAAAACAATAAGTAGAAAGGAGCAAGAACAAACTTTTATTAGCTGTTATTGTAAGGAAAATTACAGCAGAAAATGAGACAATAAAATGCCAACATGTCTTTTGATGTTAAATTGCCATTTGATTTGTCACAAATGGAACATGTGGTTTACTTCAAACATTAGATATGCAAGAAAACAGGAAGATAAAATTGAACACGTAATAAGTAGGAAAGCAAGGATGTTTCTAAATGATATAATATAAGACAAGCAACTCATCACTGCCATGTGGTAGATTCACACAAAATATGGGACACGATAAAACCAGTGTTGGGCGGGTATTGATTTTTGCACATATATAGTGATACAATGCTGGCATTACCTCATGTCCCTGCCTGGTAAGGCAGGCATTTGGTATGAGGCTCAGTTGATACCAATCTGGTCAGTTCTTTTGTACTGGGACCAGCACTGATCAAGGTACCAGTCTTGTACCTGCACAACACTGGATAAAACCATTAAAGCATATATCTTTTTTGGGTAATTTGAATGCAAAATGAATTGATTGAAGAAAAAAACCAGAAAAAACAGCCTACAAAGTATCATAAGGTTTCCAGCTGCGACCCACAAATTGGATTCCAATTGAAACCCTAAGTTGATCCCAAATCCTACATATATGCAAAGTCTTATTCCTCTGGGCAGAACCAACAAAGAGCAGAAGCTTTGTAAAAAACAATTCATGAAATAATAAAGTCCATATGACTACCCAAGACCAATATTCACCACCAAAAGCCATAACAGAACCTAGAAGAATAAGGAAATAGGAACAAAACAAAAATATAAGATATGAAACCACCAACTTTACATGGTTCACATTGTTTTTGTGCTTTCATGATGAATTCTCGAAGGCTTTCAAGGTTCAACACACACATCCAGAACAGAGAATTCTCAAGGAAAAGACAGCAAACTATGGATATTCGAACACAATAATTGCAAAGAGGCAAGAAATGGCAAATATGCAGAACGTTTTTCATACCATCCAAGGGTACTATCAACTTCCTAGGCAACACTAAATTCAACATTCAGTTGATTCAGTAGAGTACTTGATGCTCACCTGTGGTTTTGTCACTATTCTGTTGAGATATGATTCTGCAACTTCCCCCTTGGCAATGAGTGTATTTCAGTATTTCCACCCCAACCACTTGCTAAAGAATCAATTAAAAATACAAGCCCCTCTGAAACAATGGTAGAAGGAGGACACTGGAGGTGAAAGAAGCCTAACCATACATGGTGAACTATAGGATTCCATTAAGTGCTTAAGTTATGGTGGGTCTAAAGGTCAAAAACTTGGTAGCCCTACCCCATCCACCAACAAAACAACACTTATTTTGTTGACAGATACAGGTCTATAATAGAGGGAGTAGTCAGCATCCACATTTTGACTGTAGAATTTGAAGACATAAGTTGGGGTTATACCAGTTTTATCAACATATAAGCATCACACTCTAGGAGTTTCAAGTAAACCTAAAAGCTACATAAGTTCTATGCTGTGTGAAAATCATTGGTCCTGGCACCAAGCTAGGAAGCAACAACCATCAAACACTAACTGCCGTTTGTCAAGCATAGAAAAGCATTGTAACCATTTCTCAGACAATATTCTGCCCATACTGATGTTTCATCTCTGATGCTCCATATGGACACTCACATCACAAAGCCCTTTCATGTCTGCATCCCACAGGAATACCCAATGTCAATACATTTCATCTGCCAAGAACGAGAGAAGAGACAAAGGAATGAACAGAAAGGAACTGTGGTGGAGAGGGAAAATTCCATACTGATGTCCTATATGGAAGGCCCCGAATTTTGGAGGATGATGATGGATCAAAGGCTGTAATGGAGGAGGCCACTGTTGCTGGAGAGCCAGCCAGGCTTGCAGCTTGGCGTTGATAGAAACTTGCTGCGGCAGCTGCTGCATTCTGCATGTCTGCCCAGCTGCCAGTTGCAGCCTGTGTGCCCATCAGTCCTGTGAGTCCAAATGCACCTGCTGCTGCCTGCAAACACCAAAACCTCCTCCAGTTCCTATGTACATTAGACTCAGAAAAATGAACTTCATTCTAGCTTTCAAAACAACTGAGTGAGGTGGGGCTCCTGGAAAAAAGAAAACCATATGATGGACAGTAGCCCAAGCTGGCATTGTTGAGAGCCTCTGCCATACACTGTTGTCACTGGGATTCAAATGGCACACTAGTGGCTCGGTTGGTCACCCATTGAAGTGCTGCATGACTTGAAAGTTTATACAGGACCTTGTGTGTCCACCTGATCTAGTTACATATCTGCTAGAAAAGAAAAGAAAGAAAAGGCACCTGCTGCTGTAAGAGTAGAAGTTGGACACTAGGATCCAATGCTTGTGCCATGCCAAAGCTTGATAAACCTCCAGTTGCTAGCAACATTTCACTGTATCCAGCAAGAACATGATCAGGCCTAACTGAAGAACGAGAAAAATTAATAAAGCAGAAGAATTCCCAGACTCTGAATTGTCAAATACCCACTGCAATGGAACCAACTAGATGATAGAGAAGCTTCTACTACAGGGTTGCAAGTCTTCAAGAAGAATGCTGCTTTGTGCAGTTTAACACTGAACCAAAGTTCTCGGTCCAGGTCAATATTGAAAGCTCATACAGATTTGAAGTGCACGACAAGAGCAAATATCTACCTCTTTGTTGCCCTGAACAACTCTATGTAGCGAGAGCCAATGTTTTGCCGATGACGCTCCATTCCACGCTGAGCTTCATCTGAAGATATGAACTCCACAAATGCCTCCCCCGTTGGACGATCTGTAGATCCCATAACAATGTGAATGCCATTGGGCATGATATTAAATCCCTCAAAGAAATCCATTATCTCTCTCTGCCCAGCATTATAAGGGAGCCCCCGCATCTTGATGCAAACATGTTCTGATGTATCAGCTAAGCCTGGCAGCCCAGTGATGCCTCCCAACCCTGCTGCCTGCAAAGCTGCTACATTAATCCCAGTCAACCCCTGCACTCCAAATGCTCCCATCATCCCCGGAATCTGAAAACACACACATTTGCACCAGCAATTTGCTTCAGCCATTTGTATATATGGACCTCTCCATCCCTTTTCACTCAGGCCTTTAGTTTATTGCCCCATCTACCATGTGTTCACTCTCATGTTTCCAGACATATATCTGCAACTATGCAGCTGACCTGACTCACAGCACCAAACTGTGAGAAGCCACCAACACCAGAAAACATGCCATACATCCTTTGCTGAACTGCAGTCATCATTTCACCCTTTGTGCTCCGAAACAGTTCCACATAGCGCTGCCAACCCCAAGCAAAAAACATCAGAATCCTCATCCAGTACTTATACCCTGCCTTGATTGTCAACTCAAAAACAGACAATACCATGCATGAACAGCATGACTATAATGATTTTTCTTTGCAAAACAACAGACCGATCCCATGGGTTCTCTGTGCAACTGCATGGCACGTGCAGCAGTTTCTTCATTCACAAACTCCACAAATGCCTGCCCCACACCCACCACATTCAAACGGTTAATAAGAAGTACTGCACACACATATTTCTTCACAAACTCTTAATTGGCAAAGATAATTAGGCAATCAGAAGTCAAATGTGTCCCCAACAATTCAAACTCACCTCGCCTGTAGGACGTCCATCTGCATGAGTGCAAAGAAAGATGCCATCAGGAACAATCTGCATCCCTTTGAAGAAAGCTGTGATGTCTGCAGAAGTACAGCTGTTCACATAAAACAAGCCCAAACTGGGTCAATCAACAAAAAATGGACAGGAAACATAGTTGGACAAGAGCATTTCAAAAGCAATCGCTAACCTGTAGGGCATGCCCCGCATGCGGACCACACCAATATAACGCATGTCTGGATTCCCAGACATTCCAGGGATTCCTGTATTGAGAATTCCAGTCAGAGCAGCAGTCATGCTACTTGCAGTTCCAGTCCCTGACACCACTGCTGTTGCAGACCCAGGTGAAGTCCCACTTCCTCGACCAACCATCCGCAATGCTCCCTACAATCAAGAACACCATCCTTACTCACATGCATAAAAACATCAATAAATGCTCCACAACTCAAGAACAACATTCCAAGAGAACCTACATTGAACCTGCCTTCAGGCCCTCAAACAGACACTGACAAGCAGTGTGGATGAGCATCCCTGTTGTTAAATGAAAAACTTCATAAGCACCAAGAAATTCTCAATTCAATTTTGACTGAGTCTAATTGAGATACAAAATGATGACAGGTTACAGAGATTCCAGATTGACAACATATCAGCAAACAGGAAAAATAGGAAACCCAATATCTTTCATAAGAATAGAGAAATCTCCATTCTCACGATGAAGAAGAAAACAGCAAGGTTAACACTTCTTCAGGAAGCCACAGAAAGAACCAGCCAAGGGGAGATACAAAACAAAACACTAAAAACACACAGCGGTATGAACGAAAGTGCCAGTCTCACACCTGTTCAGGGACCATCAACAGTAGCATGTATGATAGTGACTTAACTAGGAAACCCAACCCTAAAGAACAGACAGAAGCATAAGAAAATTGAGGAGTGGTTTAAATAATAGTGACATGGGACCTTCAACAGCACTGTGTATGATATTGACCAGTTACCATGACCACTGTTCAGAAAAAGAGCATTCAATTATTCAGTGGGGGATAAAATTCTAATGAGTATTGAGATCTCTCCACACTCACATTGAAGGTATCCAGAATCAGGTGAAAGAACTTTTCCTTTTAAGTTGAAGAAAAACACCACCTAAAGGACTAAAGAAGAGAGAAGAAGAGACACACCAAAGGAAAGAACTAATTTGAATTGAACAATAAAACTAGCTGCATGAACAGCAGTAACAGTCTCACATGTTCAGTGTGCAATAACAGTAACATGTAAGATAGCAACTTTTCTATCACAACTTACTCATTTCATCAGCTCCTGACAGTGGGTATAGGCCATGTAACCAGCAGCCTGTGTACTGAGTTTCTGTTGCAAGTCTCAAAGCAACAGGAAGACTCAGCCAGGACTGGCTAACACCCTTCACTCAAGAAGGGAGGAACAAAAAAGAAAAGAGGAGGCACATAAGGAACTGGGAACAGAATATAGCACACAAAAGGGGAGTAGATGAACAAAACCTAGAGGGCTTGAAACAGCTCTCCATGTAAAAGACTCTATACAAAATCAGTCAGAAAAATCTGAACTAAAATTCAGAAAAGAAATGTGCCTTGTGAACCTCTGGTCTTCTTTTAAGAGATTATTTAGAGGGTAGCTTTTATTCTTCAGAGCACAATAAGACCAATTATCTGAAAAAACAGCAGAAGAACTACAAAGCCTCAAGAACCTGTAGAACTGACTATTGACAATGCCCAACTTAGCAGTAAAGGTGAGGCATACAGATCATGTCAATCTATACATAATCTGGTTGAGTACATCTACCAAAGATGACACAAAAAAGACCCCTACAACATTGGTTAATGGCTAAATCAAAGAAGTTGAGAAGCCATTAAAAGTACCCTTTAACTCATGAGACACTTTAGGGTAAATGTGGAAAAAGTCTTTGTCCCAATACATAACACTCTTAAAATGCAGAATGTCTGTGACAAAAGGATCATCCACAAACCTACAGATTAGGGATAACTTCTGAAGCACAATAGACCAGGTTTGGACTTAAAAAGCCACTTTACAAAATTTTGTCCGAAAGAAGGTAGAAATTTGCTAGATATACTGCATAATTAATACCCATAAGGATGATACCAATGTATCTATGGTTAGAGAACAGATTATCTATAAGAAAGTCTCTAACAAAGATATTAAGTCTAAAACTTCCTCAAACTTCAAACTATGGAGAAACTCAAAACAAAAAAATCCATTGTTTATTCTTCAGGCACACAATACCTGAAATTAAGAGCATTCTTTGAACCAACAAGAACTTAAATCAACAAAATTGAAATGTGAGACCACACTCTGAATTATTCAGAACTTTCAAACGAGCTTTTAGATCTGCCAGGTCAATCTTAACATATGGAATTGAAGAAAGAAATGACTGAGAGATTTAGGAATTTGATCACATCCATCACTCCTGTATAGTCAGTGCGAAACTACTATCAAAAGGAACGCAAGCCTCACTGAGCCATTTTTGAGGATTCACCCCACCAAGGGGAGGGGTGGGGGTATGCACAATTTCGCTGAGCCCAAACCATAACTTGCTTCTTGCAGCAAAAACATGGTCTCAGAATGCAAAAGCTCATGTTGAAAAGTAATATTTTACAGCTCTACATACAAACCTGCATGTCCGCTGGATGTCCCTTGAAGACCTCAATATAGCGGCTTCCAATGTGTTGCCTGTGTTTAAACAGAGACAAAAAGAAGTTGAGAAGTAGGCTTAGAGTTGGATGCCACCAAATGCTAAAAGAAAGCTGCAAATATGCTTTCAAACCTCATAGTTGAGTGAAGAAAAGATGGGAATTCCAACCTATTCCTCTCCAAGGCTTTATTTGCTAATTCCACAGTTGCGAACTGAACATAAGCTTGCCCAGTTGACCTTCCTGTAAAACAATTCCAGTAACTGTCTGAACACCACTTTGATATTTTGTCGTTGGAAGATCTTAGTCTACTATGCAAATGTTGGAACATATCATGGTCACTGCTTGTCAATGCTTTTCATGAGCCACCAAAATATTTTCACATCGATCATGTACCTCAAATGATACAGCAAACTAGCAAACCAACTAGTGCCATTTCCTATCTTCTAAGGAAAACCACTGGACAAAGATTTTCTGGTGAATAATAATGACATACCTTGAAAGTTGACACAAACTACTACCCCATCTGGTCCAAGTTCTAACCCTTTGAAAAAATCCGCAATATCAGACTCTGAGGCACTGAAGGGAAGTCCCCGTAGCCTGACAACATTGCTTCGCTTCCTGAAAACGCACAAACAGACAAAACAAAACAAAATTTAAAAAAATCACTGAAGTGCAAGAGATTTTGTTAGGGCTTAAAATACACAAGGAAGCTCTAGAGACTAAATCTTCCAAGGCAAGAAATCCAGGGGTAAGAAGGTGCATAAGATGTCCACAAGCTTTGAAGATTGTTTGTTTGTTTCCCGGATTGCAATAGCACACCACCATCCACAAAATAAAAAAGAGAGAAAAAGGGAGGCCCTTTTATTCCACAGATGCCCCCGCCCCCTGAGAACATCCATCCCGAAACAGCATAACACTCACAATTCATCATCGAGAGCACTTCCTCCCACAAGCCCTCCTATGCCCGCCATGCCCGGCCCTAAAAACTCTGACCTGCTGCATCGCAACAAGTGAAAAATAAATCATCACAAAGCAAGCCACCCACAGACCAAAACACCATTCTCCTTTTCCTCTCAAACCCACCTCCATCCAAAACCCTTTTACCATAAATCCTCGCCAAAAATTCTCCTACAACACATTTTCTGTCTTTCTGTCTTTCGTCGTCAGTTTATTCTCCACAACACAAAAGCCATCGCCGTTCTCACGTCATTCATCCGTGCATGATTTCCACAACACCGGGAAACCGGATACTACCAAAACAGATTACAAGCCTTCACACGTACTTAAATGTAATCAACACTATCACCATCATCATCTTCTTCTTCTTCTTCTTTTGTTTCCAAGGCAATATATACATATAACCTACCTTCCCAAATCCCGAAGACTGCAACCACGCGCCCAAAACACACACACACACACACGCACACACAGAAACGGAGCAGCAAACACAGTAATAACAACCACCTGCAAAACACCTGCACGCGATTTCATAAAACCTCCACCAAGATTCGCACTTCCCTGAGCCCCCTCTCTGTGTCCGGCGCAACAAACTTTTAGGGTTTGGAAATCCAGACTACCTGTGTGTGTGTGTGTGTTAGAGAGAGAGAGAGAGAGAGAGAGAGAGAGAGAGAGAACACCATGAAACCCTAATTTTTTAATTCTTTTTTTTTTCCAGAAAAGGGAAAGGAAAATAAGAAGAAAAAAAGGTACGAAGCGTCGCTCTTCATTCCCAAGCTCTAATAAGAACAGATGGGGAGCAAAGAAATCCAGAAGATCACCTCTAGTGCGCGCGTGGGTGGTTCTCGTATTCGTGGTGGGTGGTGTCCGCAGAGGAAGAAGATGGTTGGAGCAGCAGTTGGCGTTGAGGCGGGGGGAAAGAGAGACACAGAGAGAGAAAGAGAGAGAGAGAGAGAGAGAGAGGTTGGAACTTGGAACTTGGAATGGGTAATGTCCGTCTGAGGGATTCTTCGATGTTGAGTTATCTTTTTGCATTTTATAATTAGAGCTTTCATTTGACACTTTGATGATGTAAGTTTTCAGTTGGTCGGTCCCCAAGTGTTGAGGAATGTTTCACCAAATGTTTGGATGTTTGTTATAGTTAGTTATTATTACAACAGTTTTGTACAGAGAACTTCTTCCACGTCCTTCTTAAGGTCCCCACCACGCCGTCCTGGAGCTTTGCATTGTTAAAGTTGATGTTAACATTGAATCTTTATTTCTAAAATTATTTTTGCAAGTATTTTTTTCATGCTAATACCAAGTCAAAACATTATTAACTGATTTTGATTGCAATCTTTATTTCTAAAATCATCTTTGCAAGTGTTTTTTCCCCTGCAACTACCAAGTCGAAACATTATTAACTGATTTTGACTGCATTCTCTATTGGTCGATCTCATTAGAGAAGGAACCTTTACTACAAAGACACTCCCTTATTGCAATCTCTATTGATCGATTTCATTAGCAAAAGAACCTTACTACCATGATCCCTGATTAGATTTCACAACAAACTGTCGAATAATTAAGTGAACTTTAAATTTTTCATTTTGACACTCGATCTTTTAATTCTGAAATTTTCAACAAAAAATGATTATAAATAATAACAAAACACATTTTTGTTATGTTTATAAAACAGTTTAGTGCGTCTTTTCATGTTGTTGCTACTTTCTTCACATGGTGTTTTTTTTCTTTTTTTTTCCTTTTTTGGTGTGATGAAGTAATTAAATTATTAAATTAAATTTTAATAGTCATGCTCTAGTTATTGGATGTGAAAATTGATTGTGGTTGTATATGTGAGAACCACCTTATTTGAGAATCAAGTGAGTTTGAAAAAATTAAAAACTTGATAACCTACTGGTTCTCACTAACCCATATATACATATACTAGTGTGGACCCCGTGCCTAATGCACATGTTTGTGTGCATTTGACGGTACATATTACGAAATTACGATTACAAACTACAGTTCCAAAACCTCCTTATATATGACATTTCACATGTATCTAGCTGGACCCTGGCCGTTGAAAATCTTGATGTTTGCACTACTCGTGACCCGTGAAATAGCAACATATAGCTGACCATGGGAATAGACCGGAGACGGCAAATATACCCCAACGTTGTTGAATGTTTGACCTTGACTCTTGTTGATTGTGATCGCAAATGCCATTCGAATTGGAAATTGACAACAATGCAGAACAAATGGCTAATCAGTCCCAAAGGGGCACATGATGATGTGAGGTATGAACACACGTTTACCGACATTGTTCCCTATGATGATCTCCGCTTCAATGACACGCTGACCCAATCTTTTGACAATCAACCTCGTACCATTGCACAATCCTATTGATTGATTGAGATTGTGCAACAAAAGGATTGGCACACCCACTTTGAGTTGCAGCTCATGAATTGCGATACCGCTGAATCGCAAAGTGTTTATAAATTCCACTAGATAAAATGAATCCATTGAAACTCCTGCAGCAACATTTGCACCTTCTTCTGTTGGAGCCAAAGAATTTGCGCTCATGTATGTGTGTAATTCTTTAGATAACAATTCTAAAATTGCATTGTTGACTTCATCAACGTCAGTATTTTTGGGGGTTAGAATGTTGCGTTGCATAAGATACATGGCATCCCCAGAGTGGCATCGGTGATCCGGATAGATGGTGCGGATTAATCTTCTTAAGCTGCAATTTTCTGTTGGTAGCCTCATATGGGATGGAATCTTGATCCAATCTGGATCGTCACCTTCTTCTCCTGTAATGGCGGGAAGACTACCGTCTCCAACATTCAACACCCATTTGGCAAACTCTCGCTGCTCTTCAGAATTGGTTGCCATGATTCGCATGTTGATATGAAGATGAAGAATTGTAACATGCTGCCAAAGATGCGATCGAGGCAAGGAAGCACTAACAATGTCTTCTCGTCCCGCCTTGGGAACGACAGGCAAGATCTATCGAAAATCCCCACCAAGGACCACGGTTTTCCCACCAAAGATTTTCCCGGTTGCCTGTGCGTCATCCAATTGCATCAAATCACGCAGGGTGCAATCAATAGCTTCGAAAGCTCAGCGATGCATCATCGGTGCTTCATCCCAAATGATCAGATCAGCTTTATGCACCAGCTCGGCCACTTTCATTTGTTGTGTGATGTTGCAAGTTGATTCATCGTGCAGATCAATCAGAATCTTGAATCTTGAATGGGCGGTTCTGCCGCCCGGAAGCAACAAAGACGTAATTCTTGATGAGGCAACTGCAAGCATGATTTTGCCTTGCCCTCGTAGACGGGACAAAAGTGTTATCCAAACAAATGTTTTACTGGTTCCACCACTGCCATACACAAAGAATAGTTTGCCCTCTTTGTTTGTCACGACATTCAAAATAGTTTGGTATGTGTTGCGTTGATCATCATTGAGCCTATCTTCTGCATTGTCCGCATCTGTGGTCAATGAATGTTGATCATAAGCCAGTTCTTCTTAGACCAATCGGTTTCCTCCATGAACAGAAAGGATGTAATTAGACTTG
>Ga0116231_10003961_pt1 | contig 30292 bp, 26 predicted proteins | sample S1TSphgellanicum_2_FD_89695 | JGI IMG/M metagenome (GOLD analysis project Ga0116231, IMG submission 89695) | Host-associated microbial communities from peat moss isolated from Minnesota, USA - S1T2_Fd - Sphagnum magellanicum MG | ecosystem: Host-associated > Plants > Peat moss > Unclassified... | reverse complement strand
TGTTCCCAATCTTGCCTTCCACCCTCTCAACCTTTTAATTAAATTTTTTTTCTTTAAAATCCATTTTTTCCAAAATTTTTGAGCTTTTTTTTCCTTTTTTTTTTTTTGCCAAGTTTTCTTCCCTTAGTCAAAATGCACCCCCCAAATTTGATGGCCATTTCCTCTAGTGCTTTAAAGATAAGTATTTGCCCAACCCATTAAATTTTATTATCATTTCATTTCTTTCTTTCCATGAATCAACAATAGGATGATTTTAGATGGCTTGGATAGTTTTTGAGCCTTTCATTCTATTTTACTTCTTCCTTTCATTTCCATCACCTCTTCCCTTGCTTTTGATCTTCTATAGCTAAAATTAAATCTCATCCTAAAGATTTGGTTAAAGGTAGTTCAACCACAAGAGATGATCATTTTCATCCCAAGTGGAAAACTAATCTTTTAACTTCACCAATTTACACTTCTACAAATAAAATCCTTTTACCAAAAGGCGTGATAATTATCCTTTTCCTTATAAACTCCAACTATGGTTAAGGTTTTTAACTATATAATTTTTTTGTAATATTTGCATGGTTGTAAGTATTTTGCTTGATCATGGTCCAGATGTTATCATCCATGTTGAACCATGGTAACCTTGGAATGCCTTATGGGATGCATGTCAAACCCATACACCACACACAATGGCTCTATAGCATCAAGAATGTTATCCATGAATCTAAATTTATCTTAGACCTTTCCAATGCAAGTAATTCCTTTGCTTAATTCTAACCTTGTTGAACTTAAATATTAATGTTAAGATTTTTGTCAAGACATAATTCGCCTTTTTGAATCATGAAAATGTATTCAAATTAGGGTTGAATCAACTACATTCTTATGCTATATTTAAAATAGTAACTAAAAATAATAAATAACTCCTAACTTAAGGTTAGGCCACCTCCCTTAAATCCATCATTTTAATGAGCTTATAAAGATGGGATAACTTGATATTTGACATCCCAATTTTCAAGTTCAAGTACTTCAACAATCTTTCAAATGTGGAAAACCAAAAGTTAGGATCTAGTTCCCCCCCACACCTTCAATGGAATTTCAATTTCTATTAATGAAACCTTCTTAAAGTCAACATGGATTGTGATTAGACAAAAATGTTTCAAAACGTGTTTTAGTGATTTGTTGTGTAGGTCTCTTGGGTGAAAACACATTAAGGGTGAGCCATTTTCACCCCAAAAAATGATGTATAGCAAATATTGTGGTGCATAATAAGCTAAAATCTTGATGACATCCTTTGGCTATCTTAAACATCAACAAAAATCTTTAGAATTTGCATGACAACATTTTGGAACTCAAAGTTCATTTTGAATCAAAATTAATCTCAATCCAACAATTAAATAAAGAAGATCAAATAAAATCAATGTACATAGAATATATAATTAAAAGGACAATAGGGCTTCATGTTTGTGGTTCATGAAACATTACCAAAATATAATAAACAATGCAAAGTGGGTGAAAGGCATCTCAATTCATATTTTTATAAAAAATCAAAATTCTATAACGTGTGTAATGATTCTAAAAGTAATGTGTCTTTTAATATTGTGGTTGGTTTTGGAAATTGAAACACCAAAATCCAATTAACATTCATTGGAATTTGGATTGCCTATTATTGATTTTATTAATTAGATGTGGGTACATCTCATATCAATTTTTAAAAAATCTAAACTTTGAAACAATCATGAGCAAATAAAACTTCAAATGAAATTTTAAAATATTTATATACATGAAGGAAGGTTGTTTGTTTGTTTTGTTCCAATGGTTCATGAAACCAAGATCATAATGACACAAGGAAAATTATTAAATTTGCCATTCAACCAATCAATTGGGATTTTTGTAAGAAATGACATCTTTAAATTTTTTAAATATAACTCAACCTAGGATTTGAACCTAGAAATATACGCCCAATTTGTGCATTAAGTGGAAAGGAGATTGGTAAAACCAATCAAAAGAATTACACGCAGTGCATACTAGATTACGATGATACATGTGTTAGTATTTCAATTTACAACAATGTTCACATTTTTTAAAAAACCATGGCAACATAGGTTGTTGTATGTCCGAAGGTTGAAAGTTGTTAACAATTTTCAAATTTGTTCAACTTGTGACTCTAGATAACATTACATACACTAATCCTTGTGCAAAAGATTCATGAATATGTATCATCACTTTGGATGAAATTTTGCACCTTGGGATTTGTGCCCTATAATTGCATAACCTAACATTAAAGGAAATGATGCTTTGTAAAAATGTCCTTGATAATCATATTTGTTTTGAATTGATTTTTTCCGAACTATTTCCACGTATCCTAATGGATTAAGTGCAACGGAAATGCTACAAACATTATCTTCTAAATCAAACTCCAACTTTGTTACAATTCCAATGGTTCCATTTGCAACACCAACTTTTAAATCAATGTTTTCAATTAGCATAACCAATGCTCATAATGCAACATGTTGCATGTGATTGAATCTTTTATAATTCATCCAAAATTGAATGTGTTCAACATTCCTTGCATTTGTTTCCAATTGAATAACATAAATTTGGTTAGTTGAAAATTTCTTATGAAGAATCAAATCATTGTAATAATCAAAGTCCTTCCGATGTGTGCAAAATATTGTTGTTTTTTCATCAATGTATTGTTCTACTAGATTACATTATAAGGATTGTTTTGGTGTTTGATGGTTTTTTAAATTATCACTTTGAGCCACTCCAAAACATGAGGAATTCTTTGTTTGTTTTTGGATTTTAGTTTTCACAATGTCCAAAAGAATTGGTCAAACACTGGGCAGAAAAAGTCACACCTTTGTATTGGGGAAATACCAAATAGCAAGGCACTAACTCCTAGCAGGCATTAAACATGAATGGCCCATGTGCCATTCACTTTTGAAAAAAAATTCTAAAAATTACCCTTCACATTGAAATACTAACAACATTTTCAAATGAATTTATTGTAGTGCTTTTGTAAGTCTTTGGATAGGTTTCTTGTACAACAAGCAAGCTCAAGAATGCCAAAATCTCATCATTTATCGAAGAACTATTGCTCCTCTTCATCATTGCACTGTGAGAGAAAACGCAAATAAATCCCACCACATAAAATACTTATGGCAACAAGAAAAAAACAACCCCAAACCTTCCCTTATTGTAATTATGGTAGCAACAAAAAAATGAACCCACCCCGACCACTTATTGTATTTATGACAACACAAAAAAATGGATAGCTATTGAATTCCTTTTATTGTCGATGTAATTAATGATTCTCATAATAATTCAAGGACTGTGAAAGGAAGGCACCAAGAAAAATAAAAATATTTTGAAGGTGCTTGTGGCCATATGTGGCCATAGGGCTATGAAAAGAATGCAACAAGAAAAAAAAAAGTTATTGTGAAGGTGATTGTGGCCACCTGGCGCTTTAAAAAATTTAGATTGTGTTTTGAGGCCTCAAGCCTACCTCCACTACTAAAGAAAACTAATAAAATAATGTGAATTTCACCTATAAAATCTCCTCCTTTTTCATATAATAGTGGTTTTTTCCTTGAAAAAAACATTATTGTGCATTTATTGCTTAAAAAAGTGTAAAAAAAGTTCTTTTGAATGGATTTTCAACCAAAAACTCTAAAATTATAAATGGTTTTAGATTTAATTAATGTATATCAATACATCAATGTCATTCACCAAAAAAAAATCCAACAAAAAATTCCACCAACAAATTTAGTTTTAAAATACATATGTAAATTTTCATGTTTTGTGACAAGTATTATTTCATTTCATATATACTCCATACATTCAAGTTTTTCAAGGTTTGTTGTTTTTTTAAAAAAAATTTAAAAAAAGCTAATTAAATATACTTAAAACAAGAAAAAAATTCCAATATGTGCACAAAAAAACTAAATGCACAAATGTTATACTTGTGACAACAATTTTTGCGGGGTTAAGTGTCCTTGTGCCCTCCTTCACTAATGTATTATATTATGCAATCCCTAGTGATTATTTTGGAAGTCAAATCCCTTGCTACATATGAAATTGGAGCATTATTCAAAGGTTGATTCACCAACCATCATGCTACCATCACTTCTTGGTTGCTAGACCTTAATCGCAACCACTACCATTGGTTGGAAGGCCCTATTATCCACCTAACACATGAACAATATGCTCAATACCTTGCCAATAATATTTGATATATTTTAAAGTTCCTATGAATCTAAGATGATCGGGGAAGGGGAAATACTAATGGATTATAATTTTTTATTATTGTATAAATAATCAAGAAATTTAAGAAAGGAATTTCTTTAGATTGCACAAAAAGTCTAAAAAAAACATTCTTATGTGGAACCTTTTGTATTTCCAAACTTTTGATTATTGACAATAAGCCATGTTGTGTTTTCCCCCTATTATTACTTGATTTTAAAAAATTGCACTTGGGAAGTTGGAATGGTTTCTAAATTGTTAAATAAAACTATTACATATTTTAAATGTTGATAATCAAATATAAAACAAAAAGTGCGGCTTAAGAAAATAATAGTGGTGAACTAATGCTCACACACCTCTTCGCCTGCACATATTAAAAACATAATAGTAGGTCCTTGGGCAACCTAGCTCTTTAGTGGCCTAAAAGCTACCTTAAATACTTTTTAAACCACATTCACATCTAGCAAAACCTTTGAAGTTGTGCTCAGAACCATAGGCTTTTGATTGGCCTCTTCTAGTTCATGAATTGGACCTAGTTTAGTTTGATCCCTTAATCCAAGGGGGGTGGAAGAAAGCCCAACCAAAGATGGCTACAAGATAGTGGCCATCTCCTTTAAAGGATCGGTGGATTAAGGTTTGCATGCTTGGGTTATAAATATAGGTGTGTTGTACACCAACTCTTTGGGGCGGCAACTTTTGATGTTTAGAATGTTGCCTTTGTTGGATCATGGCCTTGATTTCAACTATGGAATTTACCATGGACTCCACCTTAGTCATCCCACATACCAAAATGTCCACCTTGGTTTTAAAAGTTGCCTTCCACTTTCCATCTAACATAAAACTTGGTTTGATCACTGTTGGTTATTGTGTCCATTTCCATAAAAATATTCCACCCAACTAACTATTGGGTGCAATCACCATCACACCATAGTGTGATGCATGGATTGGACCAATAATTTCCACTAAAATGGATGTTTAGTGGAAAATTCCCATTGAATTGCAATCATGTTCATGCATCATTGTGGACCTGGTGGGAGTAGGATGAATTTGAACAAAATATTTCACATGGAGTTTGAAACTCCATGGATCATGGTTTCAAACCATTGTCTTGCAACATTTGAGATGTACATGTATGTGCACATGTATGCAAATTGGTCATTAGTGGATTTTGTGTGAAAAACTATCATTGAATGCACCTTTTTCGTGAACGGGGCCGTAGTGGAAGCTTGGTGGAAATGGAAATTTTAATTTATGTATAAATATATATTATAATTATTATAAAATTAAAATAATGCTAATACTTTATATAAAATTAAATTTTATGTCAATAGAATATATATTAATAATTAATGCCCTACAAATCAATATACTACAACTTTTTGAGAACTTTTATTTATTAAATATATGTTTAAAATGTGGGGAGATCTAGTATTTGTGTTTTAAATTATAATAAAAGTAGAATATTCTTCACAAAAAACTTGTACATGTGTATGTATATATGTATAAGTATATTTTATAATTATTTTAGTATCTTTATGTAAATTAATCATATTAAAATCAACATAATGCTAATATTTTGTATAATTTTTTAAAAAGTTGTCCATAAATATATTACATATCAATAAAAAATATTTAAAAAATCAATATACAATATTTGTGCTTAAAATTATATGAAAGTAAAAATATTTTTCACAAAAACAATTCAATATTGATTTTAAAGAGGGTTATTTACAACATATAATAATAATAAAGTTATGAAACATAATAATAAATTTTGACCATGTGCAAAACATGTTTCTTATTAATAAAAATTTATTCGAATTTATTAAAATCATATAGTCAATGGCATATGTTGGCAATATAAAATATAGTCAACAACATACATTGGCCATATACAAACCATATTATGATTCATAAAATTTTTAAAAATATATTCAAATTATTATAACTAATTTATAAAGAATAATTCAAATATATGAAAAAGGTCATCTATAAACAATTAAATTCATAAATAAAATTGAAAAAAATTCAAATTAAAAATAAAACAAAAACCATCAAACAACCATTTTGTGGATGGTTGGCTGAAAAATGAGTGGAATTGTTTGTCATTTGATCCATTTTTTTAGTGTAATCCATTAGCTACAAGTCTAAAACCACTCTAATGGTTTCATGGGCTTCCATTCAAAAATGATTGGAGTGCATAGTGGTTTATGACACATTTTCTAGTTGTGGATTCTTTTCGTCTTTGTTTTTGTTGATGGCTTGTTCTTCATTTTTCACCACAAGCAACCCCATACCTAATGCATGTGAAATCAAGACCATGTGTAGAAGTTTTAATCACTAAAAGGTTGTGAATTCCACTTTAATTCCACGTGCAACCTTCCACTAAAATTAAAGCCCATTCTCATTACACCCATCTTTCATTATAATCCATTCCATTATAATCCTAGTGCGTTCCACTAAATGAAACCCTTGCTCTAACTACATCCATCCCTCATTACAATCCATTCCACTTCGGTCCTATATACACATGTACACCTTAGTGAATATATTAATCTTTAAACAATTAATACTAAGATAAAGCTCCAACCTCATACATATCAAAAAGGAAAGGGAAAAAAATTTGTTTAGATTGATGATAATTCGAAGATGAAAAAAAGGCAACATGCAAGCAATCAAACATGTGCACTCACATCATAGGAGCACATGTGAAGAGGCCTCGCAAGCCAATTCACATGTCATAATCTTATGGTGTATAGGGCCTTTGTTCACATGACAAACTTTCTAATATCATTATAAGCAAAGGTAAAACCTTTACAAACAATTAACCATTTTAACTCCAACCCAAGCATGCATTCCCAATCTATCCAATAATCCCACATCTTCCACAAAAGCGACTTGCCTATAACATAAACATGTTGTTGCATCTCTCACTTTGTTCACTCAACACACCAAAAACCATGTTACACATGGGAATCCAACCATCATTGTTCTTTAAAAAATTGCAACATGAACATGTACAATTAGTACAAGTGGCCTAGGATATACAATGGAGTTCACTCAAAAATCCACCAAATGATATATACTAATTTATTTTTTCTATTTATTGCTAATAGCCAAAGTTCATGAGTTGTTTAGCATGAGAATCACCCAACTTCAAGTGGTTCACAATACGATTAACTAATAAACTAAAGATTGAACACAATTTGCATATATGATTAAAATCCTCAACTATTTGAAGCATTAAATTACAATATATAGTTTCCCACTACAATTATGCAAATATGAAACACCTTTTCTTCTTTTTCCTACCCATGCATCATAGATTTGGTGCATTAAGGCATGTACAAGTGCATTGATGCACATATATCACATATCATGAGTATGTTCTTGTTATGTAAATCACATCAACTCATTATCAGCTGCAATAAAACCTAACAACATCCAATGTACAATACACCTTGTGAGTTACACTAATGACCAAACATGATTAAAATGATGGGTGGAAGATGGGTGCAAAATATATGGGTGCAAAATCGGTGGAAATTGGGTAGAACATGGGTGGAAAACACATGAAAGATGGATGGAATATTCCAACTTTGCAAAATGCATACATATTTTGATCATTGAAGTATACTAGCACATGCTTCACACAAAGACATGTGAAACTCAATTACTTTCCATGCTTTGCTCATGAACAATACACCTACCCTCTTCAAACACAACTATGCTAGCACATGTATTCAACATTCCCACAAAAGTAACAACATGTAGTTATGCACACCTTCCTATTACATTTGTCAAAATAATTACAATTCCTTTTGATCTTGTTCACATTGCACGTGTCCCATTATCATGGGGATCCCACTAGTACCACATTTGAAATCTTCTTGAATTCATTTTCAAGCATCTTCCATCTAAACCACATTACATACATGGCAACCAAGCTATTCCCCACAAAGGCATCAAACATACTTGACCATTTTCAATGATCTACTCATGAACACACATGCCTATTTCAAACACAAGAACATTGGCACATCCATTCAATAACCTCACAAAAGTAATAGAGTTTGGCAACACGTACACCTTCTGGTTGCACTCAAATAGTTATAATACCTTTTGGCCTTGCCTTCATTTTTGCATGTGTCATAATATTTTGTTGGTCTAAATCACCACATTTTGAAATGGCATCTCGTTGAACAATCTCTAAGCTTGTGCCATGCTCTCACATTTCACATACATGTCATCTAGTCATCCCCACATAATGAATACTAAATCCCATCCATTTTCAAATAATCTACTCATGAACATACACATGCCCTCTTCAAGTGCAATAACATCACTAGCAAATGCATGTGGCAAACCCACAAAATTAATAGATTTGGTTGCACACTTTCCGATTGTAATAACCAAATTGATGCCCCAAAATCAGAAATTGTGTCTTATTCCACTATGCATTCCACCCATAGTTGAATGGAAAGATCAAAATTCACTCTAGTAGTTTAAGACTTTGTCCAAGTGGATATCATTAGCAAATAGGTCACATGGCAACAGTTCCATTAGTGATTCCACCTAACAACTTGTTGAATGGTTGTTCATCCATTTCCATTGTGCATTTCTGCTAAGCATTCCACTATGCATTTCCATTCATCATCCACACAATATGTAACCATTTTAGGTGCTTATATATATAATTCATATTTTTAAAACATAAAACCTAGATATAGTACTTGTATGGTCAACATACAATCAACATATAACATGTAAAAGTCAACATACGACCAAAATATTACAATTGTTCATATCAAGGTTTGAACCTTTGTCTCCTTGGAAATCGTCCAAGGTTTTTGCCATCCAACTACCATTTAACATTGTAATAAAAGATGTGAAAATTTATGTATCTTTAATTACAAGTTAGATTACATGTTCATTCCATTATGCAATTTCCATTGATCCATGGAGTTTCAAACTTCAAATGAATGTTTTGCAAATGAACATTGAGAATAACTAAAAATTTTATATGAATTTCATAAAACAAGAAATACCTTGTCTCCATCAACCTTATTCAGATCGAACTTTAGTGACACATAAATAGGAATGTAATTTAGTGGGAATTTTTAATTGAACATCCACTATAGTGGAAATTGGATGTCAAATCCACCCAAGATGTTTTTTTGTGCTAGTGTTTCCACTCGACAACAAGTTGGGTGGTCAACTTCAATGGAATATAACATAGTTTTTAGTAGTGCCTTTTTCCCTTGGCCACATTTTAGCACAAAGTAACACCAACATTAGGAACACCACTATATCAAGAACACCATTAAAGACATACCAGCATAGTATAACAATAAAAACACAAAAATATCAACAAAAATACAATAACATACAAGCAATAATACATGAAAAGTAGTAGTTACAAAATTTGTTAGTGAGTCATGATGTGCATTGATTAAGAAATTATAATAGACACCAAGAACCCAAATTAAGAGGATAATAAATTAAACCAAGACAATTACTATGTAAACCAAGCCATAAAAAGAACTAATCTATTCTATGTAAGAAGAAAAGTAACACATTAATTAACTTATTATAGTTATGGAAACAACATCTCATGGTTTTCACACGTGTATAAATGTGTAATGTTCCTCAATTGCAATGTCAAAGTGTGTAATTTTGGTTTTCCTCAAGTACCTTGCAACTACCCCTTCCTCCCCATTAGCATCCCAAACATGCCAACTCGTTGTTCCAAAATTTTGCATGTACTTTGTGTAGAGCCTTAAGATGTCCTAAAAAAATATCCCTTTGCCATACTCCCTTCTAGCTTGCACATATTTTAGACATAGCCCTTTAAGTCTTTCATTGCACATGTTCAATTGGATACATCCAACAAAAGTGTACAAGCCCACATATATCAAGTTCATAAATTAAATGGACTACAAGGTGCGTCATCAAATCAAATCAAATTTTGGAAGGAAGACATTATCAAGGCGGTATAATAAAGTTATAGTTCAAGGTTCAAGTTTTTGTATGTGGCTAAATTTATAAACTTTGGTGCACATGAACCTGAAAAGTTAGCAAGTGCCTATGAAAATTGAATCGTTCTATACCTCATACAAAGTGGATGGATCTATTGAAACAAAACATGGTGGTTGTGGGATTTCATGGCTCCAAGTTTATTTTTGATAACATGGTTTTTGAACCCAAAAGCATACCCCATTAACAATTTGAGCTTGACCATGGTGTCCAAACAAAAAAGCCCATTTTTCTTTAGGCATCACATGTGGGGCTATAGGCATTATAGTTTCACTAGTCATTGTTTGGTGAGGCTTCAACTAGAATGTATCACAAGTACCGAAGACCTCAAGATTGTGCCACATTTTCTTCATGTATTTCTCACCAAGTATAGTCTTCAAGATATTTACGGCCAAGTTTTTCTCACAATGCATAACATTGAATGTGTGTCATATCATTAAGTCCTACAAGGTTTAAAGAACAACCCACATGATCAAATCATTGCCACAAAGTAGCTTAGTAGATGTGAAAATACATGTAATTAACAAGTTGAAAGAACTTTCGATCAACTTTTTTGCAGATTTAAAAAGACATGATTAATAAGTTGAAAATAAATTGTTTACATGCTACCTAAAATTGTCCTTGCAAAAATAAGACCTTAAATCATTAAGTGGCATGATCACACTTCAATTATGGGAGGTCAAATAAAAAGCTTTTGCATTTCACTCCAAATTTTACACGTGGGTCTTCATTTTCGTTCTTGCCACCCAATTTCCATTATTCAATTGCATTAATGTGCTCTAAACCTTAAGCCCCTTCATGACTACTGGGGTTGTTGTTATTTTGAAATCATGTGCATATGATTGAAATGGATGATTGACTTTTTGGTGGTCAACCATGGGGACAAATTATAGTTTATGATGATTAGTGGCCATGTAGACCAAGTGGTGGATGGATTCCCAAATGAGTTCACCCCATCCAAGGCAAGCCCAAGCTTCACATTGTGAGGATCACTTATAAAATTTAGCCATGAATTTTCATTGTGCACCCATGTGGCAAGGTTTCAATATTTTATTTTTGGGCAAAATTGGAGTTAACTATCAACTCCCTTTAGTTTTGCAATGCAGGTCTTCTTTGATTAAAGGTTTTGGAGTAGTAAGTGATACTTCATTGGTACATCAACGAAAGGTACATACATCATAAATGTGGATCATAAATGGCATCATTGGAATACATAATTCACAAAAAGTTTTTTCACAAAGTAAGATATAATATTTCCCCTATCAAAATGACATTCCAACACATTGCATTCACCAAAGTCCATGAACATTTATGTGATTGAAAGTTGTGACAACCAAAGATTTTGTTCTAAGCAAGAAAAATGAAAATTTAATTAAAAACTTAAGTTTAAAAATTTGTGGTGAACTGTTGGTGTTTTTGGAAATGTTTGAATGAATAGGATTTAATGGAGTTGGTTTATGATCTTTAGACCTAAAATATAAGATATATTGAATTTTGAGTAAATTATGTTTATCATTGGAAATTCAATAACAAATGAAATATCAATTTTTAGTGATAATGAAAGCTGGATTTCAAACTTAGGTTTAAAAAGTTGGGGCATGTTCTTAATGTTGTTGGATTAACATTAATGAGTAAGATTTTAAGGAGATGGTTTTGTAATTTTTGGACCTACAAGGACCCTAGACAAGGAATAATCAACTTGTTGAAGAAGAGGTCCAGTGGCAAAGTGAAGTGTGTTGCCATAAAAAATCATTGTTGAGTAGATGGAGAAAAGAAGTGGTGAATTATTGAAATTCGTGATGAATTCAAAGATAAAAATGAGATTAGGACAATTATTGGAGCTTTGTTTTTAATTAAGAAAAATGATGACAAAATCATTACTGAAAATGGAAGAAGCTCATATTGCTGATGTTTGTAAAGTCGCAACAGTTAAAATGGAGGATTTTGATGAAGCCATACTGAAACACATATGATGAATATATAAATAACTAATGAATATGTATTCTTATTAAGTTATAAGTAGTTGTATTATAGTCATAACATAGTCAAATAATAATATTTTAGTAGTGGCGCACTAGTGACCATACTAATTGTTTCAATAGGAATCATAATAAAAAATTAGTTGCAAATGTATTCCATAGTGGGTGGTGGAAATGTGGACATGTGACATGATTGCATGTATGTACATTGTACATTAGTTGTAACATAATTGTTGTTTTAATGACACATTTATAATAATTCTAAAATAGTTGCCACATGCAACTACAATGTAACTCCTAAAAAAATCAAACATGGTTGATTACATATGTATGTACAATGTGTATAAATTACCATATAAAAGACCCATTTTTAACTCACTTGTAATTATAATACAATTAACTAAATTTTTAACGTGACAATTTATTTATTAATACATTATTTTTAAGGGGATAGTTGCATAGTAGTTGTAATACCTTGGGAATAGTTGCATAACATTTGTATATGAATTTTTTTTGAGTTTTAGTTGTAGGGTAATGTGGTTTCAGTGGATGCGATTTCTTGTAGTGCTACATACTTTCTTAATTTCCTAGAAAATCCACCTTGTGCATTTTCTTGTGAAAAAATTTCCAATTTCTTTTTCATGTTCTTGGTTATAATTATTAACAAATTGCAACAACAAACAACTTAAACAAAATAAATGAAAAATAAAACATTTATGACATTATGAGATCACACAAAAAACAATGAAAACAAATTCAACCATAACTCTCAAAATAATAGTCATTAAACTATAAATATTGGTTTTGTATCCCAAAAATGGTTGGCAAATGTTATGGCCACTTGGTATTATTATGGGTTTGGAAACAAAAAAAATAAGAACAAAAGGTGAAATAAAGTTGTAACTTTGGAATGACAAATAATCTATTGTAGGAAATGTTACAAATGATAATACAAATAGACTATCAATTTCTTAAAGGGACTAAACTTGGAATAAAATTACAAGTTTTGAACATTTAAACTTGTGAAGCAAAAAAAAAAAATTAGTGGACAGAATAATTAGAAAGGAACAAAAACTTGTATTCCTTTAATGTATTCCCCACTAAAAAACAAATTATGTTAAGGCAGCATTAGCCCACACCTAAAGTACATCAAAGTTAGTTATGGAAAATCTAATCCAAAACTGTGATTCTATTAAAAAAAATTCATTCTTAAAATTATTCTAAAAGTAACAAAAGTAGATATTTATCTATATTCTAAAAAAATTAACTAGTATTTTACATTTTATCCTTTGGTTTTTGGTATTAAAAGTAATTAATAAATTTTGGTGGTCAACTCCTATAGTCAATTTTTGCAGTCACGTCATCATGTCATATAGTCATCTCCTACTGTCATCTTTTATTTTCATCTTATTATCAACTCCTACAATCATCTCTTGTCGTCATTTCCTATTATCAATCTTATAGTCATATCATGTAGCCATTTCCTATAGTTTTTTCTTGTCGTCATAATTTTTATACATAGAATCCTAATAATTATCATTTTAACATTAGGTTTTTAAATGAACAAAAGGTTTAAATCTAAATAGTGAATGTTGTAAAGATGAAAATCTAAAACATTGGAATAAATTAGTTGCAAGAATTTTATATCAATATGTCAAGAATGGTAATAGCTAAAAGCCTATAAAGGAAATTGGACCAAATTAACAATAGGGATGAATAGGTTGCAAATGAAATGCAAAGACCGCTTGTAGCAAGAAGGTTGTAGTCACTCCTCGCACAATGGAATCATGTGGTACCAAGAATAGAAGAATAACCTATAGGATACATCGTGCTTTTTGTAACAAGGGAAAAATAATGTGATGCATAGTCAACGAGTGTTAGGTTGCTACACAAATGTTAGCAAGATTTCTCCATAATGGGAACAATCTTGGTGGTGGATGCGCATCAACAAAACAAACAAGTTCCAAGAATTGTACCTTCACAATTTGAATCATGAAGGCAAGAAAATGTGACCAAGTGATTATGAACCCAACCAAACCAAATTCCACACCTAGCAATGATATTTATTGGTTGGGAACTAGTTTTAAAAGAGGAAACAACTAGTAGGCAATAAGAATCTCTTACTCAACTATCTAAAACCCTATATTATCATTAATGAACATAACTTGTTCAATGGTATGAAATACATGGTGATGAGATGGAAGATCCAAATATGGTAAGTACACATGTCCTAAAAGTTTAGGTACTAAATATAAAAGCATACTTGATAGTACAACCGATGGCATAATTTTTACAACCACATGTTCAATTGAAATATTGGTGATTCAACAAATAAATTTAGCTAAGGTTGAACTAATAGTGGCTAAAATAACACCAATAACGTTTAAAACCCATACATCTACATACTTATCAACCTAGAACATTAAATAAAAAGTTGACAACTGAAATTTACACTCAATTCACACTTGGTCATTTGTGAATGATTGTTTAACACATGCATTTTTGCAACTAGGTGGGTGAAACAACATGGGTTTAACAACTTATAAGTTATCGATCGCATATGTCCTTTGCAGCTAATACTTAATTGCAAATCCCAAATGCATTGTAATGAGGGAATTCAACCTTTCATCTTCCTAACCACACGCCAAGCCTTTAACCATCCAATTACAACATTATGTGGTCGAAAATATTGACATCCAAATACATATCTACATTAGATTAAATTTTTATATTTATTTCAAAAATAAAATGTATATATATAAAATATGGAATATAAATTCAAATGTAATGTCTTTAATGATATGTAATTTACAAATTCTAAAATTCATGAATATATATATTTTTTGAACATTTTCAAATTTGATGTGTCAAAACATAACATATTATTTAAAAATATTTTGAAATGGGCTAAACATTCAAATATAATATTCTAATTAGTTTTAAAACACTTACTCTCATAATTACATACAGTTCAATTTTTTAAATTTCAATTTTCAATACATTTACATTAATTTAAAATATTTTTAAAAATTATATATATATATATATATCAAAGTGATTAATCTTTTAATTTTTCATGAAATTAATTCCTCTTGAAAAATATATAAATATAAATTATTCTACCATTCCTTTTCTTTCAATTTCATAATTATATTTAATTATATAATTTCATAATGAAATTGATTGAATTTTTTTTAACATCAATATTTTATTATTTCAATTTTTAATTTGTGCTTAGGCTTTTAAAAAATCATTTGTTACTAAATTTATAATGAAAATGTTTATTCAAAACGTTTGGTAAGCATTAAGCGTTTTGTCCCAATTCATTTTGATGCATTCAAAAAATGACCAAATGACTCCCATATGTTTTTGTCCAAATTCATTGTGGTGTATTGGACATAAATGTTTGGCAATCATTAAGAATTTTCCTCCTAATTAATTTGAGTGGATTGGCATTTCCTAGTATGCATTTTGTTGAATTGAGAAAAATGGTGAAAGCACATTATAGGGGGCCACTTTAGGCAAAAAAATTGTTTTTTTTGGGGGGGTATATTTTGGGGGTAGTTTCTCTTTGATTTCATTTAACATTTCAATAAACATATAAAATGGAGTTTGATGTAAAGGCCTTTGACATAATTCTTGTTGTCTTTCAAATGAAAGTAATTTTTCAACAAAATGTTTTTTTTCCAACACACTTGTGCTCATTTGAATGAAAAACTTGTCCAAATGTTTTTTGTGAAATCATATGATTCAAACTTTTCATTTGTAATTGAAATGGTATAATTAATTCATATTCAATATATGATTAAGTATTTCATCAAAATTTGCAATTATTTGAATTATTTTTAGAGTATATTTACACTTTGCAGTATATCATGACAACATATAAATTATCAAAAATATATTATTTAATCATTTAATATTAATTTTAAAAAGTAAAATTTCTTTTACAATTACATTATTTGGTTATTGAACTACCTTATTTTGAGTATAATTTATGAAAACCTCTTTTAATATTGGCTTGGTGGAAGTTGAAAGTTGCATAGTATTTGTGATTACAATTTTTAGACATCATAATGTGCTTTCACCTAAAACACTTAGCGGCCACTAGGAATCTCCTCCATATTCATTTCGGTGACTTGGTGAATTTGTTTTTGCTAATCACTAGGTGTTTCCTAACTATCCATTTTGGTGAATCGGAAAAGAAATGTGTGGCTTCCATGAAGTGTTTTCTCGCAATTCATTTAGGTAATATGGAAAAAAAATAACCTCATGGATGCTAAGCATTTCCTTTTAGTTCAATTGGGTGAAGTGGGAAAATAATTCCTCGCTGATTTTACACCTTTCTTCCCAATTCACTTAGGTGAATTGGAAAAAATGACTATTGATTGTTAATTAGAAGCATGAAATCAATTGGGAAAATATGACTTTCAAGTTATTGAAAAGGTTTTTGGTTGATGAATTAGATATCAACCTTTCATGTTGGATTTATGGTTTTTAGGTGTTGTGCTAGTAATTGTTCATCCAATAGTTCGATGGTAATCTTGATATCGTGGGTGAATTATCCTTTAGAAAACATCAAGCCATGTCTGCAAAAGTCAAATTTGATGACACCATTGCCATCGGGATTCCACCAAAGATAGTAAGGTTCAAATTAGAATTGGCAAGTGCAAAGATCCATCGATAGTGGAGTGGATAACTATGTAGTTGTATCCATCATATATCTGTTTGAGTCATTAAAATAACAAAAATTCTTATGCCTTACTCTAGTTACTAGGTATTGTGGATTGTTGGTTGGAAATGGTTGCTTTTAACCTACAAGGGATGTTTTGTCGATTAAGGACATTCCTTTGTTTTTATTATAATAGGAAATTTTGGAGGAGGGTTTTACAAATCTATGGAAGAGGCAAATGTCTTGTAGGGACCAACCTTCCTTTCCAACTTAATGTTTTGAGGATTTCAACCACAATGAAAAAATTAACAATAGGATTGATGAGGCTTGTGATGATGAATTAAATGGATATTGAAGATACAATCATGATGATGGTAGGGAAGGGAATTTGGGGAAAACCACTTTTAATTCTATGATTGAAGGAAGGAATGAAAATGAAAATGAAAAAAGAAACAAGGAAGGAAATGAAAAAGGAAATGGAAGAAAGAACCAGTGTGGGGCGGTTTTGGTTTTTACGTTATGTTATGAGAACCTGATCGGCTCTCTAATGTATATGTTGGGCTAGTGAAAACTAACCAAATTCTCAAGATTTTTATTTTTTCCAAATTCACCCGATTCTCAAATAGGCTAATTTTTGCATATATGATAACATCAATTTTCTTGTCTAGTTTTCACAACCCGATTTTTTTTCGAAATTAATATTTTATTGTATAATTATTTAATCATTTATTAATTAAACATAATTTAACTTTAAAATAAATTTAAAATATATGAAATTTTGGAATAAATTAAAAAAAAATTACAACTCCACAATTTCGTCCCTTTCAAAAACTAATTCTTCAAACTTTAAAAAAAAATTAAGATCACTCTCAATTAAATCTACCAAATTAGAAAGGGATTTACAACCTATCCTAGGATCATTGGGCCAATTTTTGTTCACAAAAATCAATTTATCTAAATTTTCTAATTGTAAATGACATCTCTTAAAACTAGTAAGAATTCCAACTAATGAAAATATTATTTGTCTTTATTTGACATACAACTATTCCTAAGATTTGTTTAGCACAAAAACCAATTGTAGGAAATATGCTCTCATGTTTTTCCCACCATTACATTGGACATTTGATGTTTTTAACATCCACTTGATAACATTTGAAAATCAAAAGCTCTCTATTGATCAATTTTGTTGATGGTTCACTTGTGTTGGTTATCATCTCAAAGATATCCAAACTCATGTCCTTTTCAACCCTTTGATCAACAACACCCCTTTCAGATTCAACCAATGGATGCAAATGATAATAACATTTTGAAAGCATAGGAAATAAAGATTTTTTGTCACATTTTTCAACAATTGCCTTACCTTGTTCATGATCAGTAAATGAGGACATAAGACCAAAAGTATTTAATTTAGCTTCCAACATTAAAGAAAACATATTACGGGCTTTGTTTTTTTCATTTTTTTTTAAGAAAGAAAGAAAAGAATCCATAACTTGAATAACTTCCTTCTTTATGTTGGAGGCCAAACATGACAATTCATAAACAACATTTCCATCTTCTTCCATTAAGTTGTCAAAGGTTGCAAAATCAATTTCATCCCTAAATCCTAGACTCATGGATATGGCAAAATTTAATGCATCACTTAACAAACCAATGCCCCTTAGATTGGTTCAAAATACAAGCAGACATAGCAAGGCCAAAAGAATCAACAATGATGCAACAAATGTGCCATGTCAAAGGAGGTGGCACTCTTACACTCATTTTCACAAAATTCTGCCTGCTATAACATAATATAATTTTTAAAAAAAACTTCAAATCTTCTTGGAAAAGGATAACTTTGCTAGCAAATCTACAACAACAAAAAAAAAGTTAGATTATGCACAATAACAATTGAAAAAAATGAAAAAAATGTTATGCAAAATAAAAATTGAAAAAAAATGTGCACAAAAAAAGTGTTAAAAACAAAAAATTTACCTTGTCTTCATTGGAGTATTCAATTTTTGAGGGGGAAACCTGAATTTACACATGCCTTTTCCCATTCTTGCCTATCATTTCCAAATTTGTTTGACAAAGTTATGCATTTTTGCAAGTCTCTTTGAACAAATTTGATTAACATATATTGTAAGTCTTTGCAAACTTTTTCCTCTATTGTAGCATATTGGCAAGCCTTGGAAAATGCATGTGCAAAACAAGTGCCTTGAAAATTTTCCTCCAAACCCAACATATCACATATAATTGATTTTAGAATTGTAGTCATAATTTTGAGATTACATCCCTCATCCTTGACATAAACAATAATTTTTCTTTTCAATACATAATAACTTTCCAACAATTATTTCAACTTTGTAGCCAAAGTTTGTCCAATAGTGTTTGTTGGCTCAAAAAGACCAAGGGTAATGTGTTTTGGTTACCAATCATCTTTTAAAAAATTAATCACCAATGCAAGAATATCATGTCTAACTTTTGATATCCACAAATCAAAGCTTGTAATTGCAGAATGACATGTTTTTAAAGCTAGTAAAACATATAATTGTTTAGTTTTTCCACTAATCCGGGCAATAATTCATTAAAAATTTATTTTTTGGAAGGAAAAATAATTATGGGACACAAATGCATGTTAAATCTTTTTAACCAATTGCTTTCTACAAATTATAAAGGAAGATGGTTTTTGACAATTAAAAGAGTCAAATCTTTCAAAAATTATTTTTGCTACATATCTTTTTTCTTAAAAGGTTCTTCTACAACAAAAAAACTAGACATGTAATTAAAAGAAACATTTAGTCTTTTTTTGGAAGGTTGTTTTTCATCTTCCTTCAAAGGAAAATTATTTTTTTCTTCAAACTTTAAAAAAAATTAAGATGATTTGAATTGACATGTTTCCTCAATGCAACTATGCCATTAGTTATATTATATGTGATTAATCCTTTCCTAGTTTGCGTTTTTGGATTTACATTCAATATTGGATTATTGTGACAAAGAATACAATGCATGGTTTGAAGAGCTATTACATTCACTTCTTTGTTATCATCAACACAATAAAATGCCCAACACAATGCATTTATGCTATTTCCTCTCCAAAATGTTCTCTATGCATGCAACTTCTTGAAATTCTTTTCATTCATTTTTGGATGCCTATTTCCTTCTATTTGAAGATTACCCATTTCTTCATGTTCTAGCAATATTTCATCTTCTATTTTTACTTCATTCATAAACACATCACATGTGTTTTCATTTTCAAAAGATTGTTCCATTATTACTTAAATGTGTGATTTAAGAATTAGTTTGTTTTGTGATTTAAGAATTATTGCTTTCATGAGTAACGAAAAAAACTAGACAATTGTATGATCTTATTAAAGACTAAAAACTAACATTTATAATAAATTTCAAAATGTAATCTATTTTTTAACATTTTAGAAAAATAAAAAATGTATATTCTCAAACTTCTCAGAAAAAGTTTAGGGATTTCGAATTATAAGGTGGAAAATGTATGGGTTTTTGGTGGAAAAATATTATAATTTATGTTTAGAAATTCTTGCAAAAAACAAGAAGCACATCAATTAGAAAATTGTTACATAATGAAAAAAAACAAAAAATGAAAAAAAAAAGTGTTAACAACAACAAAAAATGAAAAAAAACAACAAAAAATGAGTTTGCAACCAAAAAAACATTAAGAAAATGGAAAAATATGCAATGGAACTTACCTTTGGTGCTCAAGTTGGTGTCGAAGCTTTGAGCTCCGACTTGCACATGGCAAGGACAAGGGAAGTACCATACTAACCAAACAAAACAAAGTCATAGAGAGAGAGGAGTATCAACGTGAAAGGAACAACAACGGTAGCACAATAAGAACAATAAAGGCTAGGTTAACATGTACCTGAAATGCATGAGAGAAATAGTAACACAAGAGGAATAGCAATGGGAGAGGAGCTACAACATGGGAGGAATAGTGTGTGAAGAACGACGTGCGAGGAATAACATGCAAGGAATAACACGAAAATAGCGACACGAGAACTATAGCACGAAAGGAGTTGTGCGAAAGGTGCAACGTGAAAGGTGTAGTGCAAAAGGAGCAATGCAAGGAGTAGCAATGTGGAAGAACAACAATGCAATAGGAAATGGCAATGTGTAAGGAGTGGCAACGTGAGAGGAACAACAATGTGAGAAGAGGAGTAGCATTAAAAGAGTAACATGAAGAGGAGCATGAAAAAAACGTGAAAAAAAAACTAATTATAAAAAATAATATTTAACAAATGCAACACAAAGCAAGAATGATGCCAAACAAACAAACAAAAAATGAACATCATTACAACACTAGAAGACAAAAAAAAATTTATGTGACTAAAAAATGAAGCATGGGCTTCATTTTTATACACGTTTTTTATCCTTAACCCTAAACAACACTTTTGCTTCCCTAGGCAACGACAACTATTTAGGAACCCTAAACCCTAAACTATTGAAAACTGGATGCAAGTTCTTCAAGAAAGCATGTCTGGTTTTCCAAAATAAAAAATAAAAAATAAATAGAACCAATCCTTACAACTAGTTCTCGTTCATCTGAAAATTGGATGAATTAATTTTGATGATCAACTTGGTGACAATCCTATGGGATTAAACATTTTGGATTGCTTGAATAATGTTTCAACAATAATGACAATTTGGAAATGGTCGTTGGTTCAAACCACTTTCAATGGGTACCCCTTAAGACAACTTTTCATATCATATGATGGAAGCCACACACCAATTGTTGATGAGGAGGGAACAATTGGTGTTAGGAAAAAACAATATAGTTTTAAAAAGAAGTAGTGAAAGGTATGTCACTCTAAAGGCTTAGTTTCAAGGATTGAAAAACTTTTATTCAAAGAGTTTTTTCACAATGTGAATGTCACATTATGTTGCTCAAGGAATTATTGTTAGCATTTTCCTTGTGAAGAAACCTTGATGTTGAAATGAGAGTTTTGGGGTTTGTCCTTTAAAGACCAAATAACATGTATGGTTTGGATATTTAAAAAGGTTGCATTTGACAAGAAACATGAAGCAATCAAAATTTATCATGATTCAAGAAACAGATCTGCGAAAAAATTTATTATAAGAAAAATGGATTAAAAATATGTTCTAAATTGGCTAGGTTTTCAAATTTTCAAAGATATTTTTTAATGAAAACTTTGATAGATTATGATTATAATGTGAATTTTTTAAAAGCACATTAATACATATTAATTTTTATTCATTTGAAAGTATAAAAAATTCAATTACAATTGTACTATCATATTTTCATATACTTGAAGCAAGAGGGGGACACTTATTTTCCTATATATTTTATTTATAAAAATTTACTTAAATGCATATTAAAACATGCAAATTTTCAATACTATGTAATGAGTCAAAGATTTTCTTATTGATCATTAAAATTAAAAATATTCACGAGTTCAATGTATTAAGCTTTAGTTTATGGATATTTTCCACCAAAAAAATCCTTTCATTAGCATACTTTACCATGCTTTCACTCAACCATTAGGTAGAGTTCATTTCATCCACCAAGTTGTCTAAAGTCCTAAATTAAGAATTTAGTATTAAATTAATTATATTTTTGTTAATTGTTCATGTTGGGGGTTCATTATGTAGCCATAAAAAAAACCTTGTCATGTGTAAACATTGTTCGAGTTGTCCATTGTATTTGTCCAAGCATGATTTAGGTACCCCCTTTGAAACATAAGGATTCATTCCAAGGACTCCCAAAATTCACTTTTTTCTTCACTTTTCCCATGACATGTCTTACATTTTGTCCTTTTTTCATGTCAAATGAAATAATTTTATTCAAATTTTATGTAGGTTTTTAATATATTTATTGTTTTCACTTGTGAAAATGATAATAGTAAAATTTATTCAATGTGGGTCATATTCTATCAATGGCCCGAAATTCCTAAAAAGTTAACTTTTTGAAACTTTCTACATTGTAACAGGGCATTTGGTTTTTGTCACATTCATACGCTTTATACACATTAGCACATAAGGTGTTTGTGATAAAAGGTTTGGGCCAAAAAAGTTGTTCAAACATTCCTTATGAATTTTTGAATTTTATTTTTTCTCATGAGACAAATTCTTGGATTTTTTCCAAGATTTTTTTTCTAGAATTTGATAGGAATTTAAAATTTTGTTCAAATTTGACATTTATGCATGGAATAATACCTTTGTAATGTATTTATATATGAATAAAATCAAACTTTTAATATGAATGTGTCATTAAGTTTCAACATGTTTAAATGAAGAGGTCTAATGAATATAAAACGAGATGGTCCTTTTGGGTACCCCAACCATACTTTGACCCATTTATGAAATTATAGTTTTGTTCCAATTCAATTATTCTTATTATGCACAAAACTTTAAGCATCATGTGGAGAAATGCAAATTGGTAAAAAATTAAACACATTTAATTTTTAAAAATGTATTTAAACACATGGGAGTCAAAAAAGTCTTGGGGATGCTTCCCTTTGATTCCTGAATGTTTTTGATTTCATGTGGGAATATGTTTCATTCACCTTATATCCTAGTTTTGCTCTTGACCCCCTTTTTTATCACATCATAGGCTTGGTCTCAAACCCAAGGTCAAGGTCACAACAATTTGTGTGATATTCAAACCTTTCTGGGTTTGATTTACATTTTGCCATGGCTTGAATGTGTGCAAAACCTTTGTAAGTTGACATAAAGCAAAGACATTTTCATTTGTGATTTTGTCTATTATTAAAATTTGTTAGTGTAACATGTACGTGATGTTTAGTAATGTATGGGTTTTACAAGGATTTTTCAACTTTTGTTTACATTGTTGAACACCCCTAAAACCTTTTGTAGATGGGTTGTGTTATTAAACTTGCATCAAACTTGTAATATGCAATATTTCATTTTGGTTGATGCTCATATGTGGTTTACAAGCATTGCACCACAACATGGGCATTTAGTGTGGTTTCTTGAAGGGATTGGCTAAAAGTTATGCATTATGTGAAATTGCACTGTAACAATGTTGCTTTGAAACTTATTCCACAACTTGAATGATAAATTGTCACCCAAAACTAATAAATGCAATGGGTGTTATCTACTTTTAATTTTGGGTGCAACCCCATGCCAGACATGTGTTCTTGGCTTTGCTGAACAATATCAAGACTTACTATTGTCATGGAAAAATTTATATTAGGTCTACATACTTTCATCCCACTTCTTTTAGACAACGTTCTATTAGAACAATGATCATTATTCTTTAAATTGACAATGTAAAACAATTGTCATAATCCAATGAAGGTACAACATGATTACAATCCTTGCAAATAAATGTGGAGTAATATTGATAGCAACCAACTCCTTTTCCATTGCTTATGTAAGGTTCAAGTTCATCCAAATGTCAATGGCAATAGTTTTAAGTAATATAAAAGACTGAAAATGTTTTTAAACTTTGAGCTTGATGAAGAGCAAGCTAGAAATAGGTTGATGACACACATAGATCTTGTTTTGCCCATGTATGCACAAATTTTTTACAATATGTACACCTTTCTTTGTTTTAAAACAATTTGAGCTTTGATTATAGACAAGACTCACCTTATGCAACTAATGGATATTACTAAAGCTTATTGTCTAGTGCTCAAAAAAACCTTCTCTTGAAACCTTTGCCCCCTCCTTTCATGCACTTGAGATTGTTTGTCATGTGTTGTTGTGGTTAAAATTTGCTTTTGTTTATATTTTCAGCTATGCATGTTTTATGTTTTGAGTTTGATGAGGAAGCTTCATTGAGAATGTGTATATTAATGGGGGCCACCATGGTTTGGGAGATCTCTCAATGTGATAAAACAAAAAGAACAAACTACCTTGCTGAATAGATTGATCTCATCTTAAGATGAAATCTAGGTCTTTGAAACTAGCTTTAACATAGTTGAAACTAGTAGGGTTAAGTATAGCTAGTAGAGGGAGCACACTTGTAAGTTGTCATTGGCACCTCCGCCTTCTCAAGGTACAGAGTGCACTAGCCTAATAGGTGCTAGGTCACCCTTTACTAAGAGAGGCAAAGTGAAAAATTAGGGTTAAGTTGCTATCAAACTAGAACACATGAAAGGACATAGAGTAGTACATGATGAATGATGATTCATTAAGAAGAAAGCACAAAATGCATTAAAAAAAAAACCTTGCAATATATATGAGATACTTGAAGGGAGAGGGGGTGGAGCCCCCCCCATGGGTTGTTTATCAAACCAATGGGTCCTTTGGAGACTGGCAAGACCCATAAGTAGTCACTTCCAATTTGTTTAACTTGCTGTTTGGTTAGATCATGAGGACCTTTTAGGTCTATTTTTTGCCCTTTTGTTTGCCTTCTTTTATGAATATATATAGGTACTTTCAAATGTACCATTCTTGCAAAAATATATGATTTTACTTTTTTACTTTGCTGCTCTTGCCTCTCTTTGGGATCAAAAAGGTAAGACCATATGTGTCAAAATCTCCATTGTCTGAAGGCTACTTGCTTTTTGGCCAACTTTTCCATGGAACCCACTCAGCAATTCAGCATTTTAGTCTCTACTCTTAAAACCCTAAACCCTAAACCATTACTCAAGAACCCCAATTTCATAGTCCACCCAATTGTATTGTGAGTTGACCTCATTTTAGTCTCTACTCTTAAAACCCTAAACCCTAAACCATTACTTAAGAACCCCAATTTCATAGTCAACCCAATTGTATTGTGAGTTCACCTCCAAAAGGTGCTAAGCGTTTAGGGATTAAGAGTCCTTGGGGTGGAGGGCCGGTTAATGAACTTACCGGCTGTTGTCACTTATTACCCGAAGAAAGAACTTGGGTTTATTTTCTCATAAGAAATGAGGTCATGGTTGTAATGGTCGCCGTTTGTTTCGGGGATGACGATGTGATGACTTGTTGACAATTTCATGGAAAAATATCTGGCTAACTTGGGCCATTAGCCACTTGTGGATCTCCGTAGGAATTAAAGTATTATTAAATCTAAAGTAGCGCAAGAGATATGGCCATTAGGGCGCACAAGCGACAAACGCCAAATCCAACACTAAAGACACAAAAATGCAAAAGAAAAGCACAAGATACCACATTTATCTTTCCTTTTGGGAGGTTTTTGGAGAGCCCGGGAGAGGGGGGAGGGGGGGACGGGGGGTTGCCACAACTAACCTTACATAGGTTGTAAGTTGTGAGCTCAAATCTCATGAAGCTCCATGGTGTTAGATGAGGCCAGAGTGAACCAGCACCCACCAGCACACCATGCAAGATGGACGGTGTGAGGACAAGAAACACTTTCTCTTTGTATTCCTGTCCTATAGCTAACCAGAGTTAGCTATGTAGTAACCATCCACATACATCCAACAAACACCATCCACATACATCTAACAAACACTACATAATAATAGCCACCAAGTGCCTTCCTTGGCCACTGACTTACCTGCATAAAATAACCATCTACATTCCCTACCTATTTTGGCTATGCATGTGAACATTGATAGAAACTTGTTTGGTTCTCATAAGAAGGTAAGGTAAGCTTGTAAGAGAGTGAATCTGACATTCCAAATTCATGTCATTTTCCTTGGTGTTGTTGCATATAAGTGTTTGTTGCATTAAATGGTGAGCATCCCAATGAGGACTAAAGTATTAAGTGGTGGTGCTAATGCTAAAAAACCTGTCCAAACAGTTGTTGTTGGCCACAAACTGCCCTTATGAAAGGGGCTGAAAATTTCCCCCCCAAAAAAAAAGGAAAAAAAAGGGGCAATTTTCCTTGGAATTTAGGCAAATTATTATTATTATTATTATTTTTTTCGCCAAGTGGCGAAATTCACCCAAAAAAAAATCATTGCTACAAAAATAAAATAAAATAAAATGTATGTATGTATGTATGTATGTATGTATGTATTATTTATTTATTTATTTATTTTTCACACACACCCTATCTACAATGATCCAGATGACACACACCTTTGTTAAATTTTGTAATAAAAAAGGTTAGTTTGTTCACATTCACAAAGTTCCAGATAACATTTGTGAAAAGAAAAATGGTGTTCACAATAGACAAGTCCAAAACCAAGTTGTGGTAATAATAATAATAATAATAATAATAATGTCTGGACTCTAGACTCTACTCTTGCTATCAAACAGTCAACTCAACCCTAGTCAAAAGTAAATAACCAAATGGAGTGTGTAGCACGGTTTAGGTTAAGGGGATATGTGTGTGTGTGTGTGTGTGTGTGTGTGTGTGTGCATTTCCAAATTGTCGGGCCTAGTATGATGAGGCCATAGCTTGGCCCAGCATTTTGGGAATGTGGCCCACTTCTGGGATTTACCCATTGTAAAGCACAAGGTGAACGTTGTCATGAACCTCAAAACATGCAAAAATTGAGGACATAAGAGGTGAAAGCCGTGTTTTTTCTCTTCATAATTTTTTGGTTGAAAATTTGGCAAATTTTTGCACCCAAAATAACAAACTTCATGAAAATTACATAGACAAACACATTATTTTTCAAATTTTCTCACATTTTTATTTTTTTTAGAAGCGAAAATTCGCTCCCAAAATAAAAAAAACATGAGTGGATGGAAGGTTTCTTACAACCCACTCATTAAGAGTGAGAAGTATCTTATGCCTAAATAGAGCCCATAAGATTGCTTAGGTGAAAGATCCCTCACGTTCTTAAGGAGTAAGTGTAAGATCCTTCCCCTTTTCTAGGAGCACTATTCATGGATACAATGTGCTCTAAACGTACATAAATTATGAGGCCTAGAGGGTGAGGGCTCATATGCCTACTTTGAAGGAGTAGGAGAGATGAGAAAGATCTTACACCTATAAAATAGGCATAATTTACCTCCCACTCTTTACAGAGCATACTCTCTCTCCTCTTTTATACTAGGCATATTCATGCATATAAGGAGCCCTTCACATAGCACACCCAATGCATAAATCCGGGCAGCTCAAATAATTAATTTTTAGGGTGTGTATGATTTCATGACTCCATGTGTAATTTTGAATAGTTTCTCAAAATTTTCATATTTAGGTGAAATTCTTTGAATGATGAAGCTTTCTTGCATGTGTTTCTTTCCAATAAGTCCAGGGATTTACTCGCCTTGGAAGCAAACAAATATAAAATTTAAAAAAATTCTTAAATATTAGTCAAAATGGTTTAAAATTTTCTTCCAAAATTCTCAAAAATTTTTAAAATAAAAAAAGATTAAGGTGGTATAATACCATTTGCATGAATCAGAAGGTTGAGATTCTTTCCAACAGACTTTCGCTAATGTAAAGTAGTGAAGCCCATCAACCTGCAAAATATGCAGTTGCCAGACACTGAAGCAGCTCTTTTTTTATGATTGTCAGGGTCTTTTGATTGCTTCTCTCTAGAGCAGCATTTGGTTTTAAAAAATAGAAAATATTGTCAATAGGTTTTTTTTTAAGATGCAAATTTTTTAATTAAAAAAATTGGGTTTTCTAATAATAACTAGATTTTATGAAAAATTAAAATTTTTACTAATTTTTAAAAAATATTAAGTTCCAATAGGTAGCCAACAATATGGAAGGATATGGAGGTTTTTTTTCTCACACTTTCATATACTTATAGCAAAATTTGGCTAAATCATCATATGGATGATTCCCACTTCAGCTACGTGGAAGAATAGATGAAGTGGGAATCATCCATATGATGTAGATAATAATGTAGTAGTAGGGTAAGGCCCGAGGTTGAGGCCATTACCAAAAGAAGGGGCCATGCAAGGTGATAGTCGAGTGTGGACCCACTTCTCGTCTCGTAATGTCCTTAGCCAAAAGGCATTACCCAACGTGTAAAGACTAAAGACCTGCCAAAATTTGTGAAAAAATTGGGAGAACACTCCATAAAATAATAGAATGTGCTGCGATTTCTTGGAAGTCATATTTTGGTGTGGAAGACGGCCCTCTGAATACAACACAAAAAAGCATTTCTTTACAATGATGTGCTGCCCGGGGGTCTTTGTTATTTGAAGAATTTTTGGTGTTTTGTGAAATTTTTTGGAGGAAAAAAAAAACTTGGAATTTAATTAAATTTTCAAAAAAAAATTCAGTGTTATCTTGTTTCCAACAAAAATTCTCCATTTTGGTTAAAATTATTACAAAAACTGAAAAGAAATCATTGATGCCACCCAAAAGACAAAATGTGCAAAGTTTTTATAGAAAAATGATCAACACCTTTATAGTGCCAATTAAATAGTGACCACAAGACAAAAGGAAAAGAAAATAAAGTACAGTCAGTGGTACTTAGGAGAGTTCTAAGGAAGAGCTCACTAGTGAAGTTTTTTTTTAAAAAATAAATAAAATATAAAATAAAATATAAATAATTAATTAAAAATTAAAAGTGAAAAAAGAGATAGAGAGAAAGAGAGAGAGAGACCCACACAAGAAATATTGTTGGGAATTTTTAATGTCCCAGATCAGAATTAAGTAGTGAATAATGGTAAATGGACAAAAAACAATTTACATGGAAACTTGGTGGGCCAAAGGAAGGAAAGGGGAAAAAGAAAAGCAGTGAGAAAATTTTACTTGGGTTATTATTAATTTTCACTTGTTACCCAATTCTTACTAGGTCTGGAGTTTTTAAATTTTTATTTAAAAATAAAATAAAATAAAAATTAGGAAAAAAGAAAAAAAGAAAAACTTTACCTGGCGTGTCTTGATTAGCTCACAACAAATAAACAACTTCGAGTGACCGGATAAGCCGGTCACCGGATGACCGGCTGCGTTCTGATTGTTCCCACAAAGGGGAGAAAAGGAATCTGCTGCTTTGCAGGTAACAAAAGTTGGAAAAAAACCAAAAAAGGTTAAAGGGTAAATTTTTTGCCCCATTATAATTGTTGTAAAATTTTTTTTTACTATTATCTGCTTGTGTAAAAGGGGTATGTAGTCTGTACCCATTTCCTACCTACCTTATCCCTATTACTGACCTACCTAGGCTATTTTACAACCTACCACCGACCTTAATGCAGTGGGCAGGGCAGGCCAGGGGGCATATGGGTAGATTCTGCCAGCTCCTGCCCCTAATTGGACTCACCTACTGACAGTTCCACCCTGACAGAATCTGCCATGCCCTAGCCCACTGACACTTTCACCTGGCAGATTCTGCCATGCCCTGCCCGCTCTCTAGTACGTAGTACATATTATTGCATGTTAGGTCTAGATTGGGTTTCAAGAAGGGATCCCATGCAAAAGGGAGGGAAATTGTTTTTAATATTACGGAATGTGCACTATCCTGCTCATTCCAAAGTGTAATAGACTGTTAAGGGGGGGGGGGGGGGCCCATTTTTTTCCAATGAAACCCCCTCTTCAAAGGGGCCAACAACCGGGACGCGTTAATTAGTACCCGTTTTAAATTTT
>Ga0116231_10003959_pt1 | contig 30303 bp, 26 predicted proteins | sample S1TSphgellanicum_2_FD_89695 | JGI IMG/M metagenome (GOLD analysis project Ga0116231, IMG submission 89695) | Host-associated microbial communities from peat moss isolated from Minnesota, USA - S1T2_Fd - Sphagnum magellanicum MG | ecosystem: Host-associated > Plants > Peat moss > Unclassified... | reverse complement strand
CGTGCTGTTGGCGCCGACCTCGGCACCATCGCCGATCAGCACGCGGCCGAGCTGGCGCACGGGGACGAACCCGCTCTTGCCCATGGCGAAGCCAAATCCGTCCTGGCCAATGCGCGCCCCCGGATACAGCGTCACATGGTTGCCGATCAGCGCGTGGCTGACCGTCACCTGCGCGTGGATCCGGCAGAACACGCCGATTTCCACACCCTCGGCAATATAGGCAAGCGGGCCGATGATGCTCCCCCGGCCGATTTTTACCCGCGCGCCGATCACGGCCCCCGCGCCGATCTCGCAATCCGCACCGATCTCGGCGGTGGGATCGACGATGGCGGCGGGATGGATGCCGCCCGCCGCCACCGGAAACGGGTGGAACATCGTCGAGATCCTGGCCCAGCCGACATAAGGTTCCGGCGAGACCAGGGCGATGGTGCCCGCCGGCACCTGCGGCGCGAACTCAGTACTCAGGATCACAGCACCGGCTTTCGTGCCGGCAAGCAGCCCCGCATAGCGCCGGTTGTCGAGAAAACTCACATCCTGCGGCCCCGCACTTTGCAGCGGGGCGACGCCCGTGATCAGCCGCGCATCACCGGGTGCGGCGATGCCGAGCACGGCCGCGATGTCGCTTAAGGAATGCGGCCCGGTGCGGGTGAAAAACCGGGCGTCACCGGGTTTGGCAGCGTCGGCCATGCACGGGCCTACTGGCCGTTATCCTGGTTCTGATCCTGCGGCTGGCTGATCGCCATACCCGGCGTGACCACGCTCGGCGGCACGTCGACCGAGGGCAGCAGCTTGTTCAGCTGGGCCGCCACGTCATCGGTGATGTCGAACCCGTTGATGTTGAGCGCCACCTGCTCGCGGTGCAGCACGAGGTTCATGCCGCGCGCCTCGGCCTCCTGGCGGATGATCGCGATCAGCAGCGACTCGATCTTGCCGAGTGCGGCCTGGCCGGAATTCTGGATCGCCTGGTTGCGCTCCTCGAACTTGGTCTGCGTCGAGGCGATCTCCGCGCGCAGCGCCTGTTCGCGGCGATCGAGCACCGCCTCGCTGACCTTGCCGCGATCGGCGAGGATCGCGTTCTGCTCGGCGGTGATTTTCGCCCGGGCGGCCTGCGCGTCGTGGCTGAGCTCCGCCTGGCGCTCCTGGATCACCGCCTGCACGCCCTGGGCCGCGGTCGATTTCTGCATCACCTCGGGCACGCTCAGCACGCCGATGACGGCGACCGGCGGCGCGCTGCCCTTGGGCAGCGGCGGCAGCTGCGGGATCGGCGGCATCTGCTGCTGCTGGGCCTGTTGCGCCTGCGGGGCCGGTGCGGGTTCGGGTGCGGGTGCGGGCGCCTGGTGCTGCACGGGGGCCGCCTGCTGCTGGCTCGGCGGCATGAAGTAGCCGGGCGAGGAGGTTTGGGCGTGCGCCGCGGGCGCGCTCAAAATCAACGCCGGGGCGCAAGCGGCGCCAAGTGCGGCGGCCAGGATCAGGGAAGAACGTAGACGGGAAAAAACCACTTAGAACCTCGTACCAAAAGAGACGCGGAATTGCTGGATCTGGTCGCCCGGCTGCTTCACGATCGGCTGCGCCAGCGACAGATTGATGAGCCCGAACGGCGTGTTCCAGGACACGCCGACGCCGGCCCCCACACGCGGTGCGGTGCTGTCGGTGATCGGCTGATTCTCGACCTCCTTGGCACCTGACAGCGAGCCGACATCAACGAAAGCAAAGCCGCTGATGCCAAGATCGGGCGAAACCGGCAAGGGGAAATGCAGGTCCGTGTCCTGCGTCCACATCGTCGTGCCGCCCACCGCCTCGTCGCCGAGGCCGTAGGCGTTCTGCTGCGCCGTGCCGATCGTGTGCGGGCCGACGCCGCCATCGGCAAAGCCGAGCAGCGTATCGCCACCGAGGAAGAAGCGGTCGACGATGCGGTCCTGATAGCCAAATACCGGGATCAGGCGTCCCGCGCCGGCCGATAGCCGCAGCACCCAGCCCTTGTCGCCGAACACATGTTCGAGCGGGATGTAGTAGTCGATGCTCGGGCTGAGGCGGATATATTTCGCGGTGCCCCCGACGCCCGCGAAATCCGTCGTGAGGCCGATGTCAAGACCGCTCGTCGGCGCCTGGTCGTCGTCCAGGTAGTCGAACGACAAGGTTTGGCTGATCTGACTCAGGGTCGAGTTGCCGGCCTCGTCTTCGATATAGATGCTGGACCCGCTCGCGATGTCATAAACATCGCGCTCGCTCACCGTATACGTGAAGCTCTGCCGCACGTTATCGTTGAAGCGGTAGCCAAGTCTGAAATCGGCGCCGATCGAGCTCTCGGAATAGCTGTAGTTCTCCTGCGCGGCCGTGTAGGAATCGGTCACTGTCCGGAACAGATCAAAGCCCGCGATCAGGTTGCGGTCGAGGAAATACGGGTCGGTGACGCCGATATTGATCTGCGTGCCACGCTGCGCCAGCAGGGCGTTGATCGAGGCATCCGAACCGGTGCCAAGGAGGTTGTTCTGGCTCAACCCGGCATTCAGCAGCGCGCCGAGATCGGTCGAGTACCCGCCGCCGAGCGTGAACTGCCCGGTCGCCTGCTCGGTCACCGCGGTCTTCAGCACGACCTGTTGCGGCGTCGAGCCCGGCGAGGTCGTCAGCTTCTCATCCTTGAAGTAGCCGAGATTCTTGATGTCCTTGGTCGACTGGTCGATCAGCGCCTGGTTATAGGCATCGCCCTCCGCGACCGTCAGCTCGCGCCGGATCACCTTGTCCTCGGTGCGCGTGTTGCCGGTGATGTCGATGCGCTGGATATACACGCGCGGCCCGTTGACGACGTTCAGCGTGATCGCGACGGTCTTCGTCTGCGGATCGGTATGCACCTGCGGGTTCACCTGCGCGAAGGCGTAGCCGAGGTTCAAAGCCCTCTTGTTGAGCGCATCGATGCCCTCCTGCAGCGCATCGCCGTCGAAATAATCGCCCTTGGACAGCGGCACCAGCCCGCGCAGGGACTTGTCCGTCAGCGTGCGGATGCCCGAGACGATCTTCAGACTGCCGACGCGGTAGCGCGGCCCCTCGTTGAGGTCGAAGGTCAGATAGAAGGATTTGCGGTCCGGGCTCAGCGATGCATTGGCGCTGAGAATGTTGATGTCCGCGTAGCCCTTATGCAGGTAGAACTTGTGCAGCAGGTACTCGTCGTACTGCACCCGGTCGGGATCGTATTGATCCGAGCTCGAGAGGAAGCGGAACCAGGCGTTCTGGCGCGACGAGACCACCTCACGCAGCGTGCTTTGGCTGAAATGCGCGTTGCCGATGAAGATGATCCGGCTGATCAGCGTCTGCGTGCCGTCATCGCACTGGAACACGACGTTCACGCGGTTGTCCGGCAGCTCGATGATGTTGGGCGTCACGGTGGCGCTGTAGTGGCCCTTCTTGGCGTAGAGCTCGAGCAGCGCGCGCCGGTCGGCCTCGGCGGCCGCGGGCGTGAAGACCGAGCGTGCCTTCAGGCTGATCGCGGCCTGCGCGTCCTTGTCGTCGATCGCCTTGTTGCCCGAGAACAGCACCTGGTTGACCAGCGGGTTCTCGACCACCGCCACATCCAGCGCGTTGCCGTCGCGGGTGATCGAGACCGAGGAGAACAGGCCGGTCGCATAGAGCGTCTTCAGCGACTCGTTGATGCGCTGCGGGTCGAACGGATCACCCGGCTGCACCACCATGTAGGAGGTGATGGTGTCAGACTCGATACGGTGGTTGCCGGTGACGTTGACGGCCTGGATGACCCCGCCGGAGGGCACCGGGGCATGCGCATGAGAGGCGGCGGACTGTGCCCAGGCAGCGCCTTGCGGACCAGGAACCAGCAGAGCCGGCAGAAGACAAACGGAGGCCAGCAGGGCCGCGCGCGGTTTACGCAATAGACAGATCTCCCAAACCAAACAGCGCCGGAACCCGGAGCTATTGCCTCGGGGCCTTTGGCACGGCAAGGCGAAGGGAGCAAGGTGGAGAACAGGAAAGCAAAGAAAGCGCTACTTTTTTGAAAAAAAGTAGCAAAAAACTTTTTGGACTCTGGGCCGGGGGCGTTGTCGGCGGCACAGCCCATGGCCTACGTTTTCAAAGTTTTTTGCTATTTTTTGTTCACGAAAAGCAGCCCCTCACCTGCCTATCCAAACAAATGAGACACCCAACTCACCGCCCCAAGCCGGCTCAAATCGTTAAAAGTTGTCACAAAAAACAACGACACGATCAGCGCCAGCCCGAATCGCAGGCCGATATCCTGCGCCCGCGGCGGCAGCGGCCGCCCGTAGATCGCCTCGGCGGCATAAAACATCAAATGCCCGCCATCGAGGATCGGGATTGGCACCAGGTTGATCAGGCCGAGATTGATCGATAGCAGCGCGATCAGGTTGATGACGCTGACCACCCCGAGGGCGGCGACCTTGCCTGTGATCTGCGCAATCCCGAGCGGCCCCGCGAGGTCCCGTAGGCCTTCCTGGTGGAACACCAGCCGGTACAGCCCGGTCAGCATCCCGGCCGCGTCGTCATAGGTCTCGACGGCCGCGGCCCGCACGGCGCCGAGCGGGCCATAATGGCGCATCGTCGACACATCCCCCGCGACCCCGAGATGGCCGATCTTCTGGCCCCCCTCCATGGTATCGCCGAGTGTCACCTCGCGCGTCAGCGCCTGGCCGTGCCGCTCCACAATGAAGGCCATCGCGGCATCAGGATGCGCCATAATGATGCTCTGCAACTGCGTGAAATCACTGATTTTCGTGCCCGCCACCGCGATCACGCGATCGCCCGTCTCAAGCCCCGCCACCGCCGCCGGCGACTGCGGCACGACCTCGCTCAGCACCGGCTGCACGATCGTTTTGCCGACCGTCATGAACAGGCCGACAAACAGCACGAAGGCAAGGATGAGGTTGGCGACCGGCCCCGCCGCCACGATCAGGGCCTTGGAGCGCAGGCGCGTCGCGGCGAACGAGCCCGGCAGCGCCGGCGTGCCGTCCGCCGGTTCGCCCCAGCCCTGCATCTTCACGTAGCCGCCGAGCGGCAGCACCGAGAGCTTCCACACCGTCCCGGATTTGGCGCGCCAGGAAACCAGCGCCGGGCCAAAGCCGATCGAGAATGCTTCCACAGTAACCCCCTGGCTGCGCGCCGCCAGATAATGGCCAAGCTCGTGGAAGAACACGAGCACGCCGAGATCGATGATGTAGGCAACGATCGAACGCAGGGTTTCGGTCATCAGGCGGCCTTCGCGGTGGCGAGCTGGCTCGCCGCCCCGCGCGCCGCAAGGTCCAGCGCCAGCACCGAGGCGAGGTCAGGCACCGCCGGCGCGCCGAACTGCTGCAGCACGGCATCCACGATGCTGACGATGTCGAGAAACCCGATCTGGCGCGCGAGGAAGGACGCGACCGCCACCTCGTTCGCGGCATTCAGCACCGCGGGCGCGCCGCCGCCGGCTTCCAGTGCCGCGCGGGCGAGCGCCAAGGCGGGAAAACGCTCCTCGTCGGGTGCAAAGAAATCCAGCCGCGCGATCGCCGCGAGATCAAGCCGCCGCGCCCCGGTCGCAATACGTTTCGGCCAGGCGAGCGCGTGCGCGATCGGGATGCGCATGTCCGGCGAGCCGAGCTGGGCCAGCACGCTGCCATCGCTGTAGCACACCATCCCGTGGATCACTGATTGCGGATGCACCAGCACCTCGATCTGCTCGGACGGCAGCGAGAACAATCTTGCAGCCTCAATCACTTCGAGGCCCTTGTTCATCAGCGTGGCGCTGTCGATCGAAATTTTGGCGCCCATGGACCACACGGGATGGCGCAACGCCGCGTCCGGCGTGATCGCGCGCATGTCCTCGACGCGATGGTCGCGGAACGGGCCGCCCGAGGCGGTCAGGATGATCTTGTCGACGGCGTGGGCGTTGCCGTCAGCCATCGCCTGGAGAATGGCGTTGTGCTCGGAATCGACCGGCAGCAGCACCGCCTTCGCCGCCGCCACGGCGCGCAGAAACACATCGCCGGCGGAAACCAGCGCCTCCTTGTTGGCGAACGCGATCGTGCCGCCATGGCGGACCGCGGCCAATGTCGGCTCGAGCCCGGCAATGCCGGTGATGGCGGACATCGTCCAGTCGGCCGGCAGCCCGGCAGCCTCGATGACGGCGGCACGCCCGGCGGTACAATTCAGGCCAGACCCGGAGAGCGCATCGCGCAGCGGCTCCAGCAAGGCCTCCTCGGAGATGACCGTGAGCTCGGGCCTGAACTGCCGCGCCTGGGCCGCGAGCAAGGCGACGTTGCGCCCGCCGACGAGTGCCCGCAGCGCGTAGGCGTCCGGATTTTCTGCAACTAAATCAAGGGTCTGTGTGCCGACACTTCCCGTAGACCCGAGCACTGAGAGAGTTTTTATCCCCATAACGGCACGCCTCCTTGTACGCTGAGGGCAAGGATCGCCGCCATGGGGGCGGCGGCGAGAAAACCGTCCAGCCGGTCAAACAGACCCCCGTGGCCGGGGATCGTACGCCCGGAATCCTTGACGCCCAATTTGCGCTTGATCGCTGATTCCAGCAAATCGCCCGCCTGGGCCGCCACACTTAGCAAGAGCGCCGCCGGCAATGCGGCAAGGTCGAGCCCATGAAAACCGCCGGCCAGCAGAGCGCCGGCGAGGCCGCCGATCGCGAGCCCGCCGATCGAGCCGCTCCAGGTCTTGCCCGGGGAAATGCGCGGCGCCAGCTTTTTGCCGCCCAGCACGCGGCCGACGACATAGGCGCCGATATCGGTCCCCCACACGACGAACACCAGGAACATCGTGTCGAGCAAACCAAAGCGCGGCTCCAGGCGCAGCCAGAGCAAAGCAAGGCCGCCCAGAGCCGCATAGGGAAGCCCCGCCGCGGCGAAACGCCCGGCATCGATGGCGACAGCCAGCGTCAGAATGGCCAATGCGGCGAACCCGGCGAGCCAGCCACCGGCAAGTGCGATGACCGCGACCGCTATGAGGCCGCCGCCGAACACGAAGCGCCGTCCGCGTTGGCCCTGCAGCACCGCGAGCCGCGCCCACTCCCCGCCCAGGCCAGCCAGGGCGGTGCAGATGAACAGCTCCCAGGCGAGGCCGCCATGCCAGATGCAGAACAGCGCGACAGGCCCCAGCACCACGGCCGAGGCCACGCGAACCCCGAGATCCGACCAGCGGCCCGAAGCCGAAGGCAGCGCCACTTCAGACAGGGCGTGCGCCAAAACGCCGCTCCCGGGTCGCATAAACCTCGACCGCCTTGGCAAAATCATCGGCGCCGAAATCCGGCCACAGCACATCCGTGAAGAACAGCTCCGAATACGCCGTCTGCCATAACAGAAAATTGGAAATTCGCTGCTCGCCGCTCGTGCGGATCAGCAGGTCGGGGTCGGGGATGCCATCGGTCGACAGCAGCCCCGCGAAACGCTGCTCCGTCAGGGCCGCCGGGTCCAGCCCCGCGGCGAGCGCGCGCCGCGCCGCCTCGACGATGTCGGCCCGCCCGCCATAGGACAGCGCCATCACCAGGGTGAGCTTGGTGTTGTACGCGGTCTTTTGCTCCGCCGCCTCGAGCTCGGTCGACAGCGTATCGCCGAACCGCGCCCGGTCGCCAATGATTTTGAGACACACGCCCTGGTCGTGCAGCTCGGCCAGCTCGTTGCGCAGGTAATGCTTCAGCAAAAACGTCAGGTCAGCGACCTCCGCCGGCGGCCGCTGCCAGTTCTCGGAGGAGAACGCGAACAAGGTGAGGTAGCGCACCCCCTGCTCGATCGCCGCCTCGATCGTCCGGCGCACCGCCTTCGCCCCCTCCCGGTGGCCCGCAACCCGCGGCAAACCGCGGGCCGCGGCCCATCGCCCATTGCCATCCATGATGATGGCAACATGCGGCGGCACCTGACGGAGCGACAGATCAGCCATCAGACCTGGCGAATGTCCTTCTCTTTGTCGGCCAGGCTCTCATCCAGGCGCTTGATATAGCCGTCGGTCAGCTTCTGCACCTGCTCGGACCAGTCGCGCTCGTCATCCTCGCTGATCTCATGCTTCTTCTGCAGCGCCTTGATCTGCTCCATCCCGTCCCGCCGCACGCCGCGCACCGCGATGCGCGCGTTCTCGGCATACTTGGCGGCGGTCTTCGCAAGCTCGTTGCGGCGCTCCTCGGTCAGCATCGGCAGCGGCACGCGCACCAGCTGGCCGTCCGGCTGCGGGTTCAGCCCCAGCCCGCAATCGCGGATCGCCGCCACCACGGAATTGACCATCGAGCGATCCCACACCTGCACCGTCAGCATCCGCGACTCCGGCACGGCAATCGTCGCCACCTGGTTGATCGGCGTCATCTGGCCATACGCATCCACCTTCACGGGGTCGAGCAGCGCCGGACTAGCGCGCCCGGTGCGCAGGCCCCCGAACTCGCGCTTCAGCGCATCCAGCGCGCCATCCATGCGGCGGGTCAAATCCTGTTTGAGGGAAGAAAAATCGGCAGGCATGGCGAAAATCCCTAGGTTTTTGGTTCCATGATCCGGGTAAACAAACCCTCGCCGCGCATCACCGCGGCAAAAGCCCCCGGCTGGTGGATGTTGAAAACAATGATCGGCAGCTTGTTCTCGCGCGACAGGCTGATGGCGGCCGCATCCATCACATTCAAATCGCGCGCCAGCACGTCGAGATAGGTAAGCTCCTCAAACCGCTCCGCATTGCTCACCTTGCGCGGATCGGCCGTGTAAACCCCATCCACCTGCGTGCCCTTCAGCAGCGCATCGCACTTCATCTCCGCCGCCCGCAACGCCGCCGCCGTGTCCGTCGTGAAAAACGGATTGCCGGTGCCAGCGGCGAAAATCACCACCCTGCCCTTCTCCATATGCCGCTCGGCGCGCCTGCGAATATACGGCTCGCACACCGAAGACATCGGGATCGCCGACTGCACCCGCGTCGGCACGTTATGCTTCTCCAGCGCCGACTGCATCGCCAGCGCGTTCATCACCGTCGCCAGCATCCCCATGTAATCAGCCTGCGCCCGGTCCATCCCGCCCGCAGCCCCGGCCACCCCGCGGAAAATATTGCCGCCGCCAATCACCAGCGACACCTCAACCCCCATGCCGACCACAACGCCGACATCGGCCGCAATCGCATTCACGGTCTCGGTGTCCAGACCGTAATCGCCGCGGCCCATCAGGGCCTCGCCGGAAACTTTCAGCAAGACACGCTTGTATTGAGGAATCGGGCTCATGGGTGATCCATACATGAAGGGCGCTCCCAGCTAAATGCCCGAACCACCCCGGTAAGGCTAGCCTGGATGTAAGCAAGGCCAGGGGGTGCTGCCCCTTAAACCCCACGAAGGGCTGGCCCTTCGAAACCCTGGAACGACGGTCTCCCAGAAGCGCGCGCGGCTCCAGTTTTTCCATCGCCCGTGCGGCGAGCGCTGCTCAGAAACCTTTATCCAGGAGTCCAAAGGCGAGCCTTCCGCAGGAGGTCCAGGGGGATAGCGTCCCCCTGGCCTTACTTACCTCAGGCCTTACCCGCAGCGGCTGCGACCTCAGCGGCGAAGTCGGTGGTTTCTTTCTCGATGCCTTCGCCGAGGTGGAAGCGCACGAAGCGCGTGATTTTTGCCCCGGCTTTTTCGACGACGGCTTTCACTTTGCTCTCGCCGTCATGCACCCAGACCTGCTCGAGGAGCACGACGTCCTCGTAATATTTCTTGATCCGGCCCTCGACCATTTTCTCGATGATCGCTTCCGGCTTGCCGGAAGCGCGCGCCTGGTCGGAGAGCACGTTTTTCTCGCGCTCGAGGGCGGCGGGGTCGACTTCAGCGATGCTGAGCGCGTCGGGGCGGGTGGCGGCGACGTGCATGCCGATCTGGCGGCCGAGGGCCTCGATCGCCTCGCCGGCATTGCCATCGAGCCCGACGATGACGCCGATTTTACCCAGACCCGGCTTCAGCGCGCCGTGGATATAGGCGGCGGCAACACCGCCCGGCACGTCGATCACGGCAACGCGGCGCACGGTCATGTTCTCGCCGATGGTGGCGACGAGATGGACCAGCTCGTCCGCGACGTTACGGCCGGTGCCCGGATAATCGGCGGCTTTTAGCGCGTCGACATCCTCGCCCGTGGTGAGCGCGATGCCGGCGACGGTCTCGACAAAGCCCTGGAAGGCCTCGTTGCGGGCCACGAAGTCCGTCTCCGCGTTGATTTCGACCATCGCGGCCTTGCCCGGCGCCAGAGCGACGCCGATCAGGCCTTCGGAGGCAACGCGGCCGGATTTTTTGGCGGCCGCAGACAGACCCTTTTTGCGCAGCCAGTCGATGGCGCCCTGCATGTCGCCATCGCTTTCGGTCAGCGCCTTCTTGCAGTCCATCATGCCAGCGCCCGTGGTCTCGCGCAGGTCTTTAACGAGGGCGGCGGTAATTTCGGCCATGGTTCAGCTCCAAAATGGTTAGGCGACGGTCTCGGGCTCGGGCTCGGGCAGCGCCTCGGGGATCGGCTCGGCAGCGGCACCCAGATCAGCGCCGGACGCACCGAGCTCGGCGGAAATGCCGTCCAGCACCGCGCCCGCGATCAGGTCGCAGTACAGCGTGATGGCACGGATCGCGTCGTCATTGCCGGGGATCGGGTAGGTCACGCCGCTCGGGTCCGAGTTCGAATCGAGCACCGCGATCACCGGAATGCCGAGCTTGTTGGCCTCTTCGACCGCGAGCTTTTCCTTGTTGGTGTCGATGATGAACAGGATATCCGGCAGGCCGCCCATGTCCTTGATGCCGCCGAGCGCGCGCTCGAGCTTCTCGCGGTCGCGCGTCAGGTTCAGGATCTCTTTCTTGGTCAGGCCCTGCACTTCGCCGGCCAGCATCTCGTCCATCTGGCGCAGGCGCTTGATGCTGCCCGTGATCGTCTTCCAGTTGGTCAGCATGCCGCCGAGCCAGCGATGGTTCACGTAATACTGGCCGCAGCGCTGTGCGGATTCCGCGACATATTCGGCCGCGGCGCGCTTGGTGCCGACGAACAGCACCCGCCCGCCGCCGGCGGTGACATCGCGCACGGCTTTGAGGGCGCGCTCGAGCATCGGCACGGTCTGCTGCAGGTCGATGATGTGGACCTGGTTGCGCACGCCGAACAGGAACGGCGCCATGCGCGGGTTCCAGCGGCGGGTATGGTGGCCGAAATGCACACCCGACTCGAGCAGGTGACGCAGTGAAACTTCAGGTAATGCCATGGCAAAACTTCTCCAAAAATCCGGTTATACCTCCGCAGGGCCTGGCCTCTCGGCACCGGACCATGGGGGATGAACCCCAGGGAAGGCGCCCTGCGTGTGAATTACCGGCGCAACGCCGGCGGCTGGCGTATGGCAAAAAGGAGCGTTGAGCGCAAGGTCAGGAGGAAAGCACCACTTTTTGTGAACAAAAAGCCGCAAAAAACTTCATGACCCTGGGTCCGAGGCGTCTGCCGCACCGCGTCTCCGGCCCAGAGTTTCAGAAGTTTTTTGCTTCTTTTTTTCAAAAAAGAAGCGCTTGCTCACCTCTAAGAGAGCAACGGCCCCCAGGTCGGATCCGAACCATCCGTCGGCGTATCGACCAGTCGCTCATTGAACCCGTCGATGCCGATCGTAACCAGGCGCGAATCATGCCCCTCCTCGGTCGGCGTCTGGCGATAGAACATGATCACCCGCCCGTTCGGGCAGAAGGTGGCGCCCTCGACCAGGAAGCCGGTCGAGAGGATACGCTCGCCCGAGCCGTCCGGCTGCATCACGCCGATCGAAAAGCCGCCCGAGCCCCAGAAGGTGTAGGCGATGAGGTCGCCGCGCGGCGACCAGGCGGGTTCAGCGTACTGCCCGGGGCCAAAGCTGATGCGCTTCACGCCCGAGCCATCCGACCCCATGACGAACAGCTGCTGGTTGCCGTCGCGGTCCGAGTTGAAGACGATCTGCGAGCCGTCGGGCGAAAAACTGGGGCTGACGTTGATCGCGGTGGAGTCCGTCAGCTCCGTCATGCCGCCGCCGTCGAGGTTGACGCGCACGATCGCGGCCCCGCCGTTGCGCGAGACCGACATCAGGAGGGCGTTGCCGTCCGGCGAGAAGCGCGGCCCGATCGTCATTTCGCCGAACGAGCCGACGAGGCGCTCGGCCCCCGTCTGCAGGTCGAACATATAGACGCGCGGGTTGTTGTCCTGGAAGCTGACGAAGGCGAGCTGCTGGCGCACGGGGTTGTATTGCGGCGAGAGCGCCATCGAGCTGCCATCGGTCAGGAACTGGTTGTTGGCGCCGTCGTAATCCATCACCGCGAGGCGGCGGACCGGGCTCGTCACGTAGCCGGCATCCGAGATGTAGGCGACACGGCTGTCAAAATAGCCTTTCTCGCCGATCATCTGCTGGTAGACGACATCCGCGATGATATGGGCGATGCGGCGCCAGTTGGCCGGCGTCGTCGTGTAGGCGGTGCCCTGCACCTGTTGCTGCTGCTGGACGTTCCAGAGGCGGAACTCGACGCGCAGCTGGCCGCCGCCCTGGTCGGAAACGTCGCCCGTGACGAGCGCCTGGGCGCCGAGGATGGACCAGTTCTGCCAGACGGGCGTGCCGTTATTGATCGAGTTCGGCACGAAGCTCGCGGGGTCGATGGCGCGGAACAGACCGGAATGGCTGAGGTCATCGCTCAGCACGCCGGTGATCTGGCTCCCCAGATCCGAACCGCCGCCGCTGCCGTCGGTAAACGGCGAGATGGCGATGGGGATGGGGGCGGCCTGCGCGTTGGTCACCTGGATCGCGGGGCCGTTATTGTCGTTGGGCGCCGGGCCCGCGCCGCCCAGGGCCGTCTGCGCCAGCGCCGCCGGCGCCGCGAGCGCTGCAGCACCGCTGCCGAGCAGAAGGCGGCGCGAGAAACGTGACATCTGGGGCCGAAATCTCATCAGGAACCTCTTAGGAGCCGGGGGTGAAATTGAAGAGGAAGGTGTGGTTGCTGCCCAGCATATAGGAGGGCAGCGGCAAGGTTGCGCATTGAACGTTTTGCACGGCGTCGATGGCGCGGTTGGCGTAGGCGTTGAAAATCGGATCGCTCATCTTGCCCTGGTCCTGCGGGGCGACGACCGCTTCGCGCACGGTGCCGGTGCCATCCGTCGTCACCAGCAGGTTGACGCTGAAGGTCGACAGCCCGGGCGCGCCGGCGTCCACGGTCCAGCAGGGCTGCACGTGCTGGCCGATCGCGTCACGGTCAGCACCGGTCAGGCCGGAATTGGCGGTGCTCTGGTTGCTGCCGCCGCCATTGGGCGCGCCGCCCTGGTCCGGATTGTATTTGGCCGTCGGCGGCTTGTCCTGTTTTTGCAGCGCCTGCAGTTTTTCCAGCGTGTTTAGCACGCTCTTGCTGAGCGGCACGGGCGTTTTCACGACATGCTGCTGGTGCGTCGGGCTCTGCGCGGGCGCGGGCGGCTGGGGTTGCGGCGGCAAAGGCAGTTTCGGCTGCACGACCGTGCTCGTCGATTTGTGCGGCGGCGCCGGCGGCGGGGGTGGCGGCGGCGGCGCGACACTCGGCGAGGGGGTCGGCGGCGGGGGCGGCGGCGCCGGCGCCGGCGGTTTGGGCAACGGCGCCGCCTTGGGGGCGGGCGGCGGCGGCGGCGGCGGCGGCGGCGGTGCTACGATCGTCTCCGGCCGTGGCTTCTGCTCGGCCATATGCGCATGGTTAACCTGCGGCGTGTTGTCAGGCGCCGCCACCTTGCCGGGCGCGTGCGCCTCCTGTGGCGCGCTCGGCCCCACCAGGTCGACGCTCACGCTGTCATCCGATGACTCGTCCATGTGCATGGGCGGCAGCGAGATGATCAGCGCCAGCACGATGGCGAGATGGATGACAAAGGAGATGATCGCGCCGCGGCGCATACCCCGATCCAAAGTTCTACGTCTCCACTAGCCTTTTTGTGCGGCTCACTGGCCTGGCGTCGGCTGCTGCGCGAGCAGGGCGACCTTTGTGAAACCGCCTTGCGTGATTGTCGCCATCACCTGCAGCATGTCGCCGTAGCTCACATCCTTGTCGCCGCGCACAAACACCCGCCGGTCGGGGTTGTTCTGGGAAATCTGCTGCAAGGTGGCGACGAGGTTGGACAATTGCACCTGCGCGTTCTGCAGATAGATCTGGTCCTGCGCGTTCACCGTGATGGTGATCGGGGTGGAATCCGCGTTCACCGGATGCGCGTTCGCCTGCGGCAGATTGACGCTGACGCCCGAGGTGATGAGCGGTGCCGTCACCATGAAGACGATCAGCAGCACGAGCATGACGTCGACCATGGGGGTGATGTTGATCTCGGCCATCGGCCGGTAGCGGCGCCGCCCGTTGCCCGGGCCGCCGATCATACCGCCGGCCATCTCAGGTGCGCTCCTCGGTCTGGCGCGACAGGATGGCCGAGAATTCCGAGCCGAAACCCTCCAGCCGTCCGGCAAAGCGCGCGAGATCGTTGCTGAGCTTGTTATAGGCCACGGTGGCGGGAATGGCGGCGACCAGGCCGATGGCGGTGGCGAACAGCGCCTCGGCAATGCCGGGAGCGACGACCGCGAGGTCCGTATTATGCATGGCGGCGATCGCGGAGAATGAGTGCATGATGCCCCATACGGTGCCGAACAGGCCGACGAAGGTCGCGGTGGACCCGACGGTTGCGAGGAAGATCATGAAGCGCTCCAGCCGGTCCATCTCGCGCATGATCGTCACGTTCATGGCGCGGTCGATCCGCTCCTTCACTGCGGTCGTGCGGATATCGGCTCCGGCGATGCGGACGGTGCGCTTCCACTCGCTCATCGCGGCGCCGAACACAGCGGCCATGGGGTTCTCGGGGTCCGTTCCCTCGCGCTCATAAAGCTCGTCGAGGCTGCCGCCGGACCAGAAGGCGTCCTCGAAGGCGGTGGCCTCGCGGTTGACGCGGCGCAGCGAGAAGGCCTTCTCGATGATGATCGCCCACACCCAGACGCTCGCCACCAGCAGGATGAGCATCACCAGTTTGACCACGATGTCCGACTCCAGGAACAAGCCCCAGAGCGAGAGGTCCGCGGACGGCGCCGCCAGGCCCGCCGTATTCACCGTCTGATCCAAATAAACCCCCTTAACCCAAAATTTTGATCACGTCCGCCGGCAGTCTGGCTGGTTTGCCATCCGCGCAGCGCACGCAGCCGAGGCCGACCTCCAGCATGGCGAGCGAGTCGCTGTCTCGCCAGAAACGCTGGATGAGGTCGAGCGACGCGCCGCCGACCGCACTGAACCGCGTTTCGATCCGGATGAGGTCGTCCAGCCGCGCGGGCCGCTGATAGTGCAAATTGATGCGGCGCACCACAAACATGACCCCGTAACGGCTGACCAGCTCGCTCACCGGCATGTCGAGGGCGCGCAGGGCCTCGCTGCGCGCGCGCTCGGCGAAGGCCAGATAATTGGCATGGTAGACGACACCACCCGCATCGGTGTCCTGATAATAAACCCGCAGGCTGAACTCATGGGCGTCCACGTGCCGCCCCCCAGTCCCCAGGTCCAAAAAGTTTTTTGGTTCTTTTTTTCAAAAAAGAACCGCCTACGCGCCTGCCTCTCATTCCCCCAGCAGATCCATCTGATCAGGGCGATTCTGCGGCGGCTTTATGCCCAAATGCCGCCATCCGGCCTCGCCCAGCATGCGTCCGCGGCTGGTGCGGAGCAGAAACCCTTCCTGGATGAGGTACGGCTCGACGACGTCCTCGAGCGTATCGCGCGCCTCGGCGAGCGCTGCCGCGAGCGTCTCCACCCCCACGGGGCCGCCCTGGTGGTGGTCTGCGAGCCGCCTCAGGTAGCGCATGTCCATGGCGTCCAGCCCCAGGTGGTCGACATCCAGGCGCGTCAGGGCCGCGTCCGCGACCGCGCGGTCGATGATTTTGGTCCCGGCGACGGCGGCGAAGTCGCGGATGCGGCGGGTGAGGCGGCCGGCGATGCGGGGCGTGCCGCGGGCGCGCCGGGCAATCTCGGTGGCGCCGTCCGGGGTCAGCGCCATGCCGAGTTTTTCCGCCATGCGGCCGACGATGCGGGCGAGCTCCTCCGTCGTGTAGAAAATCAGGCGCAGCGGGATGCCGAAGCGGTCGCGCAGCGGGGTCGCGAGCAGGCCGGCGCGGGTGGTCGCGCCAACCAGCGTGAAGGGTGCGAGGTCGATGCGCACGGTGCGCGCCCCCGGGCCCTCGCCGATGATGAGGTCGAGCTGGAAATCCTCCATCGCTGGATACAGGATCTCCTCGATGGCCGGCTGCAGGCGGTGGATTTCGTCGATGAACAACACGTCGCGCGGCTGCAGGTTGGTGAGAATGGCGGCGAGGTCGCCGGATTTCTGGATGACGGGGCCGGAGGTCGCGCGAAAGCCGACGCCGAGCTCGCGGGCGATGATCTGCGCGAGCGTGGTCTTGCCGAGGCCTGGCGGGCCGTGCAGCAGAACATGGTCGAGCGCCTCGCCGCGATCCCGGGCGGCGGTGATGAAAATCTTGAGATTTTCACGGCTGGCCTGCTGGCCGGTGAACTCGGCCAGGGTCTGGGGGCGGAGCGAGACCTCGAGCGCGTCCTCGGGCCCGCGCTCGGCGGATAAAAAGCGCTCCTCGCTCATTTAGCCAGCGCCTTCAGCCCGGCGCGGATCAGCACGTCCAAAGCTGCGTCCGCGCCGTGATCGGCGGCGGCGCGGGCGAGCGCCGCCTCGGCTTCGGCGCGGCGGTAGCCAAGGTTCTGCAAGGCCGAGAGCGCGTCTGCCGCCGCTCCCTTGGGCGCCGGCAGAGCGGGCGCCAGCCCGGCCCCGCCGCCCGGCATCCCCGCGGCTTTCTCCCGTAACTCCGTGCAAATGCGGATCGCGAGTTTGGGCCCGATGCCGGGCGCGCGGGTGAGTGCCGCACGATCGGCGGTCGCGATCGCCGCGATCAGCTGGTCGGGCGAGAGGGCGGAGAGCAGCAGCAGCGCCACTTTGGCGCCCACCCCCTGGACGGTGGTAAGCAGGCGGAACCAGTCGCGCTCGGCTGCACTCGCAAAGCCATAGAGCGAGATCGCATCCTCGCGCACCTGCGTCTCGATCAGCAGGCTGACCGTGCCGGTGTTCGTCAGCGCGCCCAGGGTGCGGGTCGAGGCGAAGACCAGGTAGCCCACACCGCCGACATCGATCAGGCAGGAGGTGTCGGTGATGGCGTCCACCACGCCGCGCAGGCGCGCGATCACGCCAGTTCTCGCGCCAGCATGACCCGCCCGCGGTGATGCGCGTGGCAGATCGCGACCGCGAGCGCGTCCGCTGCGTCCGCGCGTTTCTGGACAGCACCCGGCAGCAGCCGGCGGACCATCAGCCCGACCTGCGTCTTATCGGCGTTGCCGGTGCCGACGACCGACAGTTTGACCGTTTTCGCACCGTACTCGAATACCGGAATGCCGGCGCGGGCCGGGGCCAGCAGCGCGACGCCGCGGGCGTAGCCGAGCTTGAGCGTGGCGGTCGCATTGCGGTTGACATACGTCTCCTCGACCGCCGCCTCCGCGGGCGCGAAATCATGCAAAATCCGCGCGAGCTCGTCATCCAGCATTTTCAGCCGCAGCGGCACGTCCTCGATCGCGGCGGTCGAAATCACCCCGTCCGCGACATGGCGCAGCCGGTTGCCGTCGCTCTCCACAATGCCCCAGCCGGTAAAGCGCAAGCCCGGATCGATGCCGAGCAGCCGGATCAAGCCGAGAGCTTCTGCATGACATCCTCGGGGATGTCGAAATTCGCGTACACGTTCTGGACGTCGTCATCATCCTCCAGCACGTCGAGCAGTTTAATCAGCGCCGCCGCCTTGTCCTCGTCCAGCGTCACCGTCATGTTCGGCCGCCACTCGATCCGCGCCTCCGCCGGCTGGCCGAATTTTTGCTCGAGCGCGTCGCGAACCTCGAAAAACCCGTCCATCCCGACAGTGATCTCGTGAAACTCATCGTCGAAGGTCGCATCGTCGGCGCCGGCCTCGATGGCGGCCTCCAGCATCGCATCGGGCGCTGCGGCATTGGCCGGGTAGCGCACGACGCCGAGCCGGTTGAACATGAACGCCACGGAATTGGTCTCGCCCAGCGCGCCGCCGTGCTTGTTGAAGGCGGCGCGGATGACGGAGGCCGTGCGGTTGCGGTTATCGGTCAGCGCCTCGATAATGACGGCAACCCCGGCCGGACCATAGCCCTCGTAGCGCACCGCCTGGTAATCCTCGCCAGGGCCGGCCCCCGAGGCCTTTTTGATGGCGCGCTCGATCGTGTCGCGCGTCATGTTCTGCTTCAGACCGGTCGCGACGGCAGCGCGCAGCCGCGGGTTGAACGCCGGGTCGGGCAGTCCCTCCCGGGCGGAGACGGTGATCTCGCGGATGATCTTAGCAAAGGCGCGGGCGCGCTTGGCGTCCTGCGCGCCCTTGCGGTGCATGATGTTCTTTACGTGCGAATGGCCTGCCATCGGGGCTGTTTAGCAGCAGCCTGTGGGTGCCGGAAGGAGGCGGAAAGCAAGCACTTCTCTTAAAATGCGCCGTGGGCATGATCGGCGCCAAAGCTCCAGACCAAAAGTCACAAAGTTTTTTCGCTGCTTTTTGTTCACAAAAAGTAGTTGTGATGACTGGCTTCGGGACAACTATACGAAAAACGCACTCATTCGCGAAAAGTTTATCATTGCTTTAATAACATTTACGCTTTCATAAGTTAATAAATGGCGACTAAATCGTCATCTATCTGGTATACGGAACTTTGCGTATGTGGTTTGCGCGGCTCGAAGCCGGTTTGCTCGATTGGTCCGACCTCTTCAGCCTCCCGCTGATCGTGCTCGCCCTCTTCATCTGCGCCATCGGCTCGTTCACCGTGATCGCCCTGCTGCGGCGGACGATCACCGCCGGGCCCCGCCAGCGCTGGCTGTGGCTTTGTCTGATTTCGATCTGCTTCGGCGCGGATGTCTGGACCACCCATTTCATCGCGATGCTCGCCTATGCACCGGGCTTTACGATTTTTTACCGAACCGTGCCCACCATCGAGTCCATCGGCATCGTCATCGCCGGCAGCCTCGCCCCCTTCGCCACCGTCCTGTTCCTGCGGCCCACCACGGTCCGCCTGGTGCTCGCCGCACTGACGCTCGGCGGCTCGATCACGGCGATGCATTTCACCGGCATGACCGCGATGGAGGTGTGCGGGCAGGCGCAGTTCGATCCAGTCGTTGATGCGGTCAGCTTTGCGGTCGCGGCGCTGATGTCGGGTTTCGCGATCCGCGCGGCCACCAGCCCCGAGAGCCGGCTGCCCATGCTAAACGGGACAGTCTGCCTGATCACCGCGATCTGTGGCCTGCACTTCATCGCCATGGCCGGCTACAGCATTCAGCCGGGACCGCCGCTCGCCACGCATGCCGCCGACGCAATCGGCGTTCAGGGCTTCCTGCCGGCGCATGTCGACCTCGCGATCGCCATCGCCTGCATGTCCGGCCTGCTGGCGCTGGGCGCACTGGTCGCCGTCAGCGTCGACTGGCGGATCATGGCGGCCCAGGCCCGCGAGATGGAGGCGCACCGCTATTTCGCCCGGCACGATGATCTGACCGGCCTGCCGAACCGGGTTTACCTGCGCGAGCGCCTGCGTGAGCTACTGGCCACGCCGACCACGGCCCCCAGCTTTGCACTCCTCTACCTCGACCTTGACCGTTTCAAGGCCGTCAACGACCTCTACGGCCACCACATTGGCGATACCGTGCTGCTGATGACGGCGGACCGGATCCGCCCGATGATCGGGCCGCAGGACACCATCGCGCGGATCGGCGGCGATGAATTCATCATCGTGATGCGCACCGAAATGCCGCAACTGCGCGCCGCCGAGTTTGCGGACTCGGTCATCGCAGCGCTGGAAGCGCCGTTCACGGTGGATGGCCGGATGCTGAAGACGGGTGCGAGCGTCGGCATCGCGATCTTTCCCACACACGCGACGACGCCCGAGGACCTGATGCGCTTTGCCGATACGGCGCTCTATCGCGCCAAGGCGGCGGGCGGCGGCCAGTTCCGCATGTTCGAGATGATGATGAGCGAGCAACTGATCGCGCAGCGGCAGCTCGAACGGGATTTTCAGGAAGCCATCGAGACCGAGCAGTTCGAGCTGCACTACCAGCCGCTGTTCGACTGCGCGACACAGCGCCTCTACGGGTTCGAGGCGCTGATCCGCTGGCGGCACCCGGTGCGCGGCATGGTCAGTCCGGCCGACTTCATCCCCTATGCCGAGAAGTCCGGGATGATAAAGGAGCTCGGCCTCTGGGTGCTGAAAACCGCATGCGTGGAGGCGGCCAGCTGGGCCATCCCCTTGCGCATTTCAGTCAACATCTCGCCGATCCAGCTGCAATCCTTCACGTTGCTGCCGGCGGTGCAGGACATCCTTGCGACCTCGGCGCTCGACCCCGCGCGGCTCGAACTGGAGATCACCGAGAGCGCCATCATGGACAATCCCGAGCAGGCGCACGCCATGCTGGACACGCTGAAAACCTACGGCCTGCAGCTCGCGATCGACGATTTTGGCACCGGGTACTCATCGCTCAGCTATCTGCAGCGCTTTCCCTTCGACCGCCTGAAAATCGACCGCTCGCTGATCGATAACATGGTGCGCGACAGCGGCGGGCTTGCCATCGTGCGCACGATCATCGGGCTTGGGCATTCGCTGCATATCGACGTCCTGGCCGAGGGCGTGGAGACCGACGAACAATTGGAAGTGCTGCGCGACCACCGCTGCGACCAGATCCAGGGCTACCTGCTCGGCCGGCCGATGCCGCAGAGCGCGTTGCGGGCGTTTATTGAAAACGCGAGCTATGTGCCGGTCGCACCTTATAGAAAGCAAGCGCTACTTTTTTGAAAAAAATTAGCAAAAAACTTTTACCCTTGGCCATAGGCGCTCAGCGACCAAAGCCCCCGACCAAAAATTCCAAAGTTTTTTTGCTACTTTTTGTTCACAAAAAGTAGTTCTTAACTGCCTTCAATAATACCCCTCACCCGCGCCCCCAGCGCCTCCATGGCGAACGGCTTGGTAATCATCACCATCCCCGGCTCCAGAAATCCCGACGCGAACGCCGCGTTCTCGGCGTAGCCGGTCATGAACAGCACTTTGAGCGCAGGCCGCAGTACCCGTGCGGCATCCGCCACCTGCCGGCCATTCAGGCCCGGCAGCCCGATATCGGTAATGAGCAGGTCGATCCGCCGGCGCGACTGCAGGATCGCGAGCCCCGCGGGCCCGTCGGCCGCTTCCAGCGCGGCGTAGCCGAGATCCTCCAGCACCTCGATGATCAGCCCGCGCACCACCGGCTCATCCTCGATGACCAGCACGGTCTCGCCCTCGGCCGCGGGCGGCACGACTTCCGGCTCCGGCGCATCGTGGTCATCGGGGCCGCGGTGGCGCGGCAGATAGAGTTTGACGGTCGTGCCGCGGCCGACCTCGCTGTAGATTTTCACGTAGCCTTCGGACTGCCGGGCAAAGCCGTAGATCATCGACAGCCCGAGCCCGGTGCCCTGCCCGATCGGCTTGGTCGTGAAAAACGGCTCGAACGCCTTCTCGATCACGTCCGGCGTCATGCCCGTGCCCGTATCGGTCACGCAGATGCACACATACTGCCCGGGTTTCACGTCGCGCAGCCTGGCGGCGTAGGCGTCGTCGAGCTCCGCGTTCGCCGTCTCGATGATCAGGCGGCCGCCGTCGGGCATTGCGTCGCGCGCGTTGATCGCGAGGTTCAGGATGGCGTTTTCGAGCTGGTGGGCATCGCAGAGCGTCAGCCAGAGGCCGGCGGCGAGCACGAGTTCGAGTGCCACATGTTCGCCGAGCGTCCGGCGCAGCAGGTCCTCCATCGAGGTGACCAGCGGGTTGGCGCGCACGGCGCGCGGGTCGAGCGGCTGGCGGCGCGAGAAGGCGAGCAGGCGGTGCGTCAGCGCGGAGGCGCGGTTCGCGGCCCCCATGGCGCCGGTGATGAAGCGGTCGATCTCGCTCGCCCGGCCCTGCGCCACGCGCTTTGCCAGCAGGTCCAAGCTGCCGGTGATCCCCTGCAGCAGGTTGTTGAAATCATGCGCGATGCCCCCGGTAAGCTGGCCGACCGCCTCCATCTTCTGGCTCTGGCGCAACGCCTCCTCGGCGGCGCGCTGCTGCGTGATGTCGCGCCCCACCATGTGGAACACGCCCTCGACCGGCTCTGCCGCCCAGGAAATCAGCGACACCCGCCCGTCCTGATGCACCAGCCGGTTCTCGAAATCGGCGACCGCGCGGCCGGCCGCGAGTGTCGCCACAGCCTGCTGGCTCTTGGCATGATCCTCGGGCGCGATGAATGTCAGCAGCGGCGTGCCGAGCAGCACCTCGTCGCCATAGCCGAGCAGGCGCGACCAGGCGGGGTTGACCGACAGCAGCCGCCCCTCGGTCGTCGCGGTCCCCATCAGGTCGTTGGTGGAACTCCAGATCCGGTCACGCTCCGCGAGGCTCCCGGCCAGCGCCCGGCCGGCTTCGATCTCGGCGGTCACGTCGCGGCCGAACCCGTAGATGCGCCCGCCTTCCGGCACGACGATCCAGGCCAGCTGGCGATGCTCGCCGGCTTTCGTCAGATAAACGGTGTGATAACTATAGGTGCCCGGGCACGTGCCGCTGGCGCGCGCGGCGGCGAGATCCCGCCCGTGATTCTTGCTGACCGCGACATCCTTTGGGGCGATGAATTCAAAGATGCTGCGGCCGACGGTCTCGGCCTCGGTCCAGCCGAGCACGCTCGTCCAGGCGGGGTTGACGGCGGTTATGTCATAAGCGGGCGTGGTGATGATCTCGATGACGGGCGAGAGCGTCCAGCTGCGGTCACGGTCGCGCGTGCTGGCAGCCTCGGCCGCCTTGCGCTCCTCGATATCGGTGCCGGTGCCGACCCAGCGCAAAATGCGGCCGTCCTCGCGCACCGGCACGCCGCGCGCCAGAAACCACCGGTATCCGCCATCCGCGCGCCGCAGGCGGAATTCGGACTCGTAGATGTCGCCGCGTTGCAGCGCAGCCCGCCACGCCGCGTGGGCCGCCGCCGCATCGTCAGGGTGCAGGCCGCTCGCCCAGCCCCAGCCGAGCAACGCCGCTTCGCTCAATCCCGAAAACTCAGCCATGCGCGCGTTGACCCACTCAACCTCGCCGGCCGCGTTCGTCGTCCAGACATGGTGCGGCATGACCTCGGCGATCGCCCGGAAGTTGGCGTCGTTCTCACGGGCGAGCCGTTCCGCGTCGACGCGGTCCGTCACATCGTTGCCGAGCGCGAAGATGCCGATCACCTGGCCGGCGGCGTCGCGCACCGGTTGATACACGCAGTCAAGATAGCGCAGCTCCGCGGGCTTGCCCGGCTCCCGGTTGAGCCGGACGGGATGCGCGGTGGCGTGCCGCGCCTCGCCCGTCGCGTAGGCCTGGTCGAGCAATTCGAGCAGCCCCTGCCCGATGAGTTCGGGCACCGCGTCGCGCACCGGCTTGCCGACCGCGTCGCGCGCGCCGATCAGCCGGTGGTATGCCGGGTTGGCGAAATCCATCCGATGGTCCGGCCCCAGCTTCATCGACATGAAGTTCGGCGCCTGCTCGAACATCTGGCGCAGCCGCTCACGCTCGGCGCGCTGCCACCGCTCGGCCAGCACCGCCTCCGTCGCTTCGTTCACGACCGCGATCACGCCATCGGGCCGGCCCTGCGCATCGAACACCGGCGAATAGTCGAGATCGAGCCATACCTGCTCCGGCGCGCCGGTGCGGTACAGCGTCAGCTCCTGGCGCCGGTAGGCGAGCGTGCCGCCGGCCAGCACCGTCTTCATGATGTTGTCGTTGAAGTCCGCGACCTCGGGCCAGCCCTCGCGCACCTTGGAGCCGAGCAGCGCCGGATGCCGGCCGCCGGCGAACACCGAGTATGCGTCGTTGTAGATCATCACGCCGTCCTCGTGCCACAGCGTGACGATCGGCACGGCAGAGTGCAGGATGGTGGCGACGATCGTGCGCAGATGCGACGGCCAGTGCTCAAGCGCGCCGAGAGATGTGCGCGACCAGTCATGGCGCGAAATCAACGCGCCCAGCTCGCCACCGCCAGCCAGAAACCCAACATCGCGGCAGGTGTCGAGACGTGTCATCCGCTTTTGCCCACTATGTGAACGGCGTAGCGTGGATGACGGGGCGTTGGTAGTTATCGAATCGTTGCGAAATGTTTAGATGAGTAAAACTGAACCCTGCTTACTCTGAACAAAACCAGTTTTTTGAACGTTGGGTCATGTGGACCGACAGCATCAGCACCCATGGCCCAAAGGCCCAAAAATTTTTTGCTGCTTTTTTATAAAAAAGACGCGCTTGCTGACTACCCCTTACAATTCCCCTCACCATAGACGCAAAACCGCGCGCAATGCGGGTGGTCCAGGTCTATGGGCATCGCGTAGTCCGTCAGGGTGCGGTGCGGCAGCAATGTGCAGGGCGTCCAGTCCGGCTTGCCCTCGCCCCGGCGGCGCACGGCCATGCGGGACGTCGCGCACATCGGCGGACGGTCGAGCGCGTGCAGCGCGCCGGATGTGACCGGCGGCGCGGGGGCGTTTGTATCCATCTCGGGAAACAGCACGAGGTCTGTCTCGTCCCAGGCGTTCAGCGCCACGCCGGCGCTGTCGAACAGGTTTTGAAAACCGGCGCGCAGCATCGTCTCGGTGTCGCCCCAGGGGGTGCGGGCGGCGACCGAGAGGGTGATTGGCAGGGTGGCGAGGTGCTGCAGGCCCTCGATGGCCGTCGCAAACGTATTTGGCCCCCGCAGTTCCTCGTGGCGCACGGGGTCGAAATGGTCGAGCGAAACGCGCAACGCGAGCTGACCCGGGAAACGCTGGGCCAGGGCCGCCAGCGCCGCGTCATGCCGCCGCAGCGGGCGCATGGCGTTGGTCAGCACGAGCGCGCGCCGCCCGGTTTCGAGCGCCGCCGTGAGCAGCGCCATGATGTGCGGGTTCATGAACGGCTCGCCGCCGGTATACCCGATCTCCGCCAAACCGGCGGGCGCCTGCGCCAACACCGCGGCGAGGTCCGCCGGCGTGAAATACGCCAGCGCGTCGTTGGTCGGGGAGCTCTCCATGAAACAGTGCCGGCACGCGATGTTGCAGAGCGTTCCGGTGTTGACCCAGAGCGTCGCAAAGGTTTCGAGCTGCTGGCGCGGCGCCGGTGCCGCGGGGGCCGCGTGTTCGAGTGCGATCCCGGTGCGCAGCCGCTCTGGCGCCGGGAGGATATCGAGGCTCGGCCACAACCCGGTTTCCAGCGCGGCGGCGTAGCCCTCGGGCAGTTTCGCGGCGCGCATGGCGGCGGCGGCGGCGCGCGCATCATAAATGAGCGGGTGTGACTCGATGCGCAGCGCGCCCTCGACCACCTCGACCAGGCTGAACCAGCCGCGCGCCGTGCCGTCATTCGCCGGCATGCCGATGCTGCCGGTATTGTGCCAGAGCCCCGCCGGCAGATGGCGCGTGAAGGGGATGCCGGCGTGTCCCGCGATCACCGCGTCAGTGCCGGCAAGCGCGATTTGCCGGGTGAGCTCAAAGCTGCTGGCGGAGGGAAACACGAACGCATTGGTCCGCTCGGCGTTGCCGTGCACGAGGCGCAGCGTGCGGCCATCGAGCCGGATCGTCAGCTTCGCCGGCAAGCCCGCCATATAGGCGCGGTCGGCCGCGCTGACCTGGGCGCTCGCGTGCGTGAACCATGCCACGGCCAGCGCGTCGCAGGCCGAGCCCGGCGCGAAACCGCAGCCGCAATCTGGCGCCGCCACCGCGAGCTGCGCCTCGCAGTTGCCGGCGATGCTGGTGATGCCGCTCTCGCGGATCAGCGCCAGCGTGGCGGCCGCATCCGCGCCATAGGCGATAATGTCGCCCGTGCAGAACATGTCCCTGGGGTCAATGCCAAGCCTGCGGGCCGTCGCCAGCAGCGCCTCCGTCGCCTGCAGATTGCTGTAGCAGCCGCCGAAAACCAGTATCCGGCCGGTGCGCGCGAGATTCACGCGGCGCGGGAGACGCGCTCGAGCGACAGGCCCCGCGCCTCGATGCCGCGCCGGCACCAGACCAGCATGGCGGCAAAACCGAGCGCCCAGAAACCGGCGAGGACGCCCAGTGCGGCCGCCAGGCTCGCATGGCCGGCATAGGCGATGAGGAACGGCGAGACCAGCGCCCCGATCCGCCCGACCGCGACGCAAAAGCCGATGCCGCTCGCCCGCAACGCCGTCGGGAACAGCTCTGAAAAGGTCGGGTAGGCGCCGACCCAGCTCGCGGTCGCCAGCAGGTTGACGATGACGAAGCCGATGACGATCGCGGCCGGCCCGGCGGGTGCGGCCCAGGCGAACGCCAGGCAGGCGATCGCGGTCGCGCCGTAGCAGAACGTCACCACCGGCTTGCGGCCCAGGCGGTCGAGCAGCAGGCTCACACCGAGCCCGCCAAGCAGCGCGCCGGCACTGCCCGCCATATAGAAGGGCGGCAGCGAGACGGCGGAAAAGTGCAGGCGCGGCAGCACGGCGAGCGGCAGGAAGGCGAACAGGCCGTAATAACCGCCGGCCTCCGCGAAATCGAGCGCGCAGCCGAGCGCAAGGGCCGCCTTGTGGCGCGCGAACAGCGTTTTCATCTCCGCAAGTCCGGAGCCCGCCTGTGCCTTCACCGCCGGCCTGCGGGGGAGCAAAACCGTCTCGCCGCGGGCGATCGCGTCAACCACGGCCGCCGCGTCCTCCGCCCGGCCCTGGCGCAGCAGCCAGCGCGGCGATTCCGGCAGGCGCCGGCGGAACCACAGGCTGACCAGCGCCACCAGGCCGCCACAGGCGAACACGACGCGCCAGCCGAAATCCGGCGGCAGCAGGCAAAACACGGCCCAGGCCAGGATTGCTGCGAGCAGCGTGCCGACCGACCAGAAATTCATCACGAAACTCGCGGCAAATCCACGCCGCCCGCGCGGAATGAACTCCGCGATCGCCGCATTCACCGCCGCGTATTCCGCACCCACGCCGACACCCGCGACAAAACGCAGGAGCAATAATGGGATGATGCCGGGGACGAAGGCGGTCGCGAACGTCGCGATGCCGTACAGCAGCAGGCTGCCCAGAAACACCGCCCGGCGCCCCAGGCGGTCTGCGGCCAGGCCAAAGCCGAGCGCGCCCAGCATGATGCCGGCGAACCAGGACGCGAGAATGCCCGACAGCGCGTAGCCTGAGAGATGCCAGAGCGGGCCCAGGACGCCGAGGATCGAGCCGACGAGGGTCACCTCGAACGCGTCCATCCCCCAGCCCAGGCCGAGCACCACGGCCGCGCGCGTGTGGAACGGGTTCCACCGCAGCAAGTCCAGACGATCCAGCGCGCTTGTTCCGGTCATGTCATCGGCCATGCAAAACGATATAAGCCATTGCCGCCGTGCCGTAACCCGCCATTCGGCCGATTGACAGGCGAGGCCGCGCCGTCCTATCCGATGCTCCCCAACCGGGCGCGTAGCTCAGCGGTAGAGCATTCGCTTCACACGCGAAGGGTCACAGGTTCAATCCCTGTCGCGCCCACCATTTGGGAAAGTTAGAAAGCGCTTCTTTTTTGAGAAAAAGAAGCAAAAAACTTTTGCTGCGCTGGGCCATGGGCGGCGGCATTGTTCTCGCCTATGGCCAAGTTTGATAAAGTTTTTTTGCTACTCTTTGTTCACAAAAACTAGTGCTTTACCGCCCCTGATGGCCATCTAAAGTCCTTCACAACCGGGGAAACACACAATGTCCGAAATCACGCTCTGGGGCTTCGATGGCTCCACCTATGTTCGCACGATCAAAATGCTGCTCGCCGAAAAGGGGGTCGCCGACTACCGGCAGGTGCCGGTCAACGTGATCGCGGGCGATCCGAAGAAGCCCGAGCACCTGGCGCGGCATCCGTTCGGCAAGGTGCCGGTGCTGGAGCATGACGGGATGCACATCATCGAGACCTCGGCGATTGCCCGCTACCTGAACGACGTGCTGCCCGGCAAGTCGCTGGTTCCCGGAACGCCCAAGGACCGCGCGCGGATGGACATGGTCATCGGCGTCGTCGACTCCTACGGCTACGGCGCGCTGCTCGGCGGCGTGACCGCGTATCACCTGTTTCCGGACTTCGTCGGCGGCAAGAACGATGCCGCCCACCAGAAGGGGCTGGAGACGGGCGCCAAGGTGCTGGCCTTCGCGATGGAAACCAGAGGCTCGTCGGACTTCATCGCGGGCGAGCTTAGCCTCGCGGATCTATATCTGGCGCCGGTTGCCGCCTACGTGTCGATGACGCCCGATAAGGACACGCTGTTCGCAACACCCGGTTTTGGCGACTGGTGGGCAAAAATCCAGGCGCTGCCCAGCTTTCAGTCCACCCCGTTCAAAGCCGGCTGACGATAAGCGCCGGCGGCACAGAGGCGCCGCCGGCCGGTTCGCGAGATACGATCAGCACGCGTCAGCTGAACGTCTGGTAGGTGACGTTGCCAGCGTCGTTCACGTTGAGTTCGATCGTGTTGATCTGGCACAGATCAATGCCCGACAGCACACGCACGTCGCCGCCGGAAAACTCGACCTTGACGTCGTAGTAGCAGCCCTGACCTGAAGCGCCGCCGGCGAACGTGATCTTCTGGCTGCCGCCGGACTGCCCGACATAGGCATTGGAGGTCGACAGCCACTCATCGCTCGAGGACAGCGACGTCCACATCGCAACGACCGGCTGGTTGGTGTTGTCGACCATTGTGAAATCCAGCGAATAGCAGAACGCCGGATGAGCGGCGAGAAGGGTGCCGGTGCAAACCACAGCGGCCAGCATGGCTTGTTTGAAACTACGCATGTTCATGGCTCCTGAAAGCGATCGGTTGATAACCAAGTGTTAGTTTCGACCTGAACCGCGATGTCCTCTGATTCATGTCGTATGTCTAACTACATCGCTCCCACTTCTTGCAGAACAGAGAAGGCGCTTTCGTAAAAATGAATAAAAACCCCGGCGGTCGGCGGGCGAAAAACCAGGACCATTTTCACGGAGTTTCCGGGTTTGTTCCTAGCGAATAAGGCCAGGGGGCTCTGCCCCGTCGGCCCGCAGGCGCGCCGGTTAAACGACCCGGCGGCGCCCGCGAAGGGCGCCGCCCTTAGTCGGGGGTCGAGGCGGGCAAAGCCCCCTCGCCTTCCTCTCCCAGACCAAACCAGGGCACGCTCGCGAGAACGGTCCGCGCCTGCTCAGCCGTCAGGTGGCGGCGCCAGCGGCCGATCTCGCCGGTACGGCCGGCGTGGTGGGTGTGCCACTGGGTCTGGGGGTCGAGCTGATCGCCGGTGGTGCGGTTGATCAGGGTGCCGGGGGTGGTGGGCAGCGCGGCGATCCGCCGTTCGACGTTGGCGCGGGTCAGGGTGGCGAAGATGCCGGCCGCGGCGGTGTCTGGCAGGGCGATGCGGAGATGGTCCGCGATTCTGGCCGGCGTGGCCGGATCATCGAAAAACCGGTTTTCATAGGTATTGCACATGGCGCGGGGATCGGCGGCGAAGCGCTGCACGAGGGCGGCGGCGCGTTCGACATGGTGCAGCGCGCGGTCGAACCCGTGATGGTGGTAGGACATCAGGGAACTGACCGAATCGCGCGGATCGCGTGTGGTGATCACGATTCTGCTGGCGAGGCCGTGCAGGCGCGCGAGGGCGGCGGGATCGTCGATTTCGTGAGTTTTGATGACGGTGGCGCCAGGTACCGGCAGGCGCGCGAGGTCGCGCATGCCGGCGGCGAAGCGGGCCTGGCAGGGCAGCGCTGGTTCAGCGCGCGCATGGATCAGGCGGACGGCGTTGAATGTCCAGGTCGAGGCGCTGCCATAGACCCCAAGGCACCAAACGACACTACCCCTCGCCGGAGGACGCCAGCCCATAACCAAGCCGCCTCCCCCCATTTAGAAGTTTTTGGCTGCTTTTTACAAAACAGCAGTGCTTCCTTGATCACGCGCGTGTGCACGCCCCGCTTCCTGGCAAGCGGGGCGTTGGCACCGTCAGGCCGCCTTCGCCATCCCGCGCAGCACGTAGGGCAGAATACCGCCATGGCGGTAGTAGTTCACCTCGTCCAGCGTATCGACGCGGCACAGCAGGTCGATCGCGTCGGTCGTGCCGTTCGCGCGGTGGACCAGCAGCTTGATGTCCATGCGCGGCGAAAGGTGCTCCAGGCCTTCGATGTCGATGGTCTCATCGCCCTTCAGCCCGAGCGTCTTGCGGTCCATGCCGTCCTTGAAGGTCAGCGGCAGGACGCCCATGCCGACCAGGTTGGAGCGATGGATGCGCTCGAAGCTCTCGGCTATCACCGCGCGCACGCCCAGCAGCTTGGTGCCCTTGGCCGCCCAGTCGCGCGACGAGCCGGTGCCATATTCCTTACCGGCGAACACCACCAAGGGCCGACCCTCCGACTGATAGCGCATGGCCGCGT
>Ga0116231_10003957_pt1 | contig 30316 bp, 17 predicted proteins | sample S1TSphgellanicum_2_FD_89695 | JGI IMG/M metagenome (GOLD analysis project Ga0116231, IMG submission 89695) | Host-associated microbial communities from peat moss isolated from Minnesota, USA - S1T2_Fd - Sphagnum magellanicum MG | ecosystem: Host-associated > Plants > Peat moss > Unclassified... | reverse complement strand
TGTTTTATTATTATTTTTGTGCTTTGCTACTTTGCCTTGTTAGTTGGTATTCCCTCCTCACCTTCTTGTGTAGGTGGAGGAGCTTGGAGTAACACCAACAAGCTTCATCCAACATTAATGATTTTTTTTTTGCTTAATTTTCAAGTTTTTTTTTCTTTGTTTTGTATTTTGTTTGTTTGTTTTGTTTTGTCATTTTTGCTTTGAGTTGAATAATTTTGTTTTAATATAGTTTGTGAGTTTTAATATGTTGTTGCATTGTTTATTTATGTGCAAGATTAAAATTCGAACCTTTGAATTTAAATCTAAAACCCTCAAACCTAAACTTATTTTTCCATGATGAGATGAAAAAGAAAAGTGAGTGACTTGTTGATAATTTTTTTTAACTTTAAATTTCATTGTTTGTAAATGTCTCTTCTAAACCTTTAAACCCATTTGCTTATGAACAAATTTTTTTTGCTTTCTTTTTTTCTTTCTTTTGATTATAAATTTAATTAAATTTTTTGCATAGTTTGTTTAAGAATAATTGTTTTTTACATTATCTTTGGACATAGTCTTGAAAATGCCAGTGGAACAATCTTCTACAAATGAGAATGGTGATAAGTGGGAATAATGAAACAATTGAAATATGTATGAATGATGTAGTTTTGGAAGATAAATCTGAGGAAAATCCAAGTGTCCAAATAAAAACAAGTAGGAATCTAGAAAATGGTAGTGAAGAAATAATAAAGGAAAGCTTGAAAAAATTACATGCTCAAAGAAAAATTTGGAAACCACATAGTAGAACTTTTTTTATGTTGGAGTTTTTATTGTGTAAATGACAATGCGGAAGTTGATTTGATTAACACACAAATAATGCATTGTGTACTTTGTTATCAAAATCCAATAATTGGAATAAATCCAAGAATTCAAGTGAGGAAATGATTGATTTTTTATTACAAAACCAATGGAATAACTTCACCAATGGAAGAAGTGAACAATTTGTTGAAAAGGATTGAAGAGAGATAGCCATCAACGAAAAGAACAAATGCATTTGGAGGGTCAATTTCTGAATTTTTTCCTATTAAAAATACCTTCAAAAAAGAGGATGTGTCACAAAAAGAATTTTTAGAAGACCTTGGTTTGTTAATTATCAAAAAAAATTTACATATCTAGTTTGTGGAGAGTATGTGGTTCAAACGTTAATTTTTCGTTTTTGTCCAAAATTAAATTTCCTTTCTAAAAGGCAGTTTTCACAAGATATATTGTCAAGATTAATGGAAAAGACAAATGAATTATGTGTTCTTCTTGCATTGGCAAAATGTTATTATGCAACAACGAACTTTAGCCTTTAGATGTTTAAAGGAGCTAATGATGTGTTCAAATTAATGATAAATTTTTAAAGTAGTGATTAGCAACCCAAACATGTGACTATTGGTTTATTTGAAGCAATAGAAACAACAAGGCAAGCCTTGGCCAAAAGTTTGATAGAATTATTAGACAAATACAGTTTAAGGAAAAAATTTATTGCTTATGTCAAAGATGAAGGATCTAATCTCAATGTAATGATTGGCGCATTGAAGTCTGTTATAAATTGTGAATCTCTTGGGACAGAAGAGAGTTTCTAAGGTGCTTGTTTTGGACATGCATTTTCAAAAGCATGTCAATATGGCACCATAGAGGAAAAAGTCTGCATTTCTCTGTGTGACAAACGTAGTGTTCTCATTTCAAAAGTCCATTACAAATCCATAATCTTCTTAAAATTCATCCAAAATTTTTATGATGATTCCCATCAAAGTCTATGACAACATGAATAATTAAAATTTGATAATATTAATTTTGAATAATATGGCTTTAAATTTTACATTTGTATGTAATCCAAAATAATTACAAATGTGACAATCCAAACAATCCCCCTATTCACGCTTTCACCCTGGGGTTGTGAAGATTTGTTGTAAGTTAAAAGGTTAGTGTTGGGAGGTGTGAAAAGGACAATTAAAATTATTGTTGCATACGAAAAAAAAACAATTGTTATTGAGAGGAGGTGCAACATTACTTTTGAGAATTTTTGAAATGTGCATGTAATGGCTGCTCAGCAACTATTTGTTGCCGAAGAAGTTCTTGAGGTTTGGAAATTTGTAACTATTTTTTCTGTGCATCAAAACCCTAAAGAATCAAAAGGTTTGTTGTGATAGAAATTTGACAATATTGAAGTTCAGCTTGAACCTAATGTAATAAGCCCAGCCTATCTGGCCTCACCACTTTATAGGTTGCATGTATAAGGAGTTGCACCCTTCATTTCCATGAGGAAAAACCAAATCCTTAACCAATGCACCACACCATTTTGAAAGTGTTAACTTTTGTTAACATATTAATATGAACATTTTTATTTCACATCATTTACACTAAGTTTCAACAAATAGGCATGAAGGTAAATAATAGGTATATAAGTTATAAGTTGGTAGATGGTCAATGTTTTGTTACACCTATTTACTTACAATTTGCCCACTAACATACCTACCTACCTATCTACCTACAAACTATAACTACCTACCTACTAATTGCATACATGACAATGAGGTCAACCTAGGGGGGGCTACACATTTACATGCCTACTAGGCACATCAAATCTCTTAAGGAACATTAGAAATGATTTAAATATAGCAAATGTGACAAGTCATAGGTTAGGTTGCATTTGGAATGACTTATATTAATCATTATGCACTAGTTTTGGGTGGGTATATATGTCCATTTCAATATACAAATTCATTATTGGTATCAATGTTTTTTGAATTTCTACATTAGGTAAGAACATGAATATTTAAAAGTTCTTGAAATGGAAATATTAAATGGGTTTATATAATAATAATACATGGTTTGTGAGAATCAGCTGTTTTCAGATTTTTTAGAACCAGCATTGTGAGAATTAGTTTAATTTTTTTTAAAACAAATGTTGACACCTTTACATGGTGTAAAAATTAAAATTTTTTAGTTTGGGGAAAACTGTATCCAGCGGGTACCATATTTTGTGAAAATCGAACCCAGTGGATATCATAAAACTATGATACTTGCCCAACACTGGTTTACACCCAATGGTGATTTAAACCAAACTACATTCATGTAGCAGAACTTGGAATAGAAATGAAGCAGAATAAACAAAACTTATCAGTACTTGAAAAACATTCAAAACTTTAAGATATTTTGATGAATTCATTGTAGAAAATGCAAGAGATAGGCCAACCTTTTACTACTTCCACCGTTCAACCCATAGTGTGAAACAAGATAGAATCCTTTGCTCTTGAAGTCATAATTGATGCCCTTGATAGTTTCAAGGTCACATGAGAATGGATTTGTTAATTCTTGAAGCAATACATGAATTGGAGTTTTAAAATGGGAACAATAGTAGCAAGAAAACTTCCAAGTGATTATAAAAAACAAAGGTGAGACATGGGTTATAGGGTTGCTTACCTTGTAAAAATTTACAATAATCCTCTAACCTTAGTGATGCCAATAGCAAGGGAACGAACATGGGAAAACAAGGGTACAAAACACATCAAAGTTTTAAGGATGGAGGATAAGAGGCAAATCACTCTTGTCATTTCATCAAATGTGGATGGGTTGTTCCTCTCCTTGTAAGTCATATTTGTAGGTATGACAAATAGAACATTGCCACCAAATAATGAAGGTAAAACCATGTGCATCAACAATGGATGGGATCTCACCTTTAGTGAGAATCATTGGTCAACTTTGGAAACCATAAAAAGATTTGTGCAAAAAATGTTGTTGCCATTTCTATAATCACAGTCACAAGTTGAACACTTGGCCTTGCCAAAACAACAAAAAATGATTAAGTTGTTAAATTGTTGCTCTGTACATAATGCAAGGAGTTTTTAGATTGGATGAAGCAAGACCACCCCGATATTTTGGTCATCTTCATACCTACAAGTTGCACAAGTGAATTGCAACCTGCAAATGTGATTCTGCAACGACCATTGAAGCATGCATTCAAAGTCCAATTCAATGCATGGATTACTGCAATTATAAAAAAGTAGATTGATAATGGACAACATCCAAATGTGGACTTCAAGATGAGTAGCCTCAAACCTAAATTATGTAATTGGTTGCATGTTGCTTGGTGAAGGTTGGAGAGATGCAAAGCATGATTGTCAAGGGATGAGTTGAAAATTTAGGGTTTTTGAAACTTTGATGCTATTATGTAATAATTATTAAAAACTCCGGCAATTTTAATTTTTAATTATTTAATGCTGGAGTCACCAAGGTACTACAGTACCTTGCACAAGTAGGTGTTGACAATAATGTGCTTTCACTTTTAAGTCCAAGCCAATAATAAAATGTTTACACGAGTGACATTGAAACAGCTTGTGTGTGTGTTTTTTTTTCCAATTTGTGAAGTAGGTGGGTTGGAGATCATGCACAAGAGGATTTAGCCAAATTGGACTACAGGTTGGAAGGAGAAGTAGAAAATTTTAGGATTCCTCCTATAGTTTGTTGGAACTTATTCTCTAAATAAGGCAACTTTAGATTTTTTTCCCTCTCATTATGTGGTGTCTTGAGCCATTTGGTACAGAAAAAAGACCTTCTTACCTTGAGCACCCTCCTCTTTTTGTCTCACCAGGTGGTGAAAATTCGCTCAAAACAAAAAACACTGCTTGTGAGCTTCAAGTGTGCCTAACACTGAGGACAGGGAATTTTTTTGATGACTAGATCTCACTCAGAAATTTGAGCATCATTTCTTTAAGCAAAATCCACATACTCTTTGCAATCCAGTAAAACCACAAGGAAAACCTCTCCTCTCCTATTCAATGGATGGGTTTCCTCCCAAGTTTATATATATATATATATAATTATAATTATTTTGCAATGGCCATTTTGATTGGCCCATTGCCAAAAAAGACTTAAACTTGGGAGGTTTCCCCAAAATAGCAGTTTCTATGTGGAGTACATCCTCTTTGGCTCACCTCTGTAGATGAAGGGGAAAACTTTGGGCAAAGGATATGGGATAAAGTGAGGTGCTATTGGGAACAGCCTTGGGGAACAGAATTGAGAACATATGAGAACAGGATGGGAACACAAGAATAAAAAAATTCCATCCTCACCCCCCCCCACCCCCCTTAATCTTCAGTCGTCTCATTGGCTACATGCATACTCGGTTACTAGGTTTTATAGCGGCAACTAATAACAAAACACAAGCCCAGAAAAGTTGTACCTTGGGGCAAGGATTTATGTAATGTTGTCTTTCCAGCAACAATTGAATACCATGATCTATTTCTCTCCATTCTATGCCATGGCAAAATTGGATCAATGAAAATGGCAAACAAGAGGATGATGCAGTGCAAGCAAAAAAATAATTGTACAATATGTACTAGGTCATGGGTGGGCAAGAGGCTGCTTGTTACTGGAAATTAGCTTGAGGCACCATGGGAGCACTAAGGCTATTTTTGGTAACAAGTCGCCTCAAGCTGATTACCAGACATAACTAGTGTCCTCTACATCCATAACCTGCTTAGCAGCAGGTGGATGTGGATTTCTTTTCATCCATACACACCATGGATATGGATCACATTTCATCCACATACAATGATATACAGGCAGCTTAGTATGCTATATAAGTGTGGCATGGAGGGTCCAATTAGGAAGAGACATGGTTAGCAAGTTGACCCCTAATGCTGGTTATGGAAGCCAAATTTTGCAGTAGTAGAGACTAGAAGTGAAAATTCATGGGAGGATTCTACATCACAACATTTAATCACATTGGTACAATTTTTAACTTGGCAATTTGGAGTTTAGTGCTACCGGGGGTCTATTTGTGTAATATCTGATGTTGTGCTCGATCCAGTGTTTGATCCAGAGAATTTGGTTTGCTGTAAGTTTGTTGTGTTTGCCCACAGAGTCTCAGACATGACTCCTTCATAGAGTTTTGCTTCTAATATTTCATTGTTGCTTTGGATGCTACTGGGTAGCAGCTCAGAGTGTGCAACTGGCTTCCTGGCAATAAGGTGTGGCTCCAGCAAGGTCAAAACCTCCTGCAAAATGCCACCCCAATGCACCAACCATCACATACAGGGGATTGAACTTCAACACTGAAATTGATTGTGGGTTGATTGGAATTAATGAGTTGCTTCAATTGGACCCGGCCATCAACAAGTTTATTCTTGATCATGGACTTTTGAAGGAGAAAAATGCATATAAATTGATGATGTTACAATCCTTAGTTGCATTGGAGTCTGAAACCTAGACAATCAAGCTCAAGGCAACTCCTCTGGTAATATAATAGGAGGAGGAGTTTCATACATACCTTCATGGATGGCCGATCATTCTTTGAAGAGGCTGCACACATTAGTGCAACTTCTGTCATCACACTCATGGTCTCTTTGTTATAATCATTTCCAAGCTTTGGATCCACAATCCTTTCCACTCCTTCCTTCTTGAATCTTGGTTTCACCTACATGATTCAAATACTCATAGCCCATTAATATGTGTCTGCACTAGGGATGAGATTCAGCTAAGAAGATGGTGCCTTCTCACAAGAAATATCTTGAGCAAGAATTTTGTAGTAAGAAATATGCAAATCCATAAAATGATAAAATTTGGGTTGATGTAATATTTTACCACAAAGATCAGAGATCCTGAGCACCTACAGGGCATTCACAAATAGATCTCACAAAAACTATCTAAAAGCAATGTAGAAATTAGTCCCCCAATTGGATGAGTGGATGCAATATTTTACCCATCTAATAAGGTTCATTTCCTCCAAGCGCATATGATCAATTGCCTGTTGTCCAGTGATGATTTCCAAAAGCAAAACTCCATATCCATACACGTCACTTGCAGTTGTCAATTGGCGCCTGAGAAAGTACTCAGGATCCAAGTAGCTGTGACATGAGGTGCAATGAACAACAAAAACACTAGAAATGGGTGAGTAGTCCCATATGAATTACTTCACGATTTTTTTGCAAATGTGAACTTAGTAAGAGGATCAACTTTAAAAGTCCTATTATCAAAACATGATTATTTTGAAAGGTGCATTATGAAATGGAAATTGAATTGATATGGATGAACAAGCAAGCACCCACCCAGCTGTGCCAGCAGGACGTGTGGAGATGTGGGTGAACGAGTCTTGGTTCTCTTTAGATATGCCAAAGTCTGAGACTTTGGCAATTAAATTTTCATCAAGCAATATGTTGCTGGGCTTGACATCTCGGTGGATTACCGGAGGATCCTACACAAAATGAAATTTCTCAAACTTCTTGCATCACTTGTGCCTCCCAAATTTCGAGATATGATCATGTTATTTAGGAACTTTTTGACTAGAATTACCGAGTACTATTGTAATCAAATCAAGTAACTGATATATAATGGTTGTTCAACTAGTATTTGGGTGGGAATTATTGCAGATCACAACCCTAAACCCTAAACTTTGACTCATGGGACAAGTTCAGGAGTTGGGTACTGCATAAGAGTGCAGGTAATCCAAGCCTTGAGCAATTCCAACAGCAATCTCCAGCCGCTTGCCCCATGACAAGAGCTTGCTTCCATTCCCATCTGCATGACAATTAATTTCCTTAGTGCCACCTTTTCAAAGTGAAGATAATTGCAAGTCTTCAAGAGACTAAACAAAATTAGTAAGCTATAAATGACAATGTTCTACATACTGATTGCATTTTCCAGATCTTGTTGAAGTGGGTTGATAGAATATTATACCCAAAAGGAAGTCATGAAGGTTGCCATTTTTCATGAACTCATAAACAAGGATCTGTTTAGTGCCAGGCAAAAATCAACTTTTGCTCAAAAAATTGGCTATGATTCAAAACACTTGTCCACATAATTCCAAGCTTTCTTCAGTGCAAGAAATTTGCAACAATTGACAAATTGCAAAACAAAATTATGGATTTGGACTGTGTTGATCTGTAAAACTGTATTAAATTCAACCACAAGGAGAATTATATACTTGCCTGCAAGCCCTTGTCATCACAAAAGCCTTCAAGTCTTACAAGATGGCGGTGATGTAATCTACTGAGTAATAGCACCTCATTTCGAAATTCCTTCATGCCTTGCACACTTTCCTCTCTTGCACGCTTGATAGCAACCATCTTTCCATCATCAAAGGTTCCACAGAATACCTTGCCAAACCCACCAGCACCAATCTCATGCGCTGCACTGAAATTGTCAGTTGCTTTTGCAAGCTCCAAAAATGCATATTTCTTTACATCTTTGGGAATTTGCCAATCACCATCTGCAAAACAAATCATACAAAAAATCAACTAATCAATCATCTAGAGCTGATTTTTCTGCCAAGGAATTCACATACATGTATGATCTTTGAAAATGTAAAGCTTCCAAATACCATTAGTCCCCAAAATTGAGAATACGTCTGCAAATGGAAGGAAACAACATGAGAACAAAGAGAAACTTACAATCTTCCTTCTTGAGAAAGGGGTCAAAGATATGGAAGGGCTTGTAGCGTATTAAAGCAACCACAATAAGGATAAGGATGCATAGCCCAAGAATTCCTCCAACCACAGCTCCATATGGGAACTTTTTCCCAGAACTAGAACCTATTAAGCGTCAGCAACCAATTTATATCAACACCCAATATGAGCATACACATAATCAAGCTAAACCTATTTTGAAAGCATGAACCAACCAACCCAACAAGAGTGTCATATCACTTGGAGTACATTTCCCTCTTTCTTTAGAGTATATGAGCTTCAGTACCATATATGGTACATCCCAAAATAAAAGCTTTACAAAACCCAAGTTGCTAAACCCAAGTTGAAAAAGACATTTTTTGTTGGAGTGATAGCTAGGACAAAGAAATCAAGTGCTAAAAAATAGCAATGACAGAAGTTTGGTCACATACCACCAAAAGCACAAATGCATGTTTTTGGGTCCTGCACGAAGTAACCCGCAGGACAAGGTGCACATCCTGTTAAGAACAAAAAAACAAACAACACAAGTGATGCACCAGAGACCCTTGTTTATTAATATGAAGAGCACCCTGCACAAAATCAGAGAATGATGATGTGTAAAACTCCAAATTCCTGTTAAAAGCTCTTTGCAAATTTTATGTCATTTGCATGCAACATGTAAGTACTAGTTTATTAAGGCAATGATTCAAAACAATTCAAGACACCTATTCAAAAACTCTCATTTCTCACAAACTTTTTTGTATGCTTAGTAATTCAATTTGGCAGTGCAATTGGGTTGCATGTTGATTTGTCTATGCTATTGAAATACCATCAAACATCTTATGTAGACCTGATTCTTGTTATCAAAAACTTGACAATAAGCCTGTTGGAAAGTCCTAATTTGATGCTTAGAATTATTTGAACCAAACTCTGTTTCACTTGAAAATTTATTTCCAGTTCTTCAAACTCAATGAGAAAAAAATTTGGAAATAATTTAGAATTCAGTTTGAAAAGACCCTCACCGTTTTGGAAATAGCTCAGGTACGTCCTACAGTTGTAATTATTGGGACATGTATCACTTGTGATTCTTGGAGACAAGCAATTTCCTGAAACATTTCTGTGAAAAGTACTATATTAGAATGCAACAAAAAAAATTGTCAAGTACACTAACTTTACATTATACTGTTGACAGAGAAACCAAATGAAAAAAAAATGGAGTGGTAATTGAATTGAGAATCTGTCTGTGCACGTATTCACTAACCACTTTCAGCAGAAAACCCAGTTCATCATCATGAAACATACTCAACATCTTTCCATAGAATTCACCAAAAAATGTGTGTTCTCATATGAGTTTTAGAATGAGAATTTGTTGCTTACATGTATGATGGAAGTGCCGACATATTGCTTACACTGCTGAAATAATTACAAGCTCTGAATCACAAACAACGCTTAGTTTTGATTTTGGGTAGTATAATCAGAGTTTGTTAACAAATGGAATTCAAGGGTCCTTCAGAAATGGCAAGAATCAGCTACCGGGACAGATATATTTAGTGGGTCATAGTAAAAACAAAGCTCTAAGACTTGGGTCTGCATTTAAGGTTTCTTGCTAGACTCTTCTATGTTCAGAAAAATACATGTGTCCAGAAAAGTTTGCAAAGTGAAAACTTCAATGTCTCTCACACTCCATGACACAACCACCTACGCAAAGTCTCCAAGATTGTATCCATTTCACTGTTTGAAGCAAGACTCACAAATTAAAAGTGGTCTTATTTGTGCTGTTGTAAGCTTCTAGAAGGGAGGGACTCTGAGTGAATGCTGGAATTGTTCCTGAGAATTCATTGCTTGATACCTCCCTAGACAACAAGGCCCACAAAATACCAGGGTTAGTACATAAGTGTGTAAATCTGACACCTCAGTATCCTAGGCTGAAAGTTGAGTAGAAAAAATTCAGAATATGTCATTGCCATTTATTTGCTCAGATTTCTTCATTGAAACAGCAGGATTCATAAAATGTTCATGAACAACTAATTTAGTTCAGGAGTGGAGGGGAGAGTGTAGCTCTTACAAGTTGGTCAGATTTGGCAATGATGGTAGCCACACTGGAAATGCTCCTGAAAGATGGTTTGACTGAATTCTCCTGTACATCCATTGTGATAGGAAAATTTGGACACAGACAGACTCAGATAAACCATAAACCCAATAATTCAACCATGGATTCCTGACACATCCCAATTATGTGACCTTAGCAAAATCCACACCAATTGATGGCTACCAGCATAATATGATCAAACCCATGCTAAATTTTGTGCTTCAACAACTTCTCTTTTTCTTGATTTTCTTGATGCATTCAGACAAAATTCTAAACATTGTACACAGATTTCATACAGGAGCACTAAGTGCAGCTGCTGGACCACAACATAATATGTTCCACAAATCTGTAAGTTATTATTTATGAAAACAGAGACTCACAGATCGTGCATGGCAGTCATGTTTCTCCATGCATCAGGGATGAAGCCACTAAAGAAATTTGAATAGAGCCATCTGCAGGTGTTTGGTCCGAGTCACATAAAGCTTAGATTAAAAACCAGATGATCGAGACCTGGCATTGAGAAAAAAAAATTCAAAGAGTTTTAGCACCATAATATTCAGTTACTATCGATGATGGTACTACCACTGTATCTACTTACAGCCTTTTATCCTGCCTAAACTGCACCACTTTCTGAGCTGCAGTTTTTTTTCTACCATGACTCTGTGACTGCTCCTAACATCATATTATGAAATATTAATTTAACTCTGGATTTTGAGTGCCTCATGAAATATGAATGTGTGCAATCAATTTAGAGCATTAGGAAAAGAGGTGATTAGAATCTTCACAAACACATACATGTAATGAAGGTACATCCAATATCAGTTATGCAAAAATGATCACTTCAATGGGTTTCTTCCAAGTTTTGTTTATGATCTTGGCAATTTACTTACAGACTTGTCAAGTTGTTCAGAGCTGCCAATTCCTGTGGAAGACCACCCCAGAGAGAACTTGAATGCAAGTTCCTGTCTCACAGTCATGATCGCCACTCATTAGTAGTATGAAGCCTCTCTCAGGTGACCTACCTGTGCCAAATTTGGAGGTTTCTAACAATTGGGTTTAGGGTTTAGGGTTAAACCACAAACCCTAAACCCTAAACCCATCATAATCTTGCAGTTTCAGTTTTCTAGATCATCAGTTATTCTCTCTTGTATACTTGGGGCTAGAAGATTTTCTTTCATTGAAGACATGATCAGTACTAAATTGCAACATTGTTGCAACAAACTTCAAGGTCAAAGATTTATCAAGTGGCTGAGCCCTGCAGGATGATCAATGTCTAGGGTTACAAGGTTTTCCTCATCTTCATATCTCTGGACAAAGCTTGCAGGCTCAAACCCCATATTACCCAATGGTTGTACAAATATGATGGAGAATTTACAAACATGAAACATGAAACTGCATGATGATTCTTGAACTGTTGGTAAACAAATTTCTTACAGATAGCTCAACAGTGACAGATTACCAAGCTCCGGAGGTATGGTGAAACCCACAAAGTTGTTTAACCACAGCGATCTGCACTCACAGAATATGATGGTCACCAACCAAAAATATCCCACAAAAGTATACTAGACATTTATATATATACCTTCACATGATCAAGATTCACAATTTGAAGAGGAAAAAAAACTGAAGAGTTGACTGAAGAGAGAATAATGTCAGTGATCATGATCGCAGATGTAGCTGAAAGTTGACAAAGAGTTCAATGGATTTAAGGTGTATTACAGATTCCTGAGTTTACTCATCTCCCCAAGAGAAGAGGGAATCGGACCAGTCAATGAATTGTTTCCCAGATACCTGCCATTGCCATAAACTCATGATGACACTTGGGAAACTCTGCAAAGATGATCAACAAGAAAAAATGCATACGATTTTGCAGGTCAAATTACAACATGCTGGAACTGTATAATTTCATGAGCACAACTAGCTAGCTGATTCAGATCTTCTTGGTGATATACATTGAACGGTCTAGTGCAAATTGAAGCTTTTTTCTTAGAACCCATCTTGATTCATGTGTAGAAGAACAAAGTAGATCCATCCTCAGACCATGATCAGTTGTCTTCCAGGAACTTATGATGTCAAGCTCTTGAGAAACTCTGAAAGAATTAATCAAGTTTCAACCGAGAGATCAGAGACAATATAATTAGCTTGGAGAGCTCGCAGGAACATGCTCACAAGTTTTCCATTTTGGTCAACAAGGAGATCTCCGGAGGTATGACCCCAGTCAGGAAACAATTCTCCAGCCTCCTGCAGAAGAAGAAGAAGATTGACAACCAATTTCAACATATGATCATCGACCTCGTTATACAAGCTGGAGAGTACAATTGCATCCTTGAGATGTGGAGGTCAAGGAAGAGAGAGTGAATTTGGGTGGCGTTGTAACACACATATCCGTCAAGTTTGTGAGTTTCAACACCACAAGCGGGAATGAAACGTTGATGATGCTTGCACTCAGTACCCTGCATAGCAATGTCAAGAACCCATTTGTCAAGTCAAGAACCTTGAAAGGTTTCGTGTCTGCTTGCACCTCCAAATTGATGTTGCTATAGTACTGATCTCCGAACCATAGGCAGATCAGATGCAAGTCCTCTCCTTGCCAGAAGTTCTCGAAAAAATCATGTGTGCAATGGGGCGAGAAGAATTCGGAGAAAGCATAGTCATACAGAAGGAATATGATCAGCAGATTTTTAACCAGTGGTCTTTACAGCGTTTGAAGATTCACAAGGTTTGCTAGCTCGTCAGGTAAGGAGGAAAAGCTGTTATAGGAAAGGTCGATCGAAGTGGCGGCAGTGAACACACCAATCTCAGCTGGTAAGGGACCTGTGAGTCTCTGAGCGTGAAAATGTCTGCAATAGTCACAAACAACAAACAAAACACGCGGTCATGTGACTGAACATCCATGAAGAAATCTCAGATCGGTATCTTCATGTGCAAAACAGAAATAAATCTTCGAAAGTACTATGCTGCAGGAGTACTAGATCAAGGACTCATGCATGGAGAAAGAAGATGCAGATGATCAGTCCCCATACAGTTCTGTTATGCGGCCGGAAATTGGATCACACACGATTTTGGCCGTATCCCAGGTACAAGGATCTGTTCCATTGTACTTGGTATAGTGCAAGCTCTGCAACATGCTTGCGATCGCATCTCCTGCAGGAAATTAGAGAAAAATTCACAACCAAAAAACACTAAACTGCACCCCACATGAGCTGCAGGGCTAAGTGTACAACTTAGATCATCATCATCATCATCATCATCATCATCAGGTCACATGAAACTTCTTCACGAAAATGTTGTTAGAACGAGCTGCATAGCTAATATTATATAACGGCAAGGAGCTGCAGATCTAGGGACTGTGTCATGCAGGCGATCTGATTTTGTTGCAGCTACAATCATTCATGTCGTCTCGACCCTGCATCATGCCGTGTCGACCCATCATGCCACTTTCTTCAAGATCGAGTCTTGTGCGGTTTTGCGTAAGAGATGTGGAACTGCTTACCTTCTTGTGTCGCACAACAAGAGCTTGACAACAGGAATAGCAGCTGCAGAAGAAGAAGAAGAAGACACACCGCCGTGGGCGGCGCTGCAGCAACAAAGACAAGGACGAGTCTAAAACTCTTCACAAACTCCCCCATGCTATAAATTATGACAAAGAGCGAGAATATTATGCAAGCTTGCACATCAAGCTGCTGCTGATCAAGGTCTACTACACGACTTAGATCAACTGCAGTTTAAGGAGTTGGAAGCTCAAAGACGCAATGCTCAGCGCAGTAGACATAAAGAATGAAAAGCTAGCAACTTTCAGGACTAGAAAAACTCATGGAGTACAAGGGAAAGAAGCCTGCGTCACTAGGGCCGGAGAAGATGCATGCAGCTAAAGATACCTATCTATGAAGCAAGGCGAGACGCTAAATACCCCCTAACGAGCTCTCTGTCCGGCGCAGTCTCCGGACCCTTGACCCACAGCCTGCCCCACCACCGGACTTGACCCCACCTTCAGAGCCCGGCCCTCCCTTCGCCGTGGAGAGAACATCCCAACCACCGTCAACTGTCCGTCACTCCCTTTGCCGTCGACTGCAGGACATCCAGCGTTCTGCATTAGAAACATAACAGTTCAAATATAAACTAAAAATAGTCAAATGTAGATTGGGCGTCTAGGGTCTCGTATTGTAAGCAATGTAAGGAAGTTTTTAGGGTTTGGTGGTGCAAAATGATTGTAGAAGCATTGAGTGCAAAGCATTGATTGTCCTTCATTAGAGAACACATTGGAGAGCGACCTTCCCTTGAAAGGTTTAGGGTTGCATTAAGTGTTGAGGTGACTACGTTAAGTAGTCTTTTTCGTAATTGTTGTGTCCTGTTTTAACTCGTGAGCAACTATGGAACCAACATAAAGAAAAACAATTGCACCTTCTGTTGTTGCTGTAAGTGTTATTAAGGAGAGCAACATAGTGTGTAGTGTGATTATTGTAAACAATGTCGAAAGATCTCCCACTCCCATTGTTATTTACAATGTTAAAGGTGAGCTTGATTCTCTTGCAATTGAAAATGATGACAGACAAAATCTTGACGACAACATGATGCAAACTAGAGGAAGGGATGGAGAGCGAGGACATCTATTGCAAAAGGTGTTGTCAATTTTTGCACAAGAAGACCCCTACATGATTCATTTGCTTGGAAGATATAAATATATCGACATTGTGAAAACAACAGTAATAGGATGGGTAGAAGGGGTAAGCTTTCTATTACTTCATTTCTACTTATCATGAGTTTGTTGTTGAATTTGCTGCAAAAAATGGGCGATAGGATTTGCTAACTGCAAAAAAAGGTCTCTACTTGCTAACTACATATAGGACCTTGGGGTTTTGTAGTTTGTTGTTTTTCTTTTGAAATTTAGGTCTATTGTGTTGAGTACATACGTGTTGCGAAAGTAACAGTGGACATCATTTCCTAGCGACCTTATTATGTATAACATAACAAATTTATTAAAAGTGATTAACATATTGTTGGTATTGGGAGGTCTAGATGGCAAAAGTAGGATTTCCAAATCAATAATGTAATAAAGTTGACATCACTACATTGCATTATACCTTGGGGAGGAGTATGAAACTCTCGCATTAGAAGCACAATTCGATGTCAAATGTTCTGATTTCCCCATTGGAAATTGGCCTTCCTTTCAATACAAGTTCTGCAAGAATTGTTACAAAGACAACGAAAAACTTATCCATGGGTGGTACCATTAGGAACATCACACCCCAAATTTCTATGACCCATCCAATTTTAATACAACATAGGACTCACATAAATAAAACTTTTCATTGCAAATTATTTATCAAAATGTTACCCAAATCATGTAGAATTCAAAACTCTAATTAAATTTATAAAAAAATGTGTTTTGATGTGGAAAATGAATGCGTAAGGAAAAGTTTTAGGAATGTCACACAAAGGATTTTTAAAATCAGGAACATTAAAAAAAATCTATTTTTTGAGATTTTTTTTTGGATGTTTATTTTTGAGAATATTTCAAATGCTAACCTACTTGATGTCTTTTATAGATAATTGATTGAGTCAATTTTGATTTAGTTATGAATTTTTGAAATCAAGATTATGAAGCCTCAAAAAGCCATTGATGTCAAAAACACAAATGATAACTATTTTCACCTTTTGTTGTTTTAATGATTAGTTTGGATCATTCTCTTGTGCATGTACTAGATAAACAATAGGAAATATCTACTATGTAAATGTAAGGACATTTAGAAGAAAAAAAATCAAAAATTGGGTTAGGAACGGGTCAAGATCGTTTCAAAAATCAAAATGTTAATGCATATTATACATTTTTGGATGTTCATTATTTTTCATGAATGTGTGCATAGGTGGAGAACACATAGCCCATCTAGTCCATTAGTGTATAAGTAAATGAAATTTTATTTCTTAAATTGGGTCCAACTTTCTTGTGATTTTGGTAAAGTGGTTCCTATTAGTACCACTTAAAGAAAAGTTTGTTGACAAGAACACCCTAAGCTACCATAGAATGATGATGTAATGTTGGAAATACAAGGGCAAGGAGTTGTTGAAGATGTACCCAACTTGGACCAAGTCTAAGGCAAAAGAGTTGACAAGGTTAGGGGAGAAACATGGCAAGACCTTACTAAACATAATTAAATGCCCAAATGATGATGCAATAGAACATCCTAGTAAGAAGGCTGCATCAACAAGTTTAAAATCTCAAGATAAAGCTTGCCCCCAAGGCCCATACACCAAAAGGACAAGGTGGTTGTTGAGTTAAGCAACGATGGAAACTTTTCCTCAATTCACTGCCAAGGTACATATGATTCCAAACCAGGCATTCCTTTTTAAAATCGACAGTTCATATAAAAACTTAACTTATTGCATTTTTATTTTCCAATTCTAATATAAAAACACTTTGTTTTTAAAGTTCATTTTGTAAATGAAGATTTCCAATTCGAATTATTGATTGACTAATTATTTATTTCCCATTACTATTTATAGATCTTTATAATGCCCATGTAAACAATCTGTACCACACTTTTAGATTCCCAACTTTTCATTCACATTTAAGTGGGATACCTACAAGTGTTGCCCAATCATTATAGATTGCCAAAACTAGTTTTCGAACAAAAATGCCTACATTGGAGAATTTTGCAATTGTAAAACCAATATGCCATACAAGGCATTACAAACCAGATGCAATTCTATTTTTGTGATGAAAGGTATTTTATTATTTTTAGGAGGGGAATTAAAGGTTTAGATTCATTTAAAAGCATTATTTGAAACTCAACCTATGTATTGGTAGGTCTATCATTATTTTTAGATGGGCAAACATTACCACAAAGGGGTGTAACACATGTAAGCAGAGTTAACATTGAAGTGAAAGCAAGGAAGACAACTAAAACATTCACAATTGAAAGCACTTGTGATTTGGCCCTCCTCTTGTCAAAGTACAAGTGAATGGGCTTTATGTCTTATTGTTAGAGACGGATTATAAAGTAATGGACGAAATAATGCTTGAAGACCTTGAAGAAACCCTAACTCTGCTTATGAAGATGGAAATTGAAGGTACCTTAGGAAACACACTTGCGTCCACATTTGGAAAATGGTACCTTTTTATATTAGTGAGTTTATTTCTTTTTACTCACTATCATTGTTTTGCACCCTAAATTCAAATGTCTCACAATCATTCATTTGCAACCTAAGTTCTTATTACTTACATTCAATGTTTTGCAACCTTGCTTCTTATTATTGTATAATCACTATTCTCCAACTTAGGTTCTTATATTAGTCACAATCAATGTTCTGCAACCCAGGTTATTATTACTACAAGTCAATGTTCTCCAACTTAAGTTTTTTTATTAATCACAATCAATGTTCTACAACCTAGGTTGTTATTACTACAAGTCATTGTTCTCCAACCTAGGTTCTTATTAATCATAGACTATGCATGTAAGTTGCTGGAGGGGTTGAAAGGACAACCACAATTTTTGAGATTGTCACAAAGTCTTTGAATGCATGGATTAAAGCTAATTATGGAGAGAACACCATGAAATGATTCATAGAGATGAAAAATCTTTAGGAATATTTACAACATGTGAAAAAAAAGGAGTATGATGCAACTAGGGCAAAGGTTGCAAAAACACTTAGGAAGAAAGAAAAATATGTCCAACAATAATTACAAATGTATGACCAAGTTAAAGGTATTGAAGAGAAATCCAAGTGGAGGTGGTCACGTTTATATTCACTATTGAAGCCCTATCCTTTGCAAGTTGGTCCTCACTACTCATGGGAGTGCATAAAGGGGGAGTTGGAAATCATAATTGAAGAGCTTGAAAAGGAATTAAAACCCTTTTCATTAGACAAGGCAAGCCCACATATTGTTAGAGTTTTTAAACTTTTTTACAAAGCATTATTTGGTAGACAACACCCCCTAACACATCCAAACAAAGGTCTAACACAACACACTATCTTCCATTATGCTCACGAATAAACCTACTCTGTGAAGTTAACCATTGTTATGCAGAATGTAATAGACTATAAAATTTTCTGGTTCCCAAATATGTAATACAACATTGAAAATGTTTTGCAAGTTTGAAAAGGCTTGTTGGGTCTACTAGGTTTTGAACTTGAACTATAAAACCCAATGGTTGAAAAAATATGGGGATGTATGGCTATAATTCACTATTACAAAATGTGGGTGCAGTTCATTAATCCTCGTTCGCTAGACTAATGAATTCATTACTTCTTCACTAGTCCCATTCACTACAACCAATGAATTCACTCAAAATCTAATGAAATCACTTGGCATAAAAGGACACATTTTGTTGTAGTGATTGTTCATAAAGTAATCTTGGACATATGGAGTCTTGGACTAAGCAAGTAGTTCCATTAGGCCCACACTAGATGAAGTATTACATCTTCACATTAGTATTCCTAGCTTAATTTTTTTTCTGCTCCACAATTCCATTCAATATGCCACAATGTATGCCATAATGTGTTCATTTGAATATTCTATTATCAAGTTCTCAATGAAGCCTTGGTGTTGAGGGAAGAGATAAACATGGGTTGGTTTCCCAAGGAAAGCAAACTTTGGAGATAATAATGCCCTTTGTGATAGGGGAGGTAAATGCCAAAAATTGTCAGCAGAAGTTATGGATTTTTAACTTCATGCATTATCCCTTAAACTAAGGAAGGTAGAAGAAACAGATAAGAACAATGTTGATGTCAATGTTACCGCTCGTAAATTGGACAATGCAACAATAGAAGGTATATACACATGTTTCATATTTCCAATTTTACTCCATTACTTTAGTTTTCAAATCATGAACAATTACTAATTTATGGTTTACATTCTAATTTTACTAATTTGATGTCTAATCACTCCCTTTTACAAGATCAAATGATCAGATTTTGCCAACATCACCTACTACGACAAATTCTATGCAAGAAATCAAAAGTTTCAAAGATTAGATTTGTTGCAAGTCATGAAACACTGAAATGAAACCCTAGCCATTTGATTGGTATTGATTTGCAATCATACATCAATAATCCCACACCTACATCATCGTTCCCATCAAATGTTGTTTCTGCTACCCTTACTAGGTTTGGGTGGACACCATCCCTTTCCATTGGTCTATAACCTCCAAGGCAATTTGCATTGAGCCCTTTAAGATCATTATCGAACCTTAATGACACGTTTTCCCAAGGTGTGCATTTTTTTGAACTAATAATAGAGCTTGATCTAAAAGGTGCAAGCAATGTGTTGACATTTATGGTGAAATCAAATATTAGTGAATCAAAGGACTACATATTCGTGGTTGCAAAAGATGGGGTTACCACATAGTCTAATGCCTTTCTTGAAGAAGATAAGTAAGTAAAGGAATAGTTCAAACAAAAAATGTAAATATGCATTATCTATTTTCCTAGATTAATTCATTTTAGGACCATTGGAGGGACTTATACCTAGGTGAATTATATAAAACATTACATAATATGTTTGTAAAACATTTGGTATAAATGAAATTAAAATTCCTACATAATATTTCACACTATTGTAACAATAGATTTGCATTTCACATGCATATGTTCACTATTCATGTATAAAGTCTCAATAAACTTAACGCTACCATTCATTCCAACATTAGATTCATGGTTATTGCATATAACTAGAATTTGCACTTCAAAATGCATTGTAAAAAACTCTAGAAATAATATTACAATTCATTTCATCATAATATGATACTATAGAAAATTCACACAAAAAATGAACATAGATATCACTATAAAAGTTTATGTTTATTTATATTACTAAAAACATGAATCCAAATTACAACATAATCCCATGTTTTGTTGAAAAAAATCCTAAAAAAACACTTAAAATTTGTGCTATATCAAAACAAAGTTTGTGGTTGTCGTAACCCTAACTTTGGGCTCGCAACCAAGGCAAAGAAGTCGCAAGGGTGTGGGCCAAGAGGAAGCCCGGGAATCAAGGCAAAGAGATTGCAAGGGTGTAGGCCAAGAAGAAGCCTGGGAGTCACATCACATACTCCTGGGAGTGTAAGAAAGTGTGAAGGAATATGAGGGAGTGAACCCTCACACTCCCAAGGCAACTCCCACTTTGGGAGATGGAGTCCCGATGGACTCTCGAACTTCAGAGAGCAATTTCAGGGGTCAAAACTCAATGGCTTGTGACGTTCTTTATAACATTGAAAAGCTCTTGGAATGTAGATATTTAAAATGGGCTCGCATTACTCATTCGGACATCTAAAACACAAGTTATGGCCAAAAGAAGGGTCGGGAATCAAACTGCTAATTTGACTCCAAACCAGAAAAAGTCGGGAATCGACCCAATTTACTTGGTTACAGAGGGCGTGCAACATATAATTGGAAAGCTCTCGACGAGAGCTACAACTTTGCTTTGGACCTCATCTCAATCTAAGGTCTGCTCGCAAAGTTATGGGGCTACAAAGTCGCAGGAGTCCCAATTGGCGCGATTTTGGGACTCCCACTCGGGAGTCCCAGGAGAGAAAAACCATTTGGATGTAGGCTCCATGGCGAGCCACAGAGTATACTATAAGGTGGAAGGTGGTGGCTTCCCCCAAGTCTAGGCCTTGGTGAGTCTAGTGTGTCCATGTTACCCGTGGCTCATCCTAGCACTAAAGGTGTTCCAACTATGCACTAACCACTTTGTGTGGGTTATGTGCAGGCCCGTGTGAGTGAGTGAAGCTTGTCAACTCTTCTTAGTCCCATCTCGGAGCTCCAACACGCCCCTCTACCCCTCAAAGTGTTGTGAGCTAAGGAACATGCCCTGACTGCTCCCTCTTTCGTTGTCTTCTACTTGGACTCACATTTGAGTCTTTCAAGGAGTTGGGAATGCGTCAGTGGTTTTCTACTACGAGTACCTATAGTTCCTCCTACTCTTCTTTCAACTCCATGTTTCGTCTTCTTTTCTTCTCTATTCTCCAAAACTTTAACCTTTTGAATTATCCCAAGTCACACCATCATGATCAAAACAACAAGAATTCAAAATTCAAACCAACAAAGTTCCATGATCAATCCTTATCCTGATTGCCTTGTTCATCCAAAATCACATACTCATCCTACCCCCTTAACAACATTTGATTAAAGTTCTCATATTGTCCTTTTTCTTAGTTAAATTATGTTATGTTTGTTTAATTAATTCAATCCTTGATTTCATTGGCAGTTTGACACTAGTTGTGCAAAACTTTAAACATTCCAAAAGTGGCACCAATGATTTTGCCATCTCATTTGTGATTGTAGGTGAATACTTGAAACTAAAGCTTGATGTTGACATTGGCTTACTTGACAACAAAGAAAGGTTCTTGTCTACTAATGCCATGGAATTTTTCAAGGTGTGGTTTACGCATGGCCAATTATTAGGGGAGTTTATGTACATCACCCACCCCCACTTGTGGGATATTATGAAGAATCGGATCAAAGAAAAAGGAGAATCAGAAGATAGTGTTATTAAGTTTGTAAGAAAGAAATTCAGTGCGCCCATTGAAGTGAACGTTGTTTTAGTCCCACTTCAAGATGCAAACCATTGGAGTGTTATTATAATGAATGATGATAGTTTATATCACTACGACTTGTTGAAATTTGTAAACATCTTTCATTCGCTAGTACTACACTGTTTCTTTGACAAGATTTGGGCGATGAAACAAGGTAAGTTGCTTAGGACAAATGAATGGAAGCAAGTTGTGTCCAAGATGAGTTAGACCTAGCTTGATGGATCGTAGTAGGTGTTAGATTAAGAGTGTGGATTTTATGTGATAAAGTTCATCACAAAGTTTTACAAGTGGATGACACATGATAGATCCACTTGCCTTCAAGTTTTTTTTAAAAAATTCATTATGCCATTTCTTTTTTCTTAATTATCAATCATATTTCCAACTATAGTTACACATTTTCTTGGGTGTAGGTGACATGGACTTGGTTCTCAAAAGATGAAGAATCCAAAGTCGATCAACACTAGTTGAAATAGTCAAACAAACATTGTGCAACATTGATGCTCCAAGCAATGCATGACTGATTGACTTGGAAGAACATCCAAAAGTTGTTGAATCAAACCACTTCAAAGGACTACCGAGTATTCGAAGGAGTGAGCGACCTAGGAGGATGGTGTGTTCTACAAGTCAGTCAATAACATAGTTTAAACGTGGTTTTAGATTTGTTCTAGTTGGCAAACAATGTTTCACTATATCTTATAAGTCAATTTGTGAAACACAATTATTTATAAAATTTCATAAAACACTGGAAATATCTTGTTTTCTAATCACTTGGTTTGTAAAAGTTATTCTATATTCAAAGTTGTGTTCTTCATATTACACATTCCTATACAATTTGAAGATTTGCATGATGTTTTATTGAGTTGAATTGTAGAACCAGTTGGTAGAAAAAAATGCAGACTGCATTCACACAATCTTCACAAACCAAGTTGAATTGTGTAGACAAATTTGGTAGACCATGAAGACATTAAACGTGCCTATTGAACTTAAGGCAAACTTTATTTCTATTCTTCAAACAACAATTTCATTCAAACCTTTTAGAAGGTTTTGCAAAAGAATACTGTCATATTTTATATAAGTTCTAGATGCAAATGGCAAATTATCTTAGTATGTACTTGCATATGAGCCCAATGTGACCCAAAGCACACCGATGGCATAATTGCCTATAACTACTTTGACACATTTTAATGGAATGGCTACCATTTAAAGATGTCTATATGCGAATATATGTTGTATAATCTTTCAGTTGGTTGTTTTTGGAACATTGGATTCAAATAGTCCTTTGTTTCTTTTCAAATTATTAGCACCAAGCACAATTGGGAATAATGGTTCTGCATTGGGGTGCTCCAAACCTATAATGCCTCATGTTAACATATCTTGTTGTTTTCCTTTCAAAACCCTCAATAGATATAATAAGTGTTTTTGTAATGGTGGAAAATGACATGTAACAATTTTGAGTTCCCTAAAAACCTAGATAATTTGCTCACCTAGGTTATAAGTTGTGTAGGCTTCTTTTTGTTATGTTGTCTCCAAGGCATTAACATCATCAAGCTTATCATTCACATTAACTTTTTGATTAGGCATGTCAACAAAATTAATGTGGATGTCCAATGCAGGACCTCTATGAACCCCATGGAGTGTACCTGTTTCTCATACAATTGCACCATCTAGAATGTGAAGATGGAACATTTTGAAAATCTTCATAACATGCTTATAGATTATTCCTTGTGCTACAAAAGGGCAATTACATTGTGGCCATTCAAAAGTTGGAACATGTATAATCCACACTTTTGATGAGTGGTTTGTGGATGCCAACAATGCAATATCCTCACCATTTGGACATAACATGACATTTGTGTCTGGAATATCACAAACTCTAAATATAGTGCTCACAACAATGCCTTCGTACATAACCAAAGATTTTTAGCTACACACCATACTAGTAGTGTGTTAAAACATCATTAACTAGATGGTAAATGAACCAATCCATTTTGCATCAATGAATCTTTCTTTTAAAGAATGTAATATTCTTTTCATGTTTTGTGGATTTACGAGTTCATGTCCTGCCCTACATGTAGTATGTTTCAATTCCCAACACACCACATCTTCACCTTCAACAACCAATGATCTTTGAGGTATTGAATGAATTGAATTGCATTTGGGAAACTTGTTTCCAACAACTCAATTTGTTGTTCGACCCACAAGATAAGGTCAAAATTGGTGGGACATCCTTGTGAATACATTATTCTCCCAAGGGAACATAAGACTTTAACTCGCTCTTCTATAGATGTAGTTTTCTTTACAACATTCTCAACTCATGTTTTCCGCGCATGCCACAAGCACAAAAACACTCTGATTCTTGGCCAAACATTGCTACATGGAAAAACAATTTCAATAAGGCAATGTGTGCCTCCTACAACAATGGCAAAAACAAATTGAATTCACATTGAGGATATGTTTGTTTTATCGTAGAGAATGTACCTAGGAGCAATGACTATGTTCTACAGGGGAACATTTGTTACAAATGTAAATTGCAGATTACAATGTTTTTTTGCATTTGTACATGAGATTGCAATGGACACCTAAGCTTGTACCAAATTATTGAACTAACACATTGTTAATTTCAATGCCCATTAACATACATTTGGGATATTGTTCTGCAATAAACAAATTGACACATAATTTACATATTTGGGAACACAAAACAAAAATTTATACCTAAAACAAAACTTGTGAACCCAAGTTGACAAATTCTAATACATTTTGGTTCTATTCATTTGAAGGTAAATATAGCCTTTGAGGGCATAAATAAAAGCACTACAAGTGCCAACAATTTCCAAATGGGGACAAATGGCCTCTAAAATTTATTTTGGGAAAAAATAATCTTACCTCAAGACGTTGATTTCTGCTTGAACATTGTCAACAATGATAGCAGACAACATCTAATCATTTGGCATTATTTGTGATAATGATTAGAGGATTGGATGGAGGTCATTCTCTCAACATTTTCCAATTATAATAAATGCAATGGGTATTCCATTTTTCCATTCATCAAACACCATCATTGTGTATAGAGGGTAGTACAAAAATCATGGTGTAGGGTTAATAGGTTGAATGTTGCAAAACATAAAAGTAAACAACTTCAGAAAATGAAAGACAATGCCATACCTTGCTTTGATTAGTGCCAAATATTGTGTCGAATGCTATTGAATTCCCTTGCCCATATTTCATCATCATTTCACATTACCACATAGTTTGGATTCCTAAGGTGAAAGGGGTGTGATCTTGGTTTGATATATTGAAATCTAAAGGGGCATGTTCTACATAGTAGAAAACTGATTTAAGATTTTCCAAAATTCACATTCTCACACTAAGTGGGTCCTTTCGACGTTTTTGCCATAATTCATCCGCCTATTTTTTTCCAAGTTCTTGACATCAAAAGGCAAAACAAATGTGTCTCCAATAACAAGTTCATTTCACAATGCCTACTCCTTGACATACACCTTATGATGTGCCATAACTTGAGCAAGGGACAAACCTTGCCTTATTAGCCCCATGAGGTGTGCCTTCATAGCAAATGAAAGTTGTGCACCCTAAGTATGTTAGAATCTAGGAACATTCTTTCCATGGCATACTTCACCCAATTTGTTTTTATGTTTTGCATGCAAGTATATCAACTGATAAATACTATGGTCCAAGTATGGTTGCTTTGCGATAAAAGATCTTTAGCAACCACGCTTAATGGACATACTTGCCATTGTCTTCCCTATCCTAGTTTTCTGTTGTGATTATTGGCTGGATTCTAGGAATTCCAACAAGGGTTTCTTCCCCTTCCTCTTGATGGATGCATCATGGATTTTGTTTTGCTTATGCTTTTATTGTGTAGACAAGAGAAGCTCGTGTGTCACTAGAAGAAATGTTGTCCATTTTGACCTTAAGTTTGCGACTACCATGCAACTAAATCCAAATTGACTATTTTTGCAACTATTTTTATTCTAAACCTACATGTCACCTTAATTGCAAACTATTCTAGTTGCATATGTAACTTCAATGGTAGTGGCTTCAAATTATAGTTTTATGTGCAACCATAATTTACATTTGCTTGAATTTTCATCAAAAATATGGATGAAAAATCATAATATGTCATCCAATATTGATTGTGTGCATTCATGGATGATATCATAGTCGTTTTTTGCAACTACAACTATGCTCTTTATGATCAATCTTCCTTAGCTTGTATTTTCTAAAATATATAACTATATTCTACCATGTGTATGTACACATGTGGCATATGATTTCTTAATTTTGGTTTTAATATTAATTAACATAAATATTTTGATAATAATAAAATAATGATCATTTGCTATAATGAAACATAAATTATTACATATTGACATCTTTTTGATGAATGATGCCATTAATTACTATAATTCTAGAAAAACTCAAGCACCCACAATATTTTTATACATGTGTAAGAAATGCAATTCTATAACACCTTACATTCAAGTAAACCAAAACATTGATTATTCAACATTTTTACGTATATTCTACTTCCAATGAAAAATTATGTAATAAATCCACATGGATTGTACATTGCATTATTTACTTGTGGTTTAGTAAATCTTGGATCTATGGATGTGCAATTGAGTTTTCAAACACCATTTCAAATGTACGTTCAATGGCCAATGACATAGCTCAAACTGGTAAATTGGAAGTCAACATAAATTATTCCATGTGAGTTCATAAGATAAATTTTAAAATTTTCATTAAAAAAATTATGACCATTATTTTTTCCTTATAATGTATATGAACTTTTAAGTTCAACCCATTATTAAGTAGATGGAAAATAAAACATGCAGACAAGTTTACAAACTATCAAAACCCATGTTAATTTGTTAATTCAAATAGATAATTTAATTCAATTTATTTCTAACTAGCTAATCTAACCATAAATAATAATTTAGACTTATTTTCCTAGTCTAATTTACTAAGCCTACCTATCATAGCCTAATGTAAGCCTAAATAATTCATTACATTATTACATATATTAATGATTAGGCCTATTTAATACTTTACTTTATGATTATTTAACTAGATGTAGCTAGGCTATGTATGTTAATTTACAGGTAAGAAGTTTTAATATAATTGGGTAAAATAAGTAGTTCATAAAAAATGTAAATGAATGATTAATTAATATATTAATTAATAAGTAGTAATTAGATTAAATATTGGGTATGTAATAATACATAGGTATGAAGGCTATTATGTTACATGATAAATTTTGAAATTTGATTCAATTTGGCAACCAAAATTGCTTAAGTTTGATAATAATTTAAGTAGGATAAATTTATATTAAAAAAAATAACTTAAAATAACCACTTTGGATGTGTCTATTGCAATTTTGAAATGAGAGTTTTTTTTATGTGGCCATGCATCACAAATCTTGGAGAAGTAACAAACAAATTGGGAACTTGCTTTATTGGCCCTCCCTTGGTAGGCAAGGATATAGTGTTGACATTCATTGTAAATTACAATCCCTTTGTAGTTTATCTTTTCCTTAGTTGACCATCACTTTTAGGGATCCAAAGTAAAAAAAAATCAAAACTTGTGATTCTTGCCCATCAACATTAAGAAAATATTTGAAATGTGTTTAAAATAAATAAATATGTGCTTTTCATTAGATATTTGCTTTAAATAAATAAAAATTTCATGGCTAAGCCATCTTGTAACACACACCTTCTTTTGATTTTTGATAGATTGTTTTTTCAGATGGAAGAACAAGTATTATGCTCCTTCCAAGTTCCACCCAATGCACATTTTTAATGTTTCACCCCAAAAAAAAACATTGACCCCAAATAGTATAGTCTCAACACTAATACAACAATGGTTTAAGAGATTGGTTTTGAAATTTTGTTTTTATTTGGACGTCAAAAATCATACAAGGAAAGCAAAATTATTCATGTCAAAGTGAACAAATCACCTCTAGTCTTGTTTGAAGTTTGAACATTTTGGATCATTGTTTTTTCAATTAGCAATATACATTTTTAATTTAGTCAGTTCTTTTTTGTTAAAGAAAATTTCAAGATTTTTAAGTTTTAGAATCCTTTAAATTTCAACTTGTAATTTGTCAGAAGGAGCAAAAAAAATGGTTGCATTGGCTCCCATGTCACCTCATTATTCCCCTTATCATTCCTCCAAGTCATTTAATTAGTTCCTTCATTATTTCAATATTTATGGGCACTTAGGCTTACTCTAGTATTAATTAGCCCAAGGCAAGATTTCACTTTTGAGTAAGTCTTCACATGTGTTGTCATTTTATTTTCAATCCTAAAAAAATAACTACCATAAATGTTTTTCTCTATCTCTACATTTGTGAAGTAGAAGATGTTTATATGGCTTCAAATGCAATTTTTGACAATTGGACAAGCATTAATGAAAAACCTCCAAGGGTGCAAATGAAATGACATGAGCCACACTCGCTTGCTTTTTGACTACTTTTGTGACTATTTTTTGAGAAATATTCTTGAAAAAATCTTCAATATTTTTTAATTATTTATTTTTTCATACTTTTTCTTATGATTTATGTTAAACATTTGGAAAAACGTCATTAAAAAAAAATCACATCCATTTTCAAGTCTTTTTATTACTTAAAAACGAACATTACATAATTATGTTATATAAACATACGAAGATGGCAAAAAGGCTCATCACAAAGAAACATATAGTTGTTGTGGTTTAACATCCTTCTTAACTTGCATAATTGATTTAGAAGACTTTTGCAACAATGTCTTTGATGACTCTTTAGTTTCTTTGCACACATCCATGATGGTAGAAATTAGAGGCACCACAATAGAAAATGGGGTAGATACCTTATGAATGGGGGGAGCTAGTGTTTGAATAGAAGGTGGAACTAATACCTCAACAAGTAGTGGTTCTGACACCTTTATAAGGGTTGTTGTTGGTACATCAATAGGGATTTTATATAAGATTTTGGTAGATGGTAGCGTTGGGATGTTACTATGGGGTTCCATAACCACTTGTGTAAGGGAGGGATTTGGCATTTCTAGTGAAGGTGGTGCTTTCATTGCAATAGGTGAATCGGTCAGGGGGGGTTAGTATCATGGGATGCAACTATTGTAGATGGGGGCAGTGGTTGAATCAAAAGCAACCCTTCTAAAACAAGAGTTGACAAACTAAGAACACATGGAAATTTTGGTTCAATTAGGGTGGGGTTGGCAAAACCTACTATTTTGTTGTAACAAATTGATGAGTAGGGTTTTGGGGGGGGGAGTCTACAAGGGTGGTGAACTCAAACACTTGAAATGGCACATAACCTAATTCAAATCTAGTTGGCTACAAGTTACCGCTCCTCCTAATTGGTTGAAAGGTTGTATTTAGCTCAAGTCAAATTTTGGTGGGAGTTGGGATAGTGGCAATATTACTTCAGATGCAATAGATAAAGTTAGGGTAGTCATCTTTGTTGTAGTTGTTGGGTTAAGCGAAGTAACATGTTCTATGAGTGATATTGCCATAACACCGCTAGTGCCACACTTTGTCCCAATTTCCTGATGTGTTTGATGGTCACGGCCTCTTCCCATCCTCTCGTCAATCATAGGTTAATTATCATGTTTAGATATGTTAACCTTGATTTGCACATTTAGCCTAATTTGCAGCACAAAAAGTGGAAAAAGGTTTTTTCATTGCAAGATATCTCAACTCACGACAATCTCGGAGTTTCTTTTGGGCAGCCACCCTCACATCGTGTTAAGTTGCTTCAAATCTTTGAATACCTCCTAGAAAAAATAAACCTTATTAGTAAAGAACACTAAAAGTTTTTGTCTACATTAATGTACAACACCTAGCATGTTACAAGAAGCTTTGAGAGGTTATTTGATTTGCTTGGTTACAAAAGGTTTAGAATGCACAACATTTGTCATGTTACAAGGGATTTTGGAATGCGTAAAATGATCATTGAAAAAAACATCCTACATTTTAAACTATAACTATAGGTTAGGAATAATGCATAGTTACATGTCCTGGTAATAACCCAACCCAAGCCAATGTCTTTTCTCCGCATTAACCAAATAGTGAAAGTTACATCAAAAGCATAGCTTTTTGGATCTTCATGGACATGTTGCCAAGCTGAAATAAATTCCTCATTTTGCAAAGCAAAGTTTTGGATAGTTCGCAATTACACATGATGCATCCATTCTATGAACTCTATTTTCCACTCATTAGAAGAAAATAATGTTTCATATGCATGAATGGCATGGGTTTGCCAACCCTCTATA
>Ga0116231_10003955_pt1 | contig 30321 bp, 28 predicted proteins | sample S1TSphgellanicum_2_FD_89695 | JGI IMG/M metagenome (GOLD analysis project Ga0116231, IMG submission 89695) | Host-associated microbial communities from peat moss isolated from Minnesota, USA - S1T2_Fd - Sphagnum magellanicum MG | ecosystem: Host-associated > Plants > Peat moss > Unclassified... | reverse complement strand
GAGCGGTTCTTTTTTTGAAAAAAAAGAACCAAAAAAACTTTTTAGTCCTTCAGGGCGGTGCGGGTGAAACCGTTACCGCCCTATTCAATTGCTTCGTCATGCGGGCACGGGACTGGCGCTATCCTTAGAAAATCTTGTTGATCAGATCATCCCCAATCCCGAACCCGGCGCCAGTGACGATCGCGCGGCCGAAGCCCGAGCCCAGCAGCTCACTCAAAAACCCGCCGCCCTGCTGCGGGTAGCCGCCTTGGTAGCTCTGCTGCGGGTAGGGGGCGGGCATTGGCGCCTGGTTTTGCCAGGCGGGTTGTGGCGGCAGCGGCATGGCGCGCTGCTGGCTATCGGCAAAATTATGGATCGATTGCAGCAGATTGCTCACCTGGTTCTGCTCGGCCTGGATGGCGAGCGCGATGCTCTTCAAATCCAGCAGCCATTCGCGCGCGTCCTGGTTGCCGGAAGCGGCGGCGGCTTGTAGTTTCTGCGCCAGATCCTTCAGCTCGCCGATGGTCTGCTGCGCCTGGGATTGCAATTGGTTATACTGGCTGTCGATCGTCGCGATATCCATGATGATCCTCCATCCGATGATGCCCGGGATATAGGAAGCGCCAGACGCCCGGGCAACGCCAGCCGCCCAGGCAGCGCCCCGGCAAAATTAAAAGTTTTTTGGTTCTTTTTTTCAAACAAGAACCGCTTACTCGCTACCCGTAATCCGCCGCCAAAGTCTCATCCCGCCCTTTATCCGAGGCGACGGCGTTCAGCGGCACGCTCAGCACCGCCGCCACGACCGCGTTCAGCAGCACGGTCGCCAGCGCGATATAGCTCGGCACCACCTCGCCAAACACATGGAACGGATAGACCGCGCCGGCAAAATGGTTGAGCGCGACCAGCCAGGTCGCGGTCACGATACCCACCGCCCAGCCCGCCAGCAGCGCCCAGCCATTGAAAAACCGGGTATAGACCGAGAAGGCGATGGCCGGGAATGTCTGGATGATCCACATCCCGCCCAGCAATTGCAGTTGCACCGCATAGGTCAGCGGGATCCCCAAAATAAACACGACAGCGCCGATGATCATCACGATCGCGAACAGTTTTGCCACCAGCGCCTCGGTCCCCGGCGCCACCTTCGCGATGAATTGCGAGGAAATGTCGCGGGTAAAAATATTCGCCGCCGCAATCGCCATGATCGCGGCCGGCACCAGCGCGCCGATCGCGATCGCCGCAAACGCCACCCCGACAAACCAGCCGGGGAAGGAGAGCAGCAGCAAAGCCGGCACCGAGAAGCTGGCACCGTAATGCGCAAACCCGGCGGCGAATTGCGGCATGGTTTTCACCCCCGCCGCCACCGCCATAAAGCCCATCAGCGCCAGCAGCCCCAAAATCACCGAATAGGCCGGCAGCAACGCCGCGTTGCGCCGAATCACCTTGGGGCTGGAGGCGCTGAGCACGCCGGTCATCGCGTGCGGGTACAAAAACAGCGCCATGGCCGAGCCCAGAGCCAAAGTCGCGTAGCCGCTATAGGCGCCGAGGCTGCCGGGTTTCGGCGCCGCCAGCAGCAATTTGGCGGGCGGAATTTTACCAAAAATCGCCGCCCAGCCGCCAAGCTGCGCCGGGATCACGATGATCGCCACGATCACGGTGAGATAGATCAGCAAATCCTTCACCACCGAAATCAAGGCCGGCGCCCGCAAGCCGGAGGTAAAGGTGAACGCCGCCAGCACCGCGAAGGCGATCACCAGGGGCAAATGCCCCGGCAGGCCGAGCGCGCCGATCACCGTCTGCATCCCCACCAGCTGCAGCGCGATATAGGGCATGGTCGCCACAATCCCTGTCACCCCAACTGCGAGTGCCAGCCAGCGATTGCCATAGCGCCCGCGCACGAATTCCGGCCCGGTGATATAGCCGTGCTTGCGCGCCACCCGCCACAGCCGCGGAAACACCAGATACAAAATCGGATAGATCACCACGGTATAGGGCACCGCAAAAAACCCAAGCGCCCCCGCCCCGAACATCAGCGCCGGAATCGCGATGAAGGTGTAGGCGGTATAAAGGTCACCCCCCAGCAGAAACCACGAAACCCAAGTCCCAAACCGCCGGCCGCCCAGCCCCCATTCCTCGATTTTTGCCAGATCGCCGGCCTTCCAGCGCCCTGCGCCAAAGCCCAAGGCCAGCACCGCCGCCAGCAGCACCAGAAACACAATAACCGCGGCCGGGCTGCTCATGGCTCGTCCGTCCGGCCCGGCTCTTCGACCAGGTACACAATATAAATCAGCAGCGCGCCCACCGGCACGGCGACAATCTGGTACCAGTAGAAAAACGGAAACCCGAACAGGCTGGGCGCCACTTTATTAAAAAACGGCACCGCGAGCGCGATCACATAGACCGGCAACAGCAACAATTTTATCATCTTAAACGTCCTCGAAGTCTTTGCCGCACCCGTTATGCGTTCAACGCGCGTTTGGCAAGAATCCCGGCACCGGCAAAAACAGCGCCTCACTAGGCCGCCCGCCACAAAACGCCCATGCCGCCTGCCCGCCACGCGGCAGCACCATCAACGAAGAACAAACCGTGCCAAACCCGCGATGCGGCGGAATGTTAAGCGCCTCATCCCAAGCGCCCGAGCCATCCGCCAGCAACCCGCCCCAATCCTCAAACGCGGCCGCCTCAAAGCGCGGCAAATGCCGCGCAATCCGCGGCAGGGAGACATCATTCGGCTCACCCGCCGTCAGCATCGTCACACCCGCCGGCAGCCAGCTTAAATACGGCTCGCCCTCGCCCGGCCAGCTCAAGCAAAATGCCTCTACGCCATCCGCCACCACCAGATTGAAACTGCGATAGGCCGCGCAATTCAGTCCCGCCAGCGCCTCTGCCGCCAATGCCGCGCTGCGGCTTTCAAGCGCCAGCAACGGCAGCTCGCCACGGCTGCGCTTATCCGGCGCCGGCCCCAAACTGCCATGCCGGTTCAGCACCGCCGCCACCACGCCAAACTGATTCATCGCGAGCCAGGTGCCACCCCCCACCTCATCCCGCCCGCCAATTATGCCCGGCCAGAATTCCGCCGGCGCCGCCCAGGGCCGCATGATCATCTCGTCGCGATTGGCCGCGATATACACGGCCGTGTCCGTGATCCGTAATATGATCGAGCACATCAGGAAGTAATACCAACCGCCCTTGAAGATGACTTAATCTTCAAGGGCGGTTGGTATCGCGCGTGGGGCTGGTGGGGCGGCCACGCGCCAAAAGAGAGGCTTATACCAACGGTCATTATGTACGACCGATGGTATAAGCGATGCTTTTTTTGAAAAAAAAGTACCAAAAAAACTTTTGATTCCGGCGGAATTTGACCGCATCGCGCTAGGTGCCGAAGACGCGGGCGAAAATCACGTCCACCTGGGCCAAATGCAGCTCAGCCGCCATCGCCGCATCAATCGCCGCCTCGCTCACCCGGCCCGCAACCTCAGGGTCGGCCAGCAGATGTGTGCGGAAATCCCGCGCATCCGGCTGGCCCAGCCTTGTCCAGGTCGCCATCGCGTTACGCTGCACAATTCTATACGCATCCTCGCGCAAAATCCCGGCCTTCGTCAGCGCCAAAAGAATCTCCCCAGAATGCACAACCCCGCCCAAACTATCCAAATTCTCCCGCATCCGCTCCGGATAAATCGTCAGTTTCTCCATCATCCCCGCCAGCCGAACCAGCGCGAAATCCAGCGTCACCGTCGCATCCGGCCCAATCCCGCGCTCGACCGATGAATGCGAAATATCCCGCTCATGCCACAGCGCCACATTCTCCATCGCCGGCACCACCGCCGCCCGCACCAGCCGCGCCAACCCGCATAAATTCTCGCTCAGCACAGGGTTCCTCTTATGCGGCATGGCGGAAGACCCCTTCTGCCCGGCATGGAAAAACTCCTCCGCCTCCCGCACCTCGGAGCGCTGCAAATGCCGCACTTCCGTCGCCAGCCGCTCGATCCCGCTGGCAATCACCCCCAAAGTGGCAAAAAACGCCGCATGCCGGTCGCGCGGAATCACCTGGGTCGAAACCGGCTCAACCGCCAGCCCAAGCTGCTCCGCAACATAAGCCTCAACCCGGGGATCAACATGCGCGAATGTCCCCACCGCGCCCGAAATCGCGCAGGTCGCAATCTCCGCCCGCGCCGCCATTAGCCGTGCCCGGTTGCGCGCAAACTCCGCATAATGCCCCGCCAGCTTCAACCCAAAACTGGTCGGCTCGGCATGAATCCCGTGGCTCCGCCCAATCGTCAGCGTGCGCTTATGCTCCAGCGCCCGCGTTTTCAGCGCCGCCAGCACCGCATCCACATCCGCCAGCAGCAAATCCGCACTCTGCACCAGTTGTACCGCCAAACACGTATCCAGCACGTCCGATGATGTCAGCCCCTGATGCACAAACCGGCTCTCATCCCCCACCCCCTCAGCCAGCCAGGTGAGGAACGCAATCACGTCATGCCGCGTCTCGCGCTCAATCTCATCAATCCGCTCGACATCTGCAGGCCCAATCCCTGCCAGCTTCGCCGCCCCCCGCTCCCGGATCACCGCCGCCGCCGCCGCCGGAATCGCCCCCACCAGCGCCATGCCCTCACAGGCCAGCGCCTCAATCTCAAACCAAATCCGGTAGCGGTTCTCAGGCGACCAGATGGCGGCGGCAACAGGGCGGGCGTAGCGGGGGATCATGCAAAAACCTCGAAGGACGGCAGAGAAAAAGCGCTTCTTTTTTGAAAAAAAGAAGCAAAAAACTTTTGATTCCCTGGGCTATCGCCGCGTCACCGGCCTCGCCCCAGTATCAAAAATTTTTTGCGGAGCTTTTTTTTAAAAAAGCGACCACTTGCTTGGTTGCCTAATCCGCCCCCCTTGCATTGACAAGCCAAGCCCCACCCCCTCCCCTGGCGGCAATGCTCTCCCTTTTGCCCATCCTCCTCCAGGTCCTGGTGATCGACCTCGTCCTGGCAGGCGACAACGCCATCGTCATCGGCGTCGCGGTCGGCGGCCTGCCGGCTGCCCAGCGCGGCCGGGCCATCATCGCTGGCATCGCCGGCGCCACCATCATCCGCATCGCCTTTGCGCTGTTGGCGCTGAAAATGCTGGCCCTCATCGGCCTCACGCTCGCCGGCGGGCTGTTGCTGCTTTGGGTGGTGTGGAAATCCTACCGCGAATTGCGTGCGCCAGATCCGGAAGGCGCCATCCAACCAGCACAAAAACTGGGCACCGCCATCTGGCGCATCATCGTCGCAGATATTTCGATGAGCCTGGACAATGTCTTGGCCGTCGCCGGCGCCGCGCGCGGCCATCCCTGGCTGCTCGCCTTCGGGCTCATCGTCTCGGTGGCGCTGATGGGCCTGGCGGCCAGCCTAGTCGCAAAACTAATGGCACGGTTACCTTGGTTGGCCTGGGTTGGGCTCGCAATCGTGCTATATGTGGCAGTAATGATGATCCATGAGGGTGGCATGCAGGTCTTTCACCATTTTCACTCTGCGTGAGGGCTGAGCTCACCACCAGCGGCGCCCAAATCACGCTCAGCGGCCCGCTTACCGCTCTGGGCCTCGGCGCCGTGTGGCAGCCCGCCTTGCGCGCCGCCCGTGCCGCCAAACCCGGCCAGCTCACCGTCGATATCGCCGGCGCCACGATGTTTGACACCACGGGTGCTGCCCTGGTGCTCGCGATCGAGGCCGCGCATGGCAGCGATATCGCGCTGACCGGCGCTGACGACCGCGGCACCGCCCTGCTGGCGCAACTGCGCGCCGCCCGGCCGGACACCAAAAAACCCCCGCCGCGCCCCGAGCCTCAGCGCCCCACCAGCCTGCTCACCAAAGCCCAAATCCGTATCGCGTTTTTTGGGGACACCATCCTCTCCATCCTCAGCCTGCCCGCCAAACTGCGCTTCCTGCGCGGCGCGGATTTCTTCCGCATCGCGGACCGCGCCGGGCTGCAGGCCCTCAGCCTGGTCGTGCTGCTGGGCTTCCTGGTCGGCATGATCCTCGCCTTCCAATCCGCCATCCCGATGCGCCAATTCGGCGCGGATCTCTATGTCGCGGACCTCGTCGCGCTATCCTTGTTCCGTGAGCTCGGGCCTTTGCTGGTCGCCGTCATCCTGGCCGGCCGCACCGGCTCGGCCTTCGCGGCCGAGCTCGGCACCATGCAGGTGAATGAGGAGATCGCCGCACTCACCACCATGGGGATCGACGCGGAGACCATGCTGGTGGTGCCGCGCATCTTCGCCGCCATGCTGGTCATGCCCGGCCTCGTCATCGCCATGGATGTCGCCGGCCTCATCGGCATGGGCACCGTGCTGATGCTGCTCGGCTTTCCGCCATCCGCGATCATCCACGAAATCGCCGCCGCCACCGGCCCGTCAGATTTTCTGCTCGGCCTGTTCAAATCCATGGTGTTCGCCGCCGCCATCGCCCTCATCGGCTGCCGCGCCGGCCTCACCGCCGGGGACGGCCCGCGCGCGGTGGGGGAGGCCGCCACCTCCGCCGTGGTCGGCGGTATCGTCGTTACCGTCCTGCTGGACGGCCTGTTCGCCGTCGTGTTCTACCGGCTTGGCCTATGATAGAGGCACCCCCCATCATCACCGTCGCCGGCGTCTCTCAGCGTTTTGGCACCCGCACGATTTTCAACGATGTCTCGTTCGACGTCGCCACCGGCGAGATTTTCGTCATCCTCGGCGGCTCGGGCTGCGGCAAATCCACTTTGCTCAAATTGATGATCGGCCTGCTGAAACTGCAAGCCGGCGCCATCGCCATCGCCGGCCATTCGGTCGCCGCCGATGTCGCGTCCGTCCGCAAAACCATCGGCGTGATGTTCCAATCCGGCGCGCTGCTAGGCTCGATGAACCTGCTGCAAAACGTCGCCCTGCCGCTCGCCGTCTTCACCGACCTGCCGGTCTCGGCACGCAATGACATCGCCCGCATCAAACTCGGCCAGGTCGGCCTGAGCGATGCGGTGTACCGCATGCCCTCGGAGATTTCCGGCGGCATGATCAAGCGCGCCGCGATCGCCCGCGCGCTCTCCATGGACCCGCCGGTCCTGCTGCTGGACGAACCCTCCGCCGGGCTCGACCCGGTAACCTCGGCCGGGCTCGACCATCTGCTGCTGGAGCTGCGCGCGACCCTCGGCGCCACGATCGTCACCGTAACCCATGAGCTGCCGAGCATCATGGCCATCGCCGATCGCTGCGTGATGCTCGACGCCGCCGCGCAAGGCGTCATCGCCATCGGCCGCCCGGCGGAATTGGCCGCCAATTCAAAGGTCCCGATGGTGCGGGCATTTTTTCACCGGGAGAGCCTGTAATGGAGCATAACGCCATCGGCCTGCGGGTCGGCGCCTTCGTCATCGCCGGCATTGTCGCTCTGCTGGCTTTGCTGTTCTTCCTGTCCGGATCCGCACTCCACCCGGGCATCCAGTATGAGAGCTATTTCCAGGAATCGGTCGAAGGGCTGGATGTCGGCACCGCGGTAAAATTCCGCGGCGTCACCATCGGCCAGGTCACCGATATCGGCCTGGTCAATGCCGAGTACCCGCCGCCAAATCTCGAGGATGAAAACCAGAAGGTCTATCAGCAGGTCGTCGTGCGCTTCAAAGTGGACCCGGACAAGGTCGGCCACGCCGGCAATATCAACAACGCCATCGCCCACGGCCTGCGCGTGCAGATCGAACCGCAAGGCATCACCGGCCTGTCCTATCTGGACCTCAGCTTCGTGAACCCGCAATCCTTCCCCGCCCAAAGCGTCCCCTGGACCCCGGATTCTACCGTGATCCCCTCAATCCCAAGCACGCTGACCCAGGTGCAGGACGCGGTGGAGCAGGTCATATCCTCGCTCAGCAAGGTCGATCTCGCCAAAATGGTCGGCCAGATCAGCTCGCTCACCACCGCGCTGAACCAGGAGGTCACCACCGGGGACGCGCATCAAGCGCTCGCCAACGCCAACCACCTGCTCGCCAATCTCAACCAGACCCTGGCGCAATCCAACCTGCCCGCCACCACCGCCTCGATCCGCAACCTCACCGGCGGCGCGCAGACCGAGCAGATCATCACCCAGCTCAATCAGACCACCGCCCAGCTCGCCAAAGTCACCGCGCAAATGCCGGCCCTCATCACCGCATCCCAGGCTGCCGTCGGCCAAGCCGCCGAAACCACCGCCGACCTGCAAGCCCAGCTCGGGCCGATCCTGCAGGACATGCAACAAACCACCGCCAATCTGAAAACCCTCTCGGCCGAGCTGGAACGCGACCCGAGCCAAGTGATCCTCAGCGCGCCGCCGCCACGGCAAGGAAATACCCCATGAAACGCCGTCTCATCCTGCTCTCCCCGCTCGCCCTCTCCGCCTGCGGCGGCCTGCTGCCGGCCCCCAGCTACATCCCCCGCACCAACTGGCCGCTGCAGCCCACCCCACCCGCTACCGAGCCGCCTAACCCGGCCGGCCCCATCCTGCTCATCCGCGCCATCGCCGCCGCCCCAGGGCTGGACGTGCAGGGCATCCGCGCCCTGGCCGCAGATGGCAGCCTGACCGTGGATTACTATAACCTCTGGGCCGTCAACCCGGCGGACGCCGCCACCCAGGCCCTCATCGCCTTCACCCAGGCCTCCGGCGCCTTCGCCGCAATCGTCTCCCCCGGCACCCGCCTCACCCCCAGCCTGATCCTGGAAGGTGAACTCACCGAATTCCTGGCCGACACACCCGCCAGTACATTCCGCGCCGCACTCAGCATCGTGGTCATCAAAAACAGCCCCGGCCTCGCCTCGCCGGACATCCCCCTCACCCAGCAAACCCTCACGGCCAGCATCCCGCTCACCAGCACCACCCCCTCCGCCGAGGCCGCCGCTGGCGTGCAAGCTCTCGCCTCCCTCGCCACCCAAGCCGTCGCGGTGCTACGGCAGCAAGGCTAGCCAAGCGGTCGCCGTCACTCGCGCCCCGCAAGGCTCAGCCCGTCCCAACAGCACCGCCCAAAGGAGTCAAAAGTTTTTTGCGTCGCTTTTTTTTAAAAAAGCGGCCTCTTGCCTTCTACTTCATCCAACACGCCCTCATAGGCGCCGCCTATCAGTGTATCCCATAAAATCGATTTGAGTTATATGTCCAGGGGCGCGACAACGCAGTCGCAGTTCTAAACCAACCAAGATCGGAGAGACATATGGACGGCGATAGCAAGTGCCCGGTGGTACACGGGGCCCTCAAGCATACGGCGGCTGGTTCCACCTCGAACCCGAAATGGTGGCCGAATCAGCTGAATTTGAAGATTTTGGCGCAGAATTCCGAGAAATCCGACCCGATGGGCAAGGATTTCAACTACGCCGAGGAGTTCAAGACGCTCGACCTCGCAGCGGTGAAGCAGGATCTTTACGCGCTGATGACCGACAGCAAGGATTTCTGGCCGGCCGATTACGGCCATTACGGTCCGCTCTTCATCCGCATGGCCTGGCACTCCGCCGGCACCTACCGCATCGCAGATGGCCGCGGCGGTGCGGGCTACGGCACCCAGCGCTTCGCCCCGCTGAATAGCTGGCCGGACAACGCCAATCTGGACAAAGCCCGCCGGCTGCTCTGGCCGATCAAGCAGAAATACGGCCGCAAACTGTCCTGGGCCGATCTGATGATCCTGGCCGGCAACTGCGCGCTCGAATCCATGGGCTTCAAGACCTTCGGCTTCGCCGGCGGCCGCGCCGATGTCTGGGAACCGCAGGACGACATCTACTGGGGCCCGGAGACCACCTGGCTCGGTGATGAGCGCTACTCCGGCGACCGCGAGCTGGAAAACCCGCTCGGCGCCGTGCAGATGGGCCTGATATACGTCAACCCGGAAGGCCCGAACGGCAAGCCGGACCCGCTGGCCTCCGCCCGCGACATCCGCGAGACCTTCGCCCGCATGGCGATGAACGATGAAGAAACCGTGGCGCTCGCCGCCGGCGGCCACACCTTCGGCAAAACCCATGGCGCCGCGGACCCCGGCCAATATGTCGGCCGTGAGCCGGAAGGTGCCCCGATCGAGGAGCAGGGCCTGGGCTGGATCAGCAGCTTCGGCTCCGGCAAGGGCGTGGACGCGATCTCCAGCGGGATCGAGGGCGCATGGACCACCAACCCGATCAAGTGGGACAATAACTACTTCGAAAACCTGCTGGGCTATGAATGGGAGCTGACCAAGGGCCCGGGCGGCGCCTATCAATGGACGCCTTCCGACCCCGCCGCGGCCACCACCGTGCCGGACGCGCATGACCCCACCAAGCGCCACGCGCCGATCATGACCACCGCCGACATGGCGCTGAAAATGGACCCGATCTACGCAAAAATCTCCCGCGATTTTTACGAGAACCCGGACAAATTCGCGGACGCCTTCGCGCGGGCCTGGTTCAAGCTCACGCACCGCGACATGGGGCCCATCACCCGCTATCTCGGGCCGGAAGTCCCCGCCGAGACCCTCATCTGGCAGGACCCGGTGCCGGCCGTCGACCACGACCTGATCGACGATGCCGACATCAAAGCGCTGAAGGCGAAAATCCTCAGCTCCGGCCTGACCACGCAGGAGCTCGTCACCACCGCCTGGGCGTCAGCCTCCACCTTCCGCGGTTCGGACAAGCGCGGCGGCGCCAATGGGGCGCGCATCCGCCTCGCTCCGCAAAAAGACTGGGCGGTCAACCAGCCGGCCATTCTGGCGAAAGTGCTTTCCGCCTATGAGGGCATCCAGGCCGGCTTCAACGCCGCGCAGACCGGCGGCAAAAAAATCTCGCTCGCCGACTTCATCGTGCTGGGTGGCTGCGCCGCGGTGGAAGCCGCCGCCAAAGCCGCCGGCCACGACGTCACGGTGCCCTTCACCCCCGGCCGGACCGACACCACCCAGGAGCTGACGGACGTGCACTCCTTCGCGGTGCTGGAGCCGGCGGCCGATGGCTTCCGCAACTACCTCACCCCCGGCCAGCGCCAAACGCCTGAGGAGCTGCTGCTGGACAAGGCCCAGTTGTTGAACCTCACGGCGCCGGAAATGACCGTGCTGGTCGGCGGCATGCGCGTGCTGGACGCCAATTTCGGCGCCTCCAAGCACGGCGTCTTCACCGACAAGCCGGGCACGCTGACCAACGCCTTCTTCTCCAACCTGCTGGCGATGGACACCAAATGGCAGCGCTCCGCGACCGAGCCCGGCCTATTCGAAATCCATGACGCCAAAACCGGCGCCCTGAAATGGACCGCTACCAGCGTCGATCTCATCTTCGGCTCGAACTCCCAGCTTCGCGCCATCGCCGAGGTCTACGCCACCAGCGACTCGGAAGAGAAATTCGTGCACGACTTCATCGCCGCCTGGAACAAGGTGATGATGCTCGACCGCTTCGACCTCGCCTGAGCCAATAAAAGCCAAACAAACGGCGCCCCGGAGTGATCCGGGGCGCTATTTTTTTAAGCAAGCGGTCGCTTTTTTAAAAAAAAGCTCCGCAAAAAATTTTTGATTCCGCTGGGCTTCAGCCGCCCCACCACGACGTCATGCCGGCGCAAGCCGGCATCCATGCCTTAACCCACAACCCGCAAGGCTCAGGCCGCCCCACCAGCACCGCGCCTGAGTAAATAAAAGTCTTTTGCGGAGCTTTTCTTTAAGACAAAGCGACCGCTTGCTTGCTATGTACTTGGCTTCCCCGCCACCCGGCTGAACAGGGATTTCGGCAGCCAATCGCCAAACCGCGCGAAGGCCGCCAGCCACCACGGAAACGTTATAAACCGCTCCCCGCGCGCAATCCCCGCCACAATCCGCGCGGCCGCCGCCTCAGCACTCATAATCCCCGGCATTTTGTAGGGGTTTTTAGCGGTGAGCGGGGTGTGGATGAATCCGGGGCGGACCAGTGTGAGAGTGATGCCCTCGCGCGCCGCACCCGGGGCGGAGGCCGCAACCCAAAAATTCAGCGCGGCTTTGGAGGCGGAATAGGTCGGCGAGGTCGGCAGCGCGATCAGCCCGGCGATCGAGCCGATGATGGCGATGCGCGGGGTTTTGGCGGCCATGGCGGGCAGAATGGTGTTGAACACCCCGTCCAGATTGGTCGCCAGAATCGCCCGTATTTGGCCGGCCGGCTCCATCGCGCCCCGCCCCGGCCCGCCGGAAATCCCCGCATTGGCAATAATCAAATCCAGCCGCGCCGCCCCCACCCAGGCCCCGGTTGCCGCCGCATCAGTCACATCCAATATCGTCTCGGTCGCCGCCGCCCCCTTGGCCCGCGCGGCGGCGGCCACCGCCGCCAGCCGCACCGCATCCCGCCCCGCCAAATGCAGCGTCACCCCCGGCGCCGCATAAGCCAGCGCCAGCGCCTCGCCGAGCCCGGAGGACGCCCCTGTAATCGCAATCGTTGAGATACTCATATGGGCAGCCTAGCAGGACGCTGCTAAGAGGCCACCCCATGACAACAAGCACCAAACTCGCCTCAATGACAGGCTTCGCCCGCGCCCAGGGCCAGGCCGGCGCCACCAGCTGGGCCTGGGAGCTGCGCAGCGTCAACGGCCGCGGGCTGGACGTGAAATTGCGCCTCCCGAACGGCCTTGAAACCCTGGAAATCCCGCTCCGCGAGCTCACCGCCAAAACCCTCAAACGCGGCAATGTCAGCGGCACCCTCACCCTCAAGCGCGAAGCTGCCAGCGGCGTCACCGCCGACCTCACGGCGCTCGAGCGCATCAAAACCCTCGCCATCGACCTTGCCGACAGCATCCCCGGCGCGCTACCGCCGCGCGCCGAGCTGCTGCTGGCTTTGCCCGGCGTGATGCGCAACACCTCCGCGCAGGACGAGCCGGAGGAAGACCTCGCCGCCTTACGCGCCGCCGTCCAATCCGGCTTCACCGCAGCACTGGACGATCTCATCACCGCCCGCGCTGCGGAGGGTGAGAAACTGGCAAGCATCGCCGCCGCCTTAATCTCCGAAATCGTAACCCTGCGCGACGCCGCGGTGGTTGAAGCCGCCACCCAGCCCGGCCTCCACCTCGCCCGCCTGCAAGCCCAGTTGCAAGACCTCCTGGGCAGCACGCCCGCTTTGCCGGAGGAAAAAATCGCGCAGGAAATCGCACTTCTCGCCACGAAATCAGACGTACGGGAGGAGCTGGACCGCCTCGCCGCCCACATCGCCGCCGCAAAGGACCTCCTGGCGGAAGCAACGGGAATCGGCCGCAAGCTCGACTTCCTGATGCAAGAATTCAACCGGGAGGCCAACACACTCTGCTCCAAATCCATCTCCCTGCCGCTCACCTCCATCGGCCTGAGCCTTAAAGCCGCCATCGAGCAGTTGCGCGAACAGGTCCAGAATATTGAGTAAAACAGCGCGCTGCCTGGTGCTCTCCGCCCCCTCAGGCGCCGGCAAAACCACCCTCTCCCGCGCCCTGCTGGCTGCGGAGCCCGCGCTCGTGCTCTCCATCAGCGTCACCACACGCAGCCCCCGCCCCGGCGAGCAGGACGGCGTGCATTACCATTTCATCACGCAAGAGCGCTTCGACGAAATGGCCGCCAACGGCGAGCTGCTCGAGCACGCCGGCGTGTTCGGCAAATCCTACGGCTCGCCCCGCGCCCCGGTTACCGCAGCACTCGCCGCCGGCCGCAACGTGCTGTTCGATATTGACTGGCAAGGCTACCGCCAAATCCGCGCCGCCCTGCCCTGCCAGGTCACCGGCGTCTTCATCACCCCACCCAGCCTGGCCGCATTGCGCGAGCGCCTCATCGCCCGCGGCGACACCCCGCCGCAAGTCGAAGCCCGCATGGCCCAAGCCACCGCCGAAATGAGCCACGCCGCCGAATACGACCACATCGTCGAAAACGCCGATTTCAACACGGCACTGGCCCGCCTGCGGGAGATTTTGAGCCAGTAAGCGGTCGCTTTTTTGAAAAAAAGCTCCGCAAAAAACTTTTATTTACTCTGGGCCGGTGGCTTGGCTATTTGCCGATAATCACGTCCGAGGATTTGATGATGGTGGTCACAATGTCGCCGACGGCGAGCGCAAGGTCGTCCACCGCCTCGTTGGTGATGGAGGAGGTGATGATGTTGCCGCCAATGTCCACACGGATATGGGCGGTGGTCTGCCCCTTCACAACACCGACGATTTTGCCGGTAAGCTGGTTACGCGCGCTGAGTTTCATGTCGGGTTCCTTTTGAATTGATCCACAAGATTTAGCCGGGAGGTGATGGGTAGCGTTAAGCCCACCCATCCTTCGGCTTGCGTGAGCCTGGATGTAGCAAAATCCGGGCTGCAGAGGACCAAAAGTTTTTTGCGGCGCTTTTTTCCAAAAAAGCGGCCACTTCCTTACCCAAAAAAACCCCGGCAGAGCCGGGGTTTTTTCGTATCAGCGCTTGGAGAACTGGAAGCTGCGGCGGGCTTTGGCTTTGCCGTATTTCTTCCGCTCCACCACGCGGCTATCGCGGGTCAGGAAGCCTGCGACCTTGAGGATACCGCGCAGATCCGGCTCGTACAAAGTGAGCGCGCGCGAAATGCCGTGGCGCACCGCGCCGGCCTGGCCGGAGAGGCCGCCGCCATTCACCGTGCAAAACACGTCGAACTGGTTATAGCGGTCCGCGACCAGGAAAGGCTGCGTGATCAGCATGCGCAGCACCGGGCGCGCAAAGTAATGCGGCGCCTTCTTGCCGTTCACGATGATCTCGCCTTTGCCCGGCTTGATCCAGACGCGGGCGATGGCGTTTTTGCGGCGGCCGGTGGCGTAGGAGCGGCCTTGCGCGTCGCGCTTGGGTTCACGCTTCGGCGTTGCGGCCTCGGCAGCCACGGCGACGGGGAGGGATTTCAGCCCGGCAAAGGCATTATTCGTCTCGGACATGATTTACGCTCTCCGGTTCTTGGCGTTCAGCGCGCCGACATCGAGGGGTTGCGGCTGCTGGGCGGCGTGTTTGTGCTCAGGGCCAGCATAGACGTAGAGGTTTTTCATCTGCTGGCGCTGCAGCGGGCCGCGGGTGATCATGCGCTCCACGGCTTTTTCGACCACGCGCTGCGGGTGCGCGCTGGCCAGCCGGTCCTTCATGGTGCGGCCTTTGATGCCGCCGGCGTAGCCGGTGTGGTAGTAGAACACCGATTGCTCGGCCTTCTTGCCGGTCAGCTTCACCTTTTCCGCGTTCACGATGACGATGTTGTCACCGCAATCAACATGCGGGGTGAATTGCGGCTTATGCTTGCCGCGCAGGCGCATGGCCACCAGAGCGGCGAGCCGGCCGAGCACGAGCCCCTCGGCGTCGATCAGGATCCAGTCCTTCTTCACGTCGGCGGGTTTAAGGGAGATGGTCGTTTTCATGTGTGTGTACCCGATATGCGATGTGGCGCGGCTTATCGGTAAAAATCCGCTTGAAGTCAAGCACCAGCCTATGCGGTAACATAATACCGTGCCGTCTCAATCAACGACTCCTCGAGCGTGGCAGCCGGTTTCCACCCCAGCCCCAAAGCCGCAAGCGGGTCCACCACGAGCGATCCCGCGAGGCTCTGCCACATCGCCCCCCGCCCGGCGAGTCTGGCGGCCGCCCCCAGCAACGCTGGCGGGCAGGCCAGCAGCCTCGGCCGCCGCCCCAGCCCCGCCGCCAGCGCGCAGACCAGCGCGGGCGTGCTGATCGGCACCGGATGCGCCGCCAACACCGCCTCCGGCGGAGTCTCCGCCCGCAACGCCGCAAGCGTAATGGCCGCCAGATCAGCCCGGTCAATAAACGTCCGCCGGTTCGTAAGGCTACCCAACGGCAAGGGGATTCCGCGGCTCAAGCATCTCAACAGCAATTGAATATTCCCCGGGCAGCCCGGCCCAATCACCGCCGCCGGGCGGATCGCCACAAACCCCGGCCCAAATACCGCCGCCGCCTCATGCTCAGCCGTCAGCTTGCTCTGCGCATACTCATCCATCGGGTTCGGCGGTGTCGCATCGCTCACCACCCCCTCATGCACCCGGCCATGAACATGCGCGGTCGAGATCAGAATAAATCTTTCCGCGCCCGCCGCGCGTGCCGCCCGCGCCAGATTAACCGCCGCCGTTACATTCTGCGCCGCCCAAATGCTCGGGCTCACGCCGCGCCTATGCCCGAGCCCCGCCGCATGAACCACCGCACTTACACGGGGCAAAACCAAGCCGGCTTGCGCAAGATCACCCGTCACCAAAGTCTCAAACGGCAGATCCGCCGGCGCCCGCACGCCGCCCAGCGCCGGCACGCCTCCCACCGCCAAAGCGCGCAAAATCGCGCCGCCGATATAGCCGGTGGCGCCGGAACAAAAAACCGGATCGGTCAATCCAGCCTTGGCTCCATCCGCCGGCCCGGCCGCGGCGGCAAAGCCGGCGGCGCCGGCGCACGCGCCCGGCTCGCCACCACCGGCGTCACCGGCGCCGGGGGTGCCCGCGGCGGCTCCGGCGTGCGCTGGTTGGTCTTCAGACGCTGGAAATTGGGGACATCCTCATACGCGTCCAAATCCGTCGAGGAGCGCGGCAGAACCCCCGCATTGCGCAAAGCCTGCATGCGCAGCTCGTCATGCAAGGCATCAATCTGCGTCTCGAGCGACTCCAGCCGGGATTTTACCCCAAACACGCTGAACGGCATGAGGAAAAACGCCAGCATATAGAGCAAAACCGGCAACGCCAGCAGCAGAAACAGCCAATCCGGCATCCAGGTGGGTAAGGTAAAGGGCAAATTCATCAACATTTCAGGCATTGTAAACCATCTCGGCGAGTCCGCGGAGTTAATAAGTAAGCGGTCGCTTTTCTGAAGAAAAGCTCCGCAAAAGACTTTTGAGTCCGCTGGGGCGAGGGTGGTTAGACCGCTAAAGCCCTGGGGATCAAAAGTTTTTTTGCTGCTTTTTTTTCAAAAAAAGAAGCACTTACTTGCTTAATGCCTAAAATGCCGCATCCCGGTGAACACCATGGCGATGCCGGCTTCGTCGGCCGCGTCGATCACCTCCTGGTCGCGGATCGAGCCGCCGGGTTGGATGACGGCGGTGGCCCCGGCGGCGATGGCGGCTTGCAGGCCGTCGGCAAAGGGGAAGAACGCATCGGAGGCCACGGCGCAGCCGGAAAAATCGAGCTTGGCGGCCTGGCCGCGCCAGGCGGCGATGCGGGCGGAGTCCACACGGTTCATCTGCCCGGCGCCGACGCCAATGGTGGCCTGGTGCTTGGCGTAGACGATCGCGTTGGATTTGACGTGCTTGCAGACCCGGAAGGCGAAGATGAGATCGGCGATTTCAGCGGGCGTGGGGGCGCGTTTGGTGACCAGCTTGAGGTCGCCCGGGGTGATGCGCCCGGCGTCCCGGGTTTGCAGGAGGAACCCGCCGGCCAGCGATTTGAAGGTGAGATCGCCCTCGGACCCCGCATCCGGCACGCCGCCGGTGATCAGCAAGCGGAGATTCTTTTTGGCGGCGAGGATGGCGCGGGCCTCCTCATCGGCGTCCGGGGCGATGATGACCTCGGTGAAAATCGTCGCGATTTTGGTGGCGGTCGCGGCGTCCAGCCTGCGGTTGAGCGCCACGATCCCGCCAAAGGCGGAGACCGGGTCGCAGGCCAAGGCGGCGTCCCACGCATCCGATGTGCTGGCGCCGGTGGCGACGCCGCAGGGGTTGGCGTGTTTGACGATGACGATCGCGGGCTCGGCGAATTCGGCGACGCATTCAAACGCCGCGTCGGTATCGTTCAAATTATTGTAGGAAAGTTCCTTGCCCTGCAGCTGGGTGGCGGTGGCGACTCCGAAGCGGGCGGGGGCGGAGGTGTAGAAGGCGGCGGATTGGTGCGGGTTTTCACCGTAGCGCAGGGTCTGCTTGAGGCTGCTGGAGAGGGTGAGGGTTTGCGGGAACGCCTCGCCGTTCTGCCCGGCGAACCATTTGGAGATGGCGGCGTCATAGGCCGCGGTGCGGGCATAGGCGGCGGCGGCGAGGGTGCGGCGCAAAGCCAGCGTGGTGCCGCCATGAGCCTCCAGCTCCGCCAGCACCGCCGCGTAATGCTCAGGCGCCGTGAGGATGGCGACCGAGGCATGGTTTTTGGCGGCCGAGCGGACCATGGCGGGGCCGCCGATGTCGATATTCTCGATGCATTCCTCGAACCCGGCGCCGCGCGCGATCGTCGCCTCGAACGGGTAGAGATTGACCGCCACGAGGTCGATGGGGGCGATGGAATGCGCCGCCATCTGCTCCAGATGCGCGGGCAAGTCCCGCCGGCCCAATATGCCGCCATGGATTTGCGGGACCAGGGTTTTCACCCGGCCATCCAGGATTTCCGGAAAACCGGTATGGTCCGCAACCTCGGTCACCGGTACCCCCGCCGCGCGCAGTGCCTGGGCGGAGCCGCCGGTTGAGAGGATCTGCGCGCCCTGGGCCGCCAAAGCGCGGGCGAATTCCACCATGCCGGATTTGTCGGAGACGGAGATGAGGGCGCGGCGGATGGAGACGATGTCGGTCATGGTGAGCCTTTGAGAGAGAAAGTAAGCGGTTCTTTTTTTGAAAAAAAAGAACCAAAAAAACTTTTATGACGCTGGGGCGGTGGTAGTGGGACCGCTACAGCCCCGCGGATTAAAAATTTTTTGCGGAGCTTTTTTTTAAAAAAGCGACCGCTTGCTTACCCACCCGCCGGCACGGCGGAGACGGCGTTGGCGGGGGAGCCGTGCAGGATTTTGGTGCTGATCAGCACATAGACCAGCGTATTGTCCTGGGTGTCCACCATGCGGGTGATGATGAAATGTTTGAACAGGAACGAGGCGGAGATGGCGCCCATTTCCTCTTTTTGCGGGATATCCGCGGGGATGGTGACGGGGCCGTGGGCGACGCAGGAGAGCGCGAACTGGCTGGGGTCGGTTGCCACACCGATGCCGCCGGAGACGCCGCCGGTTTGCGCGAAGGAGGCGTAGCAGGAGACATTGGCGATTTTTGGATCGTCGAAGCGTTCGACGACGACTTTGTCGTTCGGGCCGATCAGGCGGAAATTGGTGGAGACGTCCCCGATGCGGGTTTGCGCGGCGGCGGGCAGGCTCGCGAGGCTGAGGAAGGCGGCGGCGATGAGGCGCTTCATGGCGGGTCTCCGGTGATGAGGGCGTCGTATAGCGCGAGGGTGGCGGCGCAGACTATCTCGTCTGAAAAATTTTCCACCGCGCGGGCGCGGGCGGCGGCGCCGAATTTTGCGCGCAGCTCGGGCGAGGCGATGAGGTTTTGTAAGGCGGCGGCCAAAGCTGCGGGGTCGCGCGGGGGGATGAGGTAGCCGGTGACGCCGTGTTCGACCGCCTCGCGGCAGCCTGGGATGTCGGTTGCGACCAGCGGCTTGCCGGCGGCCATGGCTTCCAGAGCCGATTTGGGCAGGCCTTCGCGGTAGGTGGAGGGCTGGGTCGCGATATGGGCGGCGGCGAGCTGCTCGGCGATGTCCGCCCGGGGGCCGAGCCAGGTCACGATGCCCTCCGCGGTCCAGGCGGTGAGCTCAGCCTCGGTGATGGCATTGGGGTTGCCGGGGTCGGGGGCGCCGATCAGGACGAACTCGGCCTGGGATTTCAGCAGGCGGGCGGCGGCGACGAAATCCGCGACACCTTTCTCGCGGATCATGCGGGCGATGAGGACGACGCGGACGGGGCCGGGGGGCTCCGGCGTGGGGTGGAATTTGGCGATGTCCACGCCGGCGCCGCGGATGAGGCTGGCGGCGTTGGGGCGGACCATGCCGGCGGCGGTGAGGGCCGCGAGATCGTCCGGGTTTTCGAACACCACCCGCGCCCCTGGCGGGGTGAGGGTGAGGCGCAGGCCGAGCGTGACCAAGGGTTTCAATAGTTTGGCCAGAAATTTGTCCGACGAGAACACGAAGCCGAGGCCGACCGGGGCGTTGAGGATGTGTTTGACGCCGGCCAGGCGGGCGGCGAGGCCGCCGATGACGATGGGTTTGAGGGCGATATGGTGCACGACGTCCGGCTGGATGCGGCGGTAGATGGCGGCCAGGCGCAGCGTGAAGAGCAGCTCGGCGAAGGGGTTGAGGCGGCGGCGGATGAAGGGGATGGGGATGACCTCGATCCCTGAGGCGCGGATGCGCGGCGTTGCGGCGCTCTCATGCGCTGCCAAAATGACGCGCCAGCCGGCGGCGCGGGCGGCGCGTGCCCGGACCCAGAAATGCGAGGCGAAGAACCAGTCCTCGGTGAGCAAAAAGAGCAGGGTTTTGGGGCGGGGCGTGGGCGTCACGCGCGGGGTTTAGCGGAAATGGCTTGGCGCTGCCATGGCGGGGGTTGGGGCAGTTTGGTTGACGTATGTTCCACGTGGAACATACGTCTGACATTCTGTCATTTAAACTAACTTTTTGTTAAAGTTGTTTCATGGAAATGTACATTTATTGATTGAAAGATATCGGAAATAATTTTGACCCTGGTTTTTATAAGAAGAACCGGTTTGGCGGGGAAGCGCATTGGCGGCGCCAAACATGATGGCATGATTTGGATGGGAGAGGTGAATCCGATGGCGGCGAAATGGGGTGATTTGGAAAAGGCGGTCAGCGATAACAGCCTGTCGATCGCGCTGTTCAGCCTTTTCCTGGTTTGCGTGGCGGCCCAAGCTGTTTCAGGGTGGATTGCGTATAACAGCACGCTATCGGCGGTGCATTTTCCGCAAATCGGGTTTTTCCGCTATCTCGGCACCGGCAATTTTTTGGATGGGATCCTCAGCAACTGGCAGGCGGCGGTATTGCAGCTTGCGGTGCTGATTATTTTCAGTTCGGTATTGCGGCAGAAGGGTGCGGCGCATTCGCGCAAGACGAAGCCCAAGCGCCGCCGGACATTGAAATGGAATTTGCAATCGCGGGAGACGATCCTGAAATGGCTGTACGCGAACTCATTGTCCCTGGCGTTTATTGGCATGTTCGTGGTGACGTTCGGGCTGCATATGCTGTTCGGCAACTGGAACTACAACGAGCAGCAGGCGCTGATGCACCTGCCGCCGGTCTCGCTCGGCGATTATGCTTTGTCCTCCGGCTTCTGGTTCACGGTCTTGCAGTGCTGGGAGGCGGAGTTCGGGGCGATTGGCGTGTATATCGTGCTCAGCATTTTTCTGCGGCAGGATAATTCGCCGGAATCCAAGAGGGTGGAGGCGAGCGATGAGCAGACCGGGGAGACGAATGAGTAGGCAGCGTGAAAGAAGAAGCTGCTATTTAAGATCTATCAAGCGGCCCGATTCAGACTGCGCGGCTGCGCCGCTCCGTCATCGGGACGCGCCTTCTCTGGCGGCCCGATTCAGACTGCGCGGCTACGCCGCTCCGTCATCGGGACGCAACGCCAAGCGGCCCGATTCAGACTGCGCGGCTGCGCTGGTTGAACCGCGATAGCCCAGAGGAAATAAAAGTTTTTTTGCTTCTTTTTTTTCAAAAAAAGAGGCGCTTGCTTTGATCAACTCAAGATCGATGGCTGCGCTGCGCGCGCAATCACGCAAGGGTGGGTTAGGTTACGGGGGGTTGGGCGAGGAGAGACAACAGGGCGGTGCCGATGGGGACGCCGAGGCCCGTGCAGGCATCCCAGCCGGGGGCGGCGGTGTAGCCGACCGCGGAGCCTGCGGGTTTGTTGTTGCCTTTGGTGATGTCCCGCACGGCGTTGGGGGCGGCGTAGAGCTGGGGGAGGAAGAAGCCGGCGGGAGTGGCGGCGTTTTGGTTGATCAGCGCGGTCAGCCCCGCCCAGAACGGGGCGGCGGCACTGGTGCCGCCGACGACCTCCTGTTGGCTGCTGACGATGATCTGGTAGCCGGAGTTTGGGTCCGCGTTGCAAGCGATGTCCGGCACGCCGCGGCCGGGGGCACCGGTGGTGACGTTGGGGGGGAGTTTGACGGCGGATTGGAAGGCGGGGATGGGAAAGGCCGCGCTGATGCCGCCGCCGGTGCCGCTGGTGCCCTCGTTCCAAACGGTCTCTTCGGTGATTTTATTGTCCGAGACCGTGATGAGGGTGCCGCCGCAGCCGATGGCCCAGGGGCTGGAGGCGGGGAAATCCACCTCGGCTTTGTTGCCGGCCACACCGTCGGTCGCCAGATTGTCGCCGGCGGCGACGAAGACGGAGATGTTTGCCGATGCGGCGTCGGCCAATGCGCTGTTCATGGCGGACTGGGCTTGGGGGGTCCAGGTGGATTCCGGGCCGCCCCAGCTGATGGAGATGATTTTGGGTTTGTTGGTGGCGTCCGCCGTGGCGGCGGTGATCGCGTCCACGAATCCGGCATCGGTATTGACCGTGAAATAGACCGCGATTTTGGCGGCGGGGGCGACGCCGCCGGCGACCTGGATGTCGAGCGCCACCTCGCCGTCCGCCCCGTCATCCGGGGTTGGTTTGTTGGCGCCGCCGTCCAGCGTGATGACGAGCACTTCCGGCGGGGTGAGGCCCATGGCGGCGAAAGCGGCTTTTGTGTCCGAGGCGAGGTAGCCGCCGCCGAGCTCGATGAGGGCGATGCATTGGCCAGCACCGGTGAGGTTTGGCGGGCAGCTATAGAGTTTGGCGACCTGGTTGGGCAGGTAGCTGGCGGCGGTGACGCCGGGGCGACGTTTGCGGATGCGGGGGGCGGCGATTTTGCGCGTGTCCAGCCCCAGCACGGCCTGGGTGAAGGGGAGCATGGCGGCGGGCATTGAGAGCATGCCGGAACGGCCGCGGAATATGTGGGCGCCGTCCTGATAATGGTGCAGCTCGGTCCGGAAGGCGGCTTGCATGGTGGTTGCGGTGCCACGCAGGCGGATGAGGCGGCGGGCGGGCTCGATGGCGGTGATTTCGAGGCCGGCGGCGGCTGCGAAGGATTTTACGGCCGCGATGTCCGCGGCGTGGACAATGGCGCGGGTGGTGCCGGGGGGGAGCTCGCGCGGGGTGAGATAGAAGCTGATGTCGATCAGTTCATCGGGCGGGACGGGGCCGATGAGGGTGCCGGGCGGCGAGGATTTTTGGCTGGCGGGGAACAGGGCGTAGGGGGTATCGGCCATGGCGCGTCTCCTGCTGGGAGCATTTTATATGGCGCGAGCGGGGTGGGATTGAAGGATGGTTAGGCGATGAAGCGCACAACGACGCGGTCCACCCGGCGTGCCGCGCCGGCGGTGAAGCAAAATGCAGCCGAGGCCAGCCAAACTGCGCGCATGCGGAATCTCCCGAGGGTGATTGCGAATTTGGCGCGGGGTTTGGCGGCCCGGCGCCGGGCCTGTGCCAGCGGACATGGTTGGCCGGCGGGCCGGGTGTGGGTTGCGTGAAATGGCAGGGGATTTGACGTATGTTTCACGTGAAACATACGTCAAACATTATGTTATTTTAATTAACTTTATATTGAAGTTAGATGCGAGCGATGGACGGTTGGTGGTTGAAAGATTGGGGTTGGGGGTTTTGGGGAGATTACGCGGATTGGGGTGTTTCTGGGCGGCAGGATGGCGGCAATGCGGGCTATGCCACCGCTGTGAGGGGAGATGTTAGGACTGCACCGTCTAAGGCCCGCCGGAGCGTGAGGGGGCCGGGGTGGGCTGGGCGGGGAATGTCGAAGGCGTGGCAGCCGGAGCCGAGGCCGGCGCGGCGCAGATCCTCGCGGTAGGCATTGGCGAGCAGACGCAACACGCTCTGGCCGCCGCAGAGCAGCTCCAGCTCCACCGGTGTTTCCGGCGCGTCCAAATCCTGCGCCCAGCCGCGCAGGCGGGGCGCGGATTCATCCACACAGAAGCGCAGCGGGCCTTGGGGTGGAATGGCGGTAATGCCGGCCCGCCGGTCGATACGCTGTTTGACGCGCGCCAAATGATAGCCGGATGCCACGCGCGGCAGGCAGGCGGCGGCCACGGCGCCGGGCGTGCCGGTGGCGGCGGTGAAGCGGTCGCGGCAGCCGGTATCGAGAAAGCTCTCAACCGGGGTGTTATGGGCGAAGATGATGTCGTGACTGTCGAGCTCGATATGAAAATAATCCACGCGCGCGACGGATGGCGCCTGGGTGATGGAGACGCCGTTGACCAGGCGCCAGGCGAAGATGAGCACCCCGCCTTCACAGATGGCGTGGTCGGGCGAGACAAACAGGTCGCGCGAGGGGATGTTGCGGCCGAGCGCGTGGCGGCGGATGCGGACCGGCAAAACGTCCCGGTTGCCGGTGATGAACCGGCCGTCATAGCTGCGGGTGCCGATCCAGCGGACCGGGCGGAAGCCATTGGTGGCGGTGCGGACCAGATCGCCCACGCGTAGGCGCTCGACGGGGATTTGGCCGCGGCCGGTGGCGATGCGGGTGCCGGCGCAGAAGCAGGGGGCGGTGTCGGTCACCAGCACCGTGGTGCCCGATTGAGTGACCGTTAAATCGGCGGCGGTGAGGCTGCCGGTGATATGCAGGGTTTCGGAGGCGGTGGCATTGCTCAGCACGAGGCCGGTGCCGGCGATGAAGGTTTCGGTGGTGAAGGAGAACCCTTCCAGGCCCAGCGTGTCACCCGAGGAGAAGCCGGCGATGGTCTGGCCGCCGGCGAGCTGCAAGGTGCCACCTTCCAGCAGCCATGACGCAGGCCCGAATTCGAGATTCGTGAAGCCGTAGAAGCTGTCGCCCATGTTCAGCGTGCCTGCGGCGGTACCGGCGAGGACGATGAAATCGTCGCTGCCCAGGGCTGCCACACCCTCGTTGAACACGCCGCCAGCATCCTCCGTCAGGGTGCAGTAATAGGCCAAACCGACCTGGCCCAGAATTGTGCCCGCGTTGGTGAGCGCTCCATAGTCGAAAATCGAGTTCGCCGGCGCGCCGAGGACGCCGGTGTTTACGATGACGGTGCCCGTCACCCCGCCTGAGATCGTACCGTTATTTATGACCGTCGTGGCGGCCGCGGATCCCTCAATCACTCCGGTATTGTTGATTGTGTCACCGTCTAACACGGCGGCGCCCGTGACGGTGCCGTTATTGTCGAAGACCGAGCCGCCGATGTTATATGTTTCAGTAACGACGTCGTTTTGGATTAGACCGTTATTGAGCAGCGTGCTGACATAGTCGCCGAGGCTGACCGGTGCGGTGACCGTGCCGGTGCTGGTGATGGTAAGGCTATCCGCGTAGCGAGCCAGCCCGAGGCTGACGCTGTTGGTGACGAGGGTGCTGATGATGCTGATCAGGCCGGCCCGCGTCGGGGCCAAAGCGATGCCAGTGCCATCGCTTTCTGTGTTCACAATGAAATCGGCGGTCTGGAGGTAGCTGGTGGTGAGGCCCAGCGTGACGGCGCTGCTGGCGCCGTAGAGGACCAGGCCTTCGCCGGCGACAAAACGATCGGCTGTTGCTGAAAAACCATCCAGCAGAATTGTGTCGCTTGATTGCAGGCCGTTGATGGCCTGGCCATCGGCGAGGCTGGTGACCGCGCCCTCCAGCGTCCAGCTGGCGCCGCGATCGAAGGCGATGGTGGAGAAGCCGGAGAAGGAGCCACCCATGTCCAGCGTGCCGGCGCTGGTTCCGGCGAGGGTGAGCTGGCCGGCGCCGGAATGATCCGCAACGGCGCCGCTGAAGCTGGCGCCGGGGTCGACCGTCAGCACCAGGTTGAACGGGCCGATTTCCGAGAACGGATTGGTGCCCAGATTGTCGATGGCGTCCGTGCCGCCGGAGATCAGTCCGGCATTGATGATGGTGGCGCCGTTGCTCTCAACGCCGTAGATACCGCCCGTGACGGTCGCGAAATTCTCGATCGTTGTACTGTCGGGACTGTCGTATTGCACCAAGCCGACGCCGGCAACGCCGCCGGTGATCAAGCCGTTATTGGCGATGGTGGTGAAGAAACTGTAGCCGGACGCCGCGGTCGTGGTGGCGGTTATGGTGCCGTTGTTCAGCAGCACGCCTTCCTCGACGAAGGCCTCATTGCGCAGGACGCCATTATTGACGACCAGCTCGCTATTCTCATCCACCGAAAATCTGTGCCCGGTAACCGTGCCGTTGTTGATGAATGTACCGCCGAGCAGAGAGACCCCGTAGGCCGTCGTGCCATCGATGACCCCAGAATTAACGGCGTAGCCGCCACTGGCGAAGTTGAGGCCGGTGCCGCCGAGGATGGTGCCGGTGTTGAGCAGGGTGCTGCCGTTATAAAGCTGCACGGGGCCGATGTGACCGGCATTGCTGACGGTACTGCCGAATGCGATGATGAGCGGGCTGTTGAGGCTGCCGGTTTGGGTGATGGTGACGTCGCCGGAAACGTCCCCCACGCCAATGAGCAACGCGTCCGGCAGATAGGTGCTAATGATGCTGACCGGCTGGGCGGGATGGATGAACTCAACCGTGGTGGTGCCGGCGTTGGCGGTCACTAGAAAATTCTGCGGCAGAAAATCGCCCGAGAGGCTGATGATGCCGGAGGATGCGCCGTTGCTCAGGACCAGACCGGTGGTGGTGAGTGTTTCCGAGGTCGCTGAAAAACCGTCCAGCTTGATCGCGTCACCGGTGCCAAAACCATTGATCCGCTGGCCGGCGGCGAGGCCTGCGAGGCTGCCCTCCAGCGTCCAGGCAGCGCCGGCGGCAATATCGATGGTGGTAAAGCCGGTGATGGTGCCACCGATGCCGCCGAGCGATCCGGTGGCGGCCGCGAGGTCGAGCAGGCCGTCGCCGGAACGGTCCGTGACTTTGCCCTCCAACACGCTGCCAGCGGCTAAGGTAAGGGCGATGGCGTGATAGCCGACCACCGCGTATTCACCAGAAATGGTACCGGTGTTGATGAATCCGGGGGCATTGGCGGTCGTGCTGGCGCCGTACATATAGACGCCGTAGGTGGTGCCCGAAATGACTCCGGAATTCTGGACGTAGCCGGATCTGAACAGAAGACCAATTGTGCCACCGGCGATTGTGCCCGTGTTATTCACATCACCCGATTTAAGATAGACGCCGAGGGTGGTGCCGTTGATCAGCCGCTGATTGACCAAATAGCCCTCGGTCAGCCCGGCATTGGCGATTGCGACGCCGGCATAACCGCCAGAGACGGTGCCCTCGTTGACGAGGGTGGATCTGACCATGGCGGCGCCCACGCCTGCACTTGAGATATGGCCATGGTTGATGACCGTGCCGGAGGTAAGGATGTACAGCCCGGCGCCTGCACCGTTGACGCTGCCGTAATTGACGACGTTGATTGTCCCCGGCGTGTTGTAGGCGGCGTAGATGCCAAAGAGCGGCGCGTTTATTTTGCCGCTATTCGCAATGGTGAGGGTTGCGCCGTAATTGCCTGCTCCCAGCGTGATACCCGCGTTGATGGTCGTGCTGATGGTGGTCTTGGTCATCGGGCGGGGTCCAGGTTTACGGTGTTAAATCGGGGACCATAACAGCAACGGGCAAAGCGGCAATGGCTGGTTTTTGTGGGGGTGGGAGGTTTTGGCGCGGGAAGACGGCGGCATGCACCGACATGACGGGCTGGCGGGACGGCTGCGGCCTATTGGAATCAAAATTTTTTGCGGAGCTTTTTTTTAAAAAAGCGACCGCTTGCTTTTAGCCGCGCGCCGGCAGCCAGATTGTGAATGTTGTGCCTTGACCCTCGGTACTGTCGATGGCGAGGCGGCCGCGGTGGCGGTTGACGACGTGTTTGACGATGGCGAGGCCAAGGCCGGTGCCGCCGACGGCGCGGGAGCGGCCTTTGTCGACGCGGTAAAAACGCTCGGTTAGACGGGGGATGTGTTCGCGCGGGATGCCCGGGCCGTCATCGGCGACGGTGATGAGGATGCCGTTGGATTCAAAGCGCGCATCGGTGCCGCCGGGGGCGGCGGTGAGGCGGATGCGGCCGCCGCGTTTGCCGTATTTGATGGCGTTATCGAGCAGATTGGTGAAGACCTGGGCGAGCTGGTCGGAATCCGCGGGGATGGCTGGCAGGTCGGGCGGGAGGGCGACCTCGATCCGGGTGTTGTTGGCGGCGAGCATCGGCTCCATGCCCGCCACGATGCGCTCCAGCAGCGGGGTGATGACCAAAAGTTCGGATGGCGGGGTGTGCTCGGAAATTTCGATGCGCGAGAGGCTCAGCAGGTCCTGGATGACGCGCTGCATGCGGGCGGCTTGCTCGGCCATGATGGCGAGGAAGCGCTTTTGCGCCTCCGGGTCGTCGGCGGCTTGGCCTTGCAGGGTTTCGACGAAGCCGATGAGGCTGGCGAGCGGGGTGCGCAGCTCGTGGCTCGCGTTGGCGACGAAATCGGCGCGCATTTTTTCGAGCGCGCGCTCGCGCGTGCGGTCCGCCAGGAGGAGGTAGACCGGGCCGCCGACGGGGATGAGGGTGGCGTCCAGATCCCGCGCCACGGGGGCGCCGGTGGTGAGGCTGGCGCGGCGCGGGGTGGCGGTGGCGAGGACCTCGGCCAAGGCGGCGCGGAGTTCCGGGTGGCGGAGGAGGGCGGCGGTTTCAGTCCCGAAGGCGCTGACGGCGGTGGCGTTGCGCCAGGCGAGGTTGCCGGCGGCGTCCAGCTTCATCAGCGGGTCGGGCAGGCGTTCGACCAGGGCGCGGTCCTCAGCCGCGCTCTCGACCAGGCGGGTGCGGGAGAGACGCTCGGCACGGATGAGGCGGATGGCCTCGGCGCCCAATGAGCGCATGCCGGGGATGACCAGGGTGGTGTCCCGCGGGAGTTGCGCGGGGTTGGTTTGCAAAGCGCGGACCAGGCGGGTCATGGCCAGGATGTCGCGCGCGAGAAGCAGGGCGAAGACGAGGGCGACGGCGGTGCAGGCGCCCCAGGCGGCGAGGGTTGTGCGCGGGCCGAGGCGGCCGGTGAGGAAGAGCAGCGCGAAAGCCAGGCTGGGCAGGGCCGCGAGGGCGGCGAAGGCGGCGAGCGCTGCCGCCCAGGCGCCTGCGCGCTCGGAGGGTTGCGCGTTCAGCTTGCGGGGGTCCCGAGCTGGGTGGGGGCGGGCGAGGTGATGACCGGGGCGTTAGGGGCGATTTGGAAGACCGCCAGGCCGCGCAGCACGCCGCCATTGGGTTGTAGGAGCAGCACGCCATCGGTGCCTGAGAAACCGGCGGGGGCTGTGAGGACGTTGCTGGTGTAGCCGCCGGAGCGCGCGGCGAGGGCGGCGATGGCCGCGGCGTCGAACCCCAGATCCGCGATGGCGGGGGGTGGGGCGCCATAGGCGCTGGCGTATTTCGCGTCGAACGCCGTGGCGTTGGCGGGGTCCGGGGCGGCGTAGAGCGCGCCCAGGAGCACCGATTGGTGCGCCATGTCCGGCGCCAAAGTGGACCAGAGGGTGGGGCCGAGGAACAGGACGGAGGGGGGGTTTACATCGTAATAGGGGAGGAAATTGGCGAGCTCGGCCAGGGTGTTCCCGTCCGTCGCGCCGATGAAGAGGGCGTTGAAGCTGGGCGGGGGGATTTGCTGGTGCTGTAGCTCGCGCGCCTTCTCGCGCCCGGCGGCGGTGCCGAGGTCTTGCGCGGCTTTGATCTGATCCTCGATGCCCTGGCCGCGATCGGCAAAATCCGAGAGCTGGTCCACGGCCTGGTTGAGGTCGTTGAAATCGGGCTGGTAGAAGGTGATCTGGGGCGTGGGCTCGCTTAAGGAGGACGTCTCGGCGGTGATGGCGGTGGCGAGCTGGTGGCCGAAATCACTATCCGGCAGCAGGGCGGCGAGCTGGGTGCGGCCGGCATCCGCGGCGGCTTGCACGACACGCTGGACCTGCTGGGTGGGGGTGATGCCGAGCGGCCAGACGCCGGGGGCGGATAATGTGGCGTCGTTACTGAAGGCGAGCATGTTGACGCCGGCGGCTTGCGCGATGGGGGCGACGGCGTGGGCCTCGGCCGAGGTGAGCGGGCCGAGGATGATGCCATCCCCGGCGGCGATGCCGGCCTGGGCGGCGGCGGCGGCGCCTTGCGGGGTGCCGGCGGTGTCCCGAATGTCCAGGCTCGGCGAGCTGCCATCCGGGAAGGCGAGTTTGGCGGCGTTGGCGAGGACCTGGCCGACCGGGGCGTAGGTGCCGGTGAGGGGCAGCAGGAGCAGGACATTGCCGCTGGTGCGGCCGATGGCGGGGCCGGCGCTGGGCGGCGCGGCCGGGGCCGGTGTGGCGCCGGTGAGGTTGGCGGGGAGGGTATTGTCGAACACCGGGGCGGCCCCTTGACCGGCGCAGCCAACGAGGGCCAGCGTGGCGCCGAGGATGGCAGATGAGCGAAGATAGCGATGACGAAGCAAGGATTGGGCCCTCCCCTGCCGAGACTCACACGCCGGCATTGCCGGCCCTTGTGCTGGTTTCCACACCGATCGGCAACCTCCAGGATTTATCGCCGCGCGCGCGCGACACCTTAGCTGGGGTGGACACCATTCTATGTGAAGACACCAGGACAAGTGCAACGCTGCTGCGGGCGCATGGGATTAAAACCCGCATGACGGCCCTGCATGAGCATAATGAGGCCGGGCTGGTGCCCAAGCTGGTGGCGGCGATGGCAAACGGGGCGCGGTATGCGTTGATCTCGGATGCCGGGACGCCGCTGGTTTCCGACCCTGGGTACAGGCTGGTG
>Ga0116231_10003954_pt1 | contig 30323 bp, 30 predicted proteins | sample S1TSphgellanicum_2_FD_89695 | JGI IMG/M metagenome (GOLD analysis project Ga0116231, IMG submission 89695) | Host-associated microbial communities from peat moss isolated from Minnesota, USA - S1T2_Fd - Sphagnum magellanicum MG | ecosystem: Host-associated > Plants > Peat moss > Unclassified... | reverse complement strand
CAACCACAAGAGGGTTAGTTCACATTCGGGAACACCCTTGGGTGTTGGGACAAGCCACGGGCAACTTGGACTACTTGACTCACCACGGCCCAGACTCGGGGGAAGCCACCACCTTCCCCCATATAGTATTCTCTGCGTTTCACCGCAGAGGCTACATCCGAATGGCTCTTTTTCCCGGGACTCCCAAGTTGCAGTCCCGGGACTTTGGATGGGCATATCTCTTCGCCCCAAACTCAGATAGGGGCGAATCCTGAATCAAAGTTGTAGCTCTCATCGAGAGTTTTCCAACGCCGTGTTGTACTCTTTCAGGCAACGTCGGGAAGAGGTTGATTCCCGACTTTTAGTGGTCGGGAGTCAAATTGGCAATTTAACTCCTGGCCCTTCTTTTGCCCATAACTTGGTCTGCAGATGTCCAAATGGCCAATGCGAGGCCATTTTGGACATCTACTCTTCACGACCTTTCCGATGACATAAAGAACGCACCAAGGCGAGGATATTTGACCCCTCAAATCGTCTTCTGAATTTTCAGGAGTCCCGGAGGACTCCGAGTCTCCATTTTTGGGAGTGGGAGTTGCATTCTCCCACTTTGCCCAAAGTGGGGTTGCGACATGTAGGGCACCAACCTTTTGATCCAAAGATGAGAACCCATTTTAGTATCAATGCAAAGTCTTCAACCCAAACCTCATAATCACAAATCTTAATAATGTTTAGTAGGTGGAAAAACACTTAAAGTAAGGTTGTGATGCACATGGTGCAAGTGTGCAAGTTCTTTTTTCATTGGATCATGGTATGTCATAGGATGATCAAGAAGATGGGGATGGCACCCATTCTTTCTCCTTTTCATTTCAATTCATGCTATCAAATGTCTTGCTCCTCATTTTCCATGGGCTCATAACCAAGAAGAGGTCATAACCTTATGTGATGTTGTTTGTAACATGAAGAAGTTGGAAATGTTTTACCTTGCGCCTTGGGACCTACACAATTTTTGAAACTCTATATGCATTTTCAAAAGGGTTAGAAAGTCCATTAGTGCACCTATTACATGGAATTATCCAAAGCAACACGGCAAAATGGTTTTCTAAAGGTTTAAGCAATAAGCAATGGCTAGCAATCCTTCAAATGATCGAAGATAAAGGGCCCATGTCATTTGTACAAGGGGTGGAATCATTGGATGGAGATTAACATACCCAAGCCACTAATGCATGTGAGACCTTATTTTCTTCTACTGAGTGGGGGTTAGAGTTTATTGAATGGATGTAGCATGTGCAATTGAAAATTGTCCATGAGTTGGGATAGAAGTAATTTTATTTTTTAATGGATGGCACACACTGATTTGGATCCAGGAAAAATGGATTTTGATTTAACTTTCACCACTTGGTTAAAATGGAAAAAATACATTGATTTGGGTTGGCTTACTGCAAGGATAGGAAATTAGATTTTTCAATTTACATTTATAATGCAAATTGTACATGATCATATATTCTGAACACTTAGTTTACATTTATGGACAATGTTTTATAACATGAAAATTGGTGTGCATTCTTTTTTTCTAAGAGGCATTCAAACTTTTGAATGCACATAACAAGATGTGAGGGTAGATGCCATAAAAAACTCCAATATTGCCACACACAGAAATATCTTGTAGTAGAAAGGCCATTTACATGCACCATGATGCAAGTCAAGGACCCCCCTTTCAACACCATTGATGTTGGAAAAAATATGAGAGGGGGAGATCACCAAATACTTGGGTAAATTGGGAAAAAAGGTGGGGATGATGATCATATGGCAATATTTTCCATAGAAGATGATTAAGTTTCCCCTAACCCAACAACTATTATAGAGGCCACTTCATAATTGTTAGTTGTGCCCAAAACCATAATCCCACATAGTCCCAATTCCCATTAGATTTTGACCTAAGCCAATCAAGAATTTTAGCCAATTGGGAGGAGGTGTAACTTGTAACTAATTGAATTTGTTAAGTTATGTGCCATCCCAAGAGCTTGAGTTGACTACCCCTACAAATTGCACTCCCATAAACTTGAATTAACAGTTTGCATTTAACATCCATGTAAATTCAAAATCCTAAATGAATGCCTTAAGGATGTTGTGATTCCATTGCTACTTGAGGTATTAGTTCCACCTCCTACTAATGTACAAGCTCCATCTACTATCAAGGTAACAATTTCATCGGGGATTGAAGTGTTAGCTATTAAGGTCCTTATTGAGGTACTAGCTCCACCTTGTGTTCAGGTGCCTCAAGAACTATGGTTGATCCTTTAGATGCATATTAGGAATCAAGTAGCCTTACAACTTTAAGCAAAAAACCCAAGCCCCTTAACAAGACTTTGACACTAGACACATAATATGGCACGTATCAAAAAATGTCATGCCCCTTTTAAGAAGAAGTAGATTTCTATGTTTTAGCATTATTATTCATTGTAGTTATACATATTGTGACATGTTACATGGATGAACCTCCAAGGATGCTTAGATATCTAGTTGATCATTATATTTGCATTCAATATATGTTGCAATCTTAGCATGTTTTTCACCGATTTGTACATGTAATACAAGACATGATTATTACATATAGTTGGATTGTTACATATAAATATAAGATGAAGTAATGTAGTGTAGTGATATTGTAACATGCAATACATGATATATAATGTATGATTATTTGCAATGTGGAGTCATTTGTAAACTTGTGAAATTTTGTGCAACATGTATTATAATGTAATTAAAAATATGATGTGATGAAACAATATGTACAATACAAGCAATGTAATAACATTTACTTATGGTAAAGTATCATTATGCAATGAAATCCATATGACATAACATGTAACATAACATTTGCATGGTGTATATACACAACAAAGTTTGTCAAGTGTAACATAAATAGTACATGTGAGAAAATGTAACTTATGTAACCAAAAGTGTTATTTATGTTGAAACATGTTGACTCATGTAGTGGGGCATATATTTGGAAATGTTGATGATGGTAAATCATGATAAATAAACATCCTTTGATACTCACTATAGCCACATGACATGTTACGCACATGACATTAACATGTTGTTTACCTAACATAACCAAATTTTAATGGTTGTGGTAGCACCCCAATGGATGGGTGCTCAATAATCAAATGTTGAAAAACTTTTATGCACAAAGCACATTCTTGGACCCTTGCATATTATTGGTTCACCATTGTAACCTTCCCCCTCTTGGTCGCATGCTATTTGTTGGTAGTCATTTAACCATCCCCTTGAAAATTAGTTATGTATGGTAACTAATTCAACACCTCTAATGACTAATGGCCTTTTCCCATTTACCCAATCTATATATGTATAGGAGTGCCAATGATATCAAAGCATCAAAATGTATGTAACATTGTACCATGTCCCACACATATATAACACAATGAATTTGAAGTGTCTACAAAAATTCAATTGCCATTAAACATGTTACATGAATTATATTAACATATAACATGTTAAATATAACATAATGCCATAAAGTGTTGAAGATTATAAAACATGCCAAAAATATTAAATTGGATGAAAAAAAAACATGTGGTCAATATAATTAAACTACTACTATAAAATTTCCCAGTTTGCCCATTGTTCTATTAATATTTTTTTGAAACAATTGGTTGATATTATAGCACATTTTGCACTTATAACCTTTCATGTTATAATTCTTCCAAAGGGCATGACATAACATGCCTAGTAGCATGTTACAAACTTTTAATTGAATTCCCAAATAGGTTCAAGGCATGGGATTATATGGACCCAAAATTGGTTGGGCATGCCAAGATGAAAAAAAAAAATGCAAAAGGTAGACCAAGAAAAAAAAAAAATTAATATTTTTAAAATTTGAAATAATTAGATTATTATCAAGGGTTTTTCTAGTTCAAAAATTGTTTATAATAACTTCAATTATGTAGGGAATTTTATTGAAACTTCAAGATTATTAAAATCAAAATTTTGAAATTGATTAATAATTGGATAGACACGTGTCATTTAGTTACCAAGGTACTATGATTTAACACTTGTAGATCTGACACATTTTATAAAATTATTACATGATATGTTGTATGTTACAATTTATAAGCAAATTGACACTAGTTAATGTTGGCTTATATTAATAATGAAACATTAGAATTAGAATACATAAACTAGACGTGTATATTTTGTTATTGTAACATGCAAATAGGAAGTCAAAAATCTAGTACTTCATCTAGTAACCATCAAGAGCACATATAATGTGAACACAACGAGCTTTTTTGCAGGTAATTTAGCTGTCACCTTTTTCAAAACTAACATTATTAGGTTTGTAATGTAAAAGCATGAACTTCAAGAGCTATCACAAACCAAAATGCACATGGGACTATCACTAGAAGAAATCTTGTAATATACAACCATTCTATTTGGAACTACATGCACCTATGTGTTGGTTGTGATTATATTTGATTGTTTTTGCAATTGATTATCACACTTTATGTTCACACTTTATATGGTGAAATGTGACTATTTTGCGACTACCATGTGATAATTGCCATATTCATCTTTTCATTTGGACAATTTTTGAGATTATTTTCATCCAAGAATAAGCTCCTATGTTCCATTAGTTACATTTGTGATGAAAATTAGTCACAACCATATGCCATATACATAGGCCTTTAACATACACTAGGGTGTATTATAACTAAATTTGGGGTACATTTCTACAGTGCATTAGGGTTGCATTGAGGGTATATTTAAATTTTTTATTAAGAGTACATTATACATTAATTATGGGTACTAGATTAATTATATATTGTGAACATATTAAGGGTTTTATCAATGTGGTTTTTGTGGCAAATTTTCACCATTTGGGGGTATTTTTTCAAAAAAAAAAAATCTTTGTTTTGATTTTGATATTCTCAACAACCTTCTCACATTTCTTTGTCCTTGACATAACAAATCTATTGTGACACCCTTGTTCCATTACAAAACAAATACAATGATCACAATGTGAGATGCAATGAAATATGCCATTCATTCCCATTACACCCAATATTTTGAAACTTCTATTAGAATTCAAACAAGTTACATGAACATGAAATCAATTCCTATTTGAATTTTGAGAATTGTTATTTTGAAACGGGAAACTTATACTTTAATTATGAATATAAAAGTACATATTTCAATTCAGAAAATTATTATTTCAATCTAAAATAATGATTTTCAATTATGTATATTATTATATAAATTTGATTATTTTTAATTATGAAACGTTTTATTTAAATTCAAAAATTTAAAATTGAATCTGAAAATTGATATTTGAATTCTGGAAATATTATTATTTAAATTAAGAGATTCATATTTGAATTCAAAATTTTTTAATTCAAATTTGAAAATTTCATATTCAAATGAATTTATTTGGGATTTAAATATAAATATTTAGATTCGAATAAACATTTTCAGAAATAAAATTTCAAATTTGAAATCCAAATAATTTTTTTTAGAATTAAAACATCATTTTTTGAAATTCAAAATATCAATTCTGAGATTGAAATATCAATTTTTGGATACGAAAAAAAACTCAAAATATGACTTTTCAAATTCAAATAATAATTTTGAGATTCAAATAAGAATTTTAAGAAGTGAAATATCAATTTTCATACTGAAAAAAAAAGGATTGAAATATCACTTTTTAGTTGCAATTAATACTTTTCAAAATTCAAATATAAAATTTCATTTTGAAATAACAATTTTCAGGATTGAAATATTAATTTCCAGATTCAAATAAGAATTTTTAGAAATCAAATATCAAGTTTCATATTCGAATAATAATTTTCATAGTTGTAATACCAATTTTCAGAATTTAAAAATTTCAAATTTCATATTGGAATTTCAGTTTTCAAAATTGATATATTACTTTTCAGAACTTAAATGTCAAATTTCATCTTCAAACAATTTTTTTAGATTTTAAATATCAAAAAATTTATATTAAATACTTCATATAATTGTTATGTGGAAAGGTTATGTGAGGTGAGAGGATTAGCACATATGATTTACAAAATGAAAAAAAAGAACAAAAGATGTGGGATAAATCTTTTAATCACAAATTAATATGCGATTAAGTTGCAACTATAAATTTATCCCATATATTTTGTCCTCCACTTCTTATAAACTATATAAGAAGATGCATTTGGAAGATCGTAACACACATTTGGGATGAGCCTATAAAAAAAGCTTAACCCTAAAAGCTAAACTTAAAATAAAATAAGAAAATGTATCTAATTACTTACTTACCGACTTCCTTACCTACCTAAATATTTAATTTAATATACTTTGGTAAAATTTTAATTAATATGCCATGTGCCAAATTGTTAATATGCCACATGTCACAATCTAGAACCATCCAAAATGGATGATGTAGATTAAATTTATTTTTAAAAATTCAATAATCATGCCATGTGGCAAATTTGTATTGTGCCACAAGTCATGATTTTTTATAAATTTAAAAAAAATACAAAGTTTAATGTAATAATGAACCTACCAAATCGATTAAATCAAATAATGATATAAAAAAAACATGCATTTTTTTGTTCAAAAGACATGTTTATATCTTTTGTGATGTCATTTTTTGTCAGCACATGAGGTGACGGCTTGGTGATTAAGGCTTTGGAGTGTGGGCAAGAAAGGTTGTGGGTTCAAACCTTACTTTGAACATTCATCATTAAAAAAAAAAAAAGAGTTTGAAGATTTAATGGTTCATACGATGTCAGCCAATGATCTACCAATAATGTCAAATTGGAAAAAAATAAAAGTAAAATTCCAATGTTGAATCCCATGTCAAGGGTGGTAGCGTTTTGGAGAGTAATGCCATGTTAACCAATGACCTTAATCGTTTTAGTTATTTTAGACAAGCCTCATCTTAATGATTTTATACAATGTCTTTAGTGATGTTAGTCATATAATTTTAGTCACATTTGTGTCAAAAATGAGTGGTTTATTTTGATTATATCCAATTTTGTCCATTGTCTAATGTGATTAAAAATATGATTAAACTTAGTAAAAAAAAAACTAGTTTAAAAACACATATTTGTAGTAATGAAAAGTTTTCAATGTTTGGATTTATTTTATCAACAAAAACACTTTTCTCGACTTTCTTGAGTCTAGAGAAAGTCTTACAAAGCTTGAAGGGAAGTTGAGAGAAAAACTCATTCCTTTCATGATTTTTTTAAAAAAGCTACAAAACGAAAAACAATTCAAAACCATTTGCCAAAAAACAAGAATCCTTTCAAAATTCATCATTAGTCAATACCCACCATGCAACCACTCCATATTCATCTATTATTTTTAAATTGAAGTTCTTGTAAAAGAACTTTGTAGAACTACAATAACTCAAAACATTTTCACATGAATATCACCTAGGAATTGATTTTAGGTCAAGCCCATCACATGGTTTTCATTGAAGATCCACCAAATTTACATTGAATTTTGTCTTTTCACGTACACAAGAAGCTTTGGGTTCCATCAAATCCATATTGCTCTTATATGGAATACCATTTGTTGGGTTATTTTGCAAAGTTGATGTTTCCTATTTGCCAAGTCTAGTTTGCCAAAAACGCATTTTAGGTGTGATGTCAACTTAGCATTTGGCAAAGTGGACTTGACAAATAAAAAAATCAGCTTTTCAAATTAACAAAATAAAAAAAAATCAACTTGACAAAACCCTAAACCTAGCAAATGTATTCCATTCTCTTTCATTCATTCTGGGACTCCTCAAATAAATAAATACATAGATATATAGATTTGTGTGTGTGTGTGTGAATTATTTATTTTCTATAAACTTGAATTCTAATGATGAAAGGAATGAGGAACTAATATATATATATATATATATATATATATATATATATGTGTGTTTTTTCAAAATCTATTATATGTTTGTCTATATGTAGATTTGAAAAACAATTCAAATGCCTATGTCTAAATGTGACTAATTTAATTATTTTTTATTTGAAAAAGGTGGTAAAAACAAATCCCTAAAATCACAAAAATTTCATGTTTTTTTCTCCTTTTTTGGGGAGAAAAAAAAACACCAAGTTGTGTAATTTCACCACCAAAAAAAATAAAAATTTACAATTTTTTGATTATGCTAAATTAGGGACATAGCAAAAAAATCACACGTGAAAATTATGTTAAAATTATGAATAATGGAAAAAAAAAAGTTGTAGGGGAGGTTCCCATAGGAGTGCGTTCTCCTAAGAGAGAGAGGGGCACCCGAGGGTGTTCCCAAGTCTCAGGAGAATGCACGAGTATGGGAACCTCCTCTTATTGTAAATAACTCTCTTTTTATTTCCTCACTTTTTTCACATTATAGAAAAAGAAATATTTCCATGGGAACATGGGAACATGGGAGATCCCCCGGCATAATGCCCTAGGGTCCTTTTCCATGGGAACATGGGAACATGGGAGATCCCCCGGCATAATGCCCTAGGGTCCTTCTGTTGCAGGAGATCCCTCAAAATACACAGAAATAATAAAAAAGGCAGTTGTTTAGGGGACAGGTTGAGGTGCCAATTGGCCTCACAAGGGCCGATTCTCTAATAGGTCCCTTAGAGATTGGGCTCATAGGTCCCTTTGGCATGATTCAGCTAGATTGGACACAGGGGAACGTGTTTTTTTAGGGCTTTAGGGCTAGGGTCTTTCAACACCATGCAACCAATGGGGGGCCATTGTCAGTTTGGTAGGTATCAAAGATCCCAGCCTTTTTCTCACTGGTGAAATTTCACCAAAAAGACACATTAATTAAAAAAAAAAACAAATCGAAAATGAAATGATTTTGGAGGTTTTCAATCGCCAGAAATGAGTAAAAATATAAGTAAAAATCGCCAAAATTTTCATATTTGAATTTTAGTGTGCAGCCAAACATATAGAAGGATGATTAAAGATTTCTACTTGGTTTGCAGTTTATATTATAGCCAGAGTTGGCTAAATTTCTTCCTAGGGATGATAGCCACTTTTTCAACAATTTCCTATGTTTGATCACCATTCTGGCTACAAATAAAAAAATCCTTAAAATAAAATATTAAATAAAAAATTATTAAAATAAAAAATTAAAAAAAACACTGTATCGAAGGGCTTTGGTAGGTTGGTAGGTATCAAACGGGCGGTCGCTATGAAATGGGCAAAGCTGAGTCTTCCCGCCACACTTTCAAATTTACAAAATTAGGGTTTCTCTCGAACCCGAATTTTTGGTATTGCTTTTTGCGATTCTTGCATTTGAATCGTGCTATCGTCGCAAAGAATTTTGTCGTCATCGAGAAGTCCTCCTTCTCTCGATGAACTCGGTGCTTCTTTTTTACGCCGGGAACTGAAGATTTTATGTGCTTCATTTCTGTGTTTTTTTTTCGCTCCATGGTGTTTGTTTTGTTGGTGAGGAAGACTCGGAGGACTCGGAGAAAGGAGGAGAAGATAGGCAATGTTCCGATTCTCTCGACGGACTGCAGCAGGAGGGCATGGAAAGGTTTTGCTCCAGCAGTAATTTTCTCAGCATTATTTGAAGCATGGATTCCCGCAATTCTCGAGGTATGTGCAAATCTGCTAACATGTGGCCCATTTTAGTAAAATAGTATACGGACGCTGAAGAGTAGTTTCGGTTTTCAGAGAAGTTTGGATTTTTCCGTTTTCTCTCAGATAGGTTTTCTTTGTGTTCCATCTTGCAGTGTTTCCTCCTGTGCAGTCGTTTGCTTTCTTCTTTCGTTTGTTTTCTGTGAGTTAGGGTTTCCGGATTAGCTTTCTGAAAACGTGTGAATCACCGAAACTCCTGAAATTTCCAATTTCTTGTGTTTCGACAGCCCTGGATGCACAATTTTCACGTCTTTACTTCTGTGGGAGATGAGAGGTGTTAGGAGATGGAGCTCAACACAGACTTCGACTTTGCTATAGCCATGGCTATGGAGGAGTCTCACAGTGATGATGATTTTCAGCAGTTAGGGAACCCTCTTGTGTGTAACCAGTCATTAGCCCTGAGAAACTGCAACAGAAACTTCACCTCAAAGCCCAAGTCTTCTTCTGGTCAACCTGGAAAGAAATCTAAAAGCAGGACAGCTGCTGGAGATCAAACCTCCAGGACTGAAAAGGATGAGAATTTTTTTGAGGAGCGAATCTTGAGTTTTGCAAAGAATGAGGCTGTGTGGCATCAAAGGCTTGAGGCCTCAAAGAAGCTTAAAACTGAGCTGATTGCTAGAAAGAAGAAAGAAGAGAAAGCTGCATGTGGAATTTTGCAACAGAAGAAGAGGAAGACTTCATGTGCAAAAAATGAAGCTGCTGCAAGCCATGAAGAGAATTGCTGCTTTGGAGAACAGAAGAGGCAGAGTTCAGCGAGTTCCAATCTTGACCCATCAAACAAGTTAAGTAATAAATCCAAAAATGTCCAGCAAGGAGATGCTGGGTTTGGAGATTTAAGACAGAAGAAGAATCCTTGTGCTACAGAGGGGGCTTTTTTAGATATTCATCCTGAGTCTGTTGAGGCAACTGCTTATATAGAAGCCAAACCTGTCACTCCAGTTCCTGCTGTTGAAGATGTAAACAATCTTGCAGGGGGGGATGCTGTAATGTCAAATCATGCAGCATTGCACAGTGTAGACACAAGTTTATTGGAAAGGGTTACACATGAGGAGGCAGAAGCTGCTCAAAATGCATGTGACAATACCTTTGGCATGGCTATAAGATCTTTGGGGAATGAGGCAGTGTTGGACCTTCAGTTGTATGCACCTGAGAACAAGATTTCTGGATGCCAAGAGTGTCCAATCTGTGGGGCTGAGTTTGTTAATACTTCGCTGACTGAGCTACAGCTTCACACCAACTCTTGCCTTGATAAATTAGAGAAGTCAGAGGCTCGAGAGGCTGGGCATATGGATACTAATGCTTTGGAGAGGGCAGATGTCACCCCGGTTGTGAATTGGTTGGAGAAACTCAATTTATCAAGATATGCCAGCATTTTTATCAAAGAGGAGATTGATTGGGATACTCTACAGTGGCTCACTGATGAGGTCCTATTTCTATCTCAAGCATATCCCACTGAGGGTGTATAGAACAGTAAGAGTTCCAATTGAGCTGAAACTCGGGGGCAGGGTTAGTTTGAGGAGTCTGATAAGCTAATTTTCTCCATTTGCAGGATCTTAGCACTTTGGGTATTGCAGCCTTGGGACCTCGGAGGAAAATTGTATGTGCCCTCAAAGAATTGAAGAAACAAGGTGCATCTTCATCAAGCCTTCCAGAAGCACATGGCCCAACAGATCAATCCCATTCAGCCCCAAGAGTGGTAATTGCCAAGAAGCACATCACTGATTTCTTTGGAAATGGGTCAGAAAGGCTGAATTCAGGGTCAACTGCAAATGATAGGGAAGGATCTGGAAGGAAAAGATCTCAAAGAAGACCTGCAATGCGGGGAGTTAGCTACAACTCCATACCACCCTGGATGTGTATTCCAGGCACTTCTTTTCAAGTGGTTTGTTTCTGTGCCATGCTCTTCAAATTTGCAAATTGATATATCTTTCATGTTGGTTTGCCCTCCTGCTCAGGGTTGCAACCAACTCTCTTTTGTGCATATACTTTTTTTTTTCTTCATTGGCTGGTAGGCGGGTTATGATTATCTCTTACTGTTGTTATGTTCTTGTTGTCACTCTCATGTGCACTCTTAAACTTCAGGTGTGACATTTTCTTACAACAGTTCAAAGAAACTTGGCTGACTTGCTTTCTAGCATAATGCATGGACAGTGAAGGATGTGTAATTCTGTTCTATTGTTGTTTTGCTTTATGTGTAGGATGCATTCAAGCATTTGTCAGGAGACTGCTCCAACTACTTTCTAACGCACTTTCACACTGACCGTAATTATTCTTCCAACTGCTTCCTAAAGTGTTCCTCAGAGGCTGTCCAGACATACTGCAGATGATTGTTGGTCAGTAGGCTGTATGTGGAGCACAAGTGCAATGCCTTAGATTGTTGCTGCTGACATGTGCCAATGAGCAATTGTGGCTGGTCAGCAAGTCAGGTGATGATTGTCAACCAACTTTATGAGTTTTGGGACTTTGGGCATCTGGCCTGAAAGAGGTGGGTGGAGGATGGTGCAGATTATCAAGGGCTTACGAGAGGATTCCGCCATGGTGTAATATACTGTTCTCCAACAACAGCCCGTCTTGTTACATTACGGATAGGAGTTCCGGCGGAACGCCTGCAAATAATTCCACTTAATGAGACTGTGATAATTGATGGTGTCCAGGTCACATTCATTGATGCTAATCATTGTCCTGGTTCTGTGATGATCCTATTTGAGCCCCCGAATGGCAAGGTACATTCTTTTCTTGCCCTTGTCTTGTTGGATCATTTCCTTTAAAGTCCAAACTTAGAATTGGGTTTGAACTCTACTTTCAACATTTTTTCTCTTCAGCCTTCTGTTAAATAGCAGCTGATGCTGCATTGGAATTTGAGGCAATGACTTCTTATCTTGTAGAAGATTGAATGTAGGATTTACCATGTGGATCTAATGAAGTATTGTCGGATGTGTTAATTCTGATTGATTAATCAGCCCAGTCTAAGCTTGTTGGTTTGGTTAATTAGCCTAAACCTAAGCTTGTCTAACCAATTGATTTCACATTGTGACAAATTCAATGTTTGGTGTGCAAAGCCTGTTTTGCATACAGGTGACTTTCGATTCTGTCAGGAGATGGCAGAGAATGTAAAATTGCAGGAATCACATATTGACACCCTAATTCTTGACACTACATACTGCAATCCTCAGGTACAAACACAAAGAGTTTTTCATTTTGTTGTCCAATCAAATGCCATCTTGGTAGGTTGCAAGTTTTTGCATATGATTCTAGAAATTGCTTCTAAGTCTGGCAGGGTAAACCTTCTCATATCTTGACAGTAGTAATTTGTTTCATGTTCATCTTGTTTAGGATGACACACTCCAAAAAGCCTCTCCCTGGTACTAATTTGACACTAGTTTGGATTAAGATCCTCAGTGTTAAATTGTGGCTTGTGACCTTTTTTCATGTCTTGTTGATGCAGTACAACTTCCCAAAGCAAGAAACAGTAGTCCAGTTTGTGGTAGATGCAATTCAGGCCGAAGCATTCAACACAAGGACCCTCTTTCTGATTGGCACTTACAATATTGGTCTGATTCCCTGAACTGCTATGGTGTATGCAGGGTTGGAGAGACCTGTTTCTGTTCTAAATTTCCTTTTCCAGGTTCATGTGCATGATTGTTAGCTATCAGAAGATCAGAATCTCCTGGATGGCCACATGAAAACATTAGTCTGTGAAAATACTTATCTTGGATTTGTAAATGCACACATCAGATCAAGATGCAAGATCTACTCCTCCCCTGTATTTTAGGTGGGACCTACTTCTCTTAGAGGACGGATTACGGTATGACATCTTACTTCCAAGGCTTGAAATATGGATGCAGGCAAAGAACGAATATTCTTGGAAGTTGGGAAGGTGTTGGAGAAGAAAGTGTATGTTGGGACATCAAAGCTGCGGTTGCTTGAATGCATGGAACTTGGGGATGATTACACAAAATGGCTGACCACTAATGAGTTAGAAAGCCATATACATGTTGTCCCCTTATGGAGTATTGCAAGCTTCAAACGCATGGGCTCCATATCTCGCTACTATCAAGTACACCTAAAAACACTGCACCTTAGTCCAAGTCATATAACTCATCAAACAATGGCCCTCTTGTAAGCACTCAAGTTTTGAGTCCCAACTAGGATGGACATTCTTCCTGAAGCTCAAATCAGGGCTTGAAGGTGATGTAAATTTTTTTGCTTCGGTTTATGTCCAGGACCGGTAGCGTGTGTCCTCCAATTGCAGAAGACAAATGAAAGCACATTATATGGTACCTTCTCTGTGCATACTCTCTAAGGTCACTATATCTGTGTGTCTCTGCCATGAATCTTGCCAGGGACGATATAACTCCATTGTTGGCTTCTCACCAACGGGATGGAATTTTGGAAGGGACAAAAAACGTACACCTGGTCGTCGATGGCAGCAAGGAACCATTATCCGGTATTATTTCTTACATTTCTGCACCTGTTGCAACTTTCAATTAGACTGGCTTTTCTTGCCTGGGTTCCATATGTACATTCTACTATTTCTCTTCAGTGAGCTCTGCAGGTAGATAATGTCTTCTCAGCTGCTGCAAAGAGGTCAAGGTTACTTCTCTTTCTAGGCACTAAGCCATCAGCATCCAGTCTTAATGAACTTCAGCAACAGAAGGTAAGAAACTAACTGATTGTATTGTATTGTAACATAACAGGTATGAGGTGCCCTACAGTGAGCATTGTAGCTTTGCTGAGCTGCGAGAGTTTGTTCAATTTATTGCTCCCAGAATTGTTATTCCTAGCGTGGAAAGTGCCACTGGACAGTCAGCTGATGACATAGTTGCAGCCTTATTTAATGAGGAAGCCTAACTGGGGAAAGTAAGATCTCTCTTGTAGGTGACAGCATAAAAGAATTGTGTTAGAGAAGTGTTCCAAATAAGTCACAATTGAGCTCCAGCTTTTGCACATCTTCAAATCGGATGTGTATGAATTTGCTGATCTCAATAGACAAAACAGAGTCTGGATGCAAAAAGGAGCATCAAACTCTCTCTTTTAAGGTAGTGATTTGTTTGCTATCTCAAAAAACATTCACTACTGTGTAATTGGATGCATGAATTACCTCATTGTGGGCAGAAGGGCGGATGCACTCCATGATGCTATATCGCAGTGGACCTCAGTTGTGTGTCCCCAACCATCACATATTAAGGATCCTCTAAAAGAAGCTCTTCAATTGTAGTAAACACTTATGTATAAAATTGCAAAGAAATGTTCACAACAATCATTAGAAGGTAACCTGATAAGGGGTGCAGCCACATGCCTATGAGAGTTGCTCGTAAAGTGTCAGACCATAAACTTTGTGGATGTTGATTGATATACATTTACTATGCAAAAAGAAGGAGAATACCAGACTGATCGAGGGATTCAAATACATGTCTGGTGTGCACCCCATAACCTACACCCACACACCGAAAGCTCCCTCTTCTTTCTCATTACAGGAGCTATATATTGGTTGTGATCTGGCAGCCCACAGATTGGGAAATATAAGTCAGGTGGTCATGATAGCAGTGAAGAGGTCCCATCTACCAGGCAATGAAGATGATGATATTTCAAAAAATCTCCAGTTTCAGCAACCAACATGAAGAAGCTCTGAAAGTCAGCAACACCATACTCCAAGAAACCCCATAAAAGTAAACATGTAAAAATAAAAATTTCTGTACTGTGAGCTCTTGGCTTGAGGTCAGGAGCGTGAAGCTTCCTCCCAGTCTTCTAAGAACTATTATCATACAGCAACCATGCAGAAAATGAAGCGCTTAGACTTAGTTTATATCCCTGCCCTCTGTCTGAACAGGCCTCCAAGCGCCCTGGCTGGCCATGGCCCTTGAAGCTCAACAACCTCGTCTTGTCCTCTTTTGTTTTGTTTTGTTTTGTTTTGTTTTGGCTAGCTTACTACTCATATTTTAACGATGTAGAAAAAAGGGTTACCATGTCCGGAAGACCATCTTTGTTCGGTTCTGTGCATAGCAAAGAAGAGGATTGCAACGAACCAAGAGCGATTGTCGGCAATAGACTCTGTGGCATGTGTAGTTGCTAGAGCTTTTTTGCCTGAATTGGAATCCCTTATGCGGGAAATCTTTTTCAGATCCTGTCGATGTCCTCGTCCTCAAACTCGATGTAATCATCTCCGCCGCCGTCTTCCTCCTCGTCCATACCCCCGGCAATACCCTCGTTGAGGCGCACGTTCTCAGGCAGCTCTCCGTAAGCCTTTAGCAGACGGGCTTCATCAGGCTGGTACTTGAGAATCACGTCCGCCTTGTCGTCTTGATAGTCTCGCAAGCCGACTAAGATGATATCCCCAGACGCAATCCACACCTTCTTGTGCATCTTACCACGGATGTGACACAGTCTCTTGGTCCCATCGATACACAGAGCCTCGCATCTGCCGTTACCAAGCATCCGCAGCACCTGCGCGTACTCTTGTCCATCTTCCTTGAACACGAGCTCGCGCTTCTCGTCCTCTGCCTCGTTCTTCCCCCTCTTCCTGTTCTTCCCTCCCTTTCCCTTGTTCTTCGGCATCTCTGAACGCAAAAAACCCAAAAAAATAGAAAAAAAAAGAAAAATTAGACAAGCTCAAGAGAAAAAAAAATGAAAACGAGCACACAGCGGACAAGGCAGCAGCAGAGAGCTTGCGCACAAGAGCTTGAGAGCGCGAGCGATGGCGGCTGCACGCGACCTCGTCTCGCGTGGCCGAAGCTCACCGCGACCTTCTACGCCGCAGAAAGCAGTCCTCTTGGATGAAACTTGGGAATTACATCCAAAATCACTTTTGGATGTGGGGGGTTTTCTGCGTAATTTGCTAGCTTGGAATGTCAACTAGCTGTTTCTTGGAACGTCAACAGTCTCACCAATGGTGTGGTTTTCTGCATAATTTGCTAGCTTGGAATGTCGACTATCTCTCGGAATGCCAAGTGGTGATATCAACTTTTGGGACTTCAGATTTGGATCCCATTGTGTCCACGAAGTGGTTTTCTTTTAGTCCCAAAAGTGGAAGATTAATTAAATCGGCTCTTGTAAAGCATTGTTGCATTTTTTTCTTTGTATATTTTGGTTCTTCAGATGAAAAAATCTTATTCTCTAACATCATAAAAACGATAATTTACACAATTTGAAAATTGTTTTTGAGAAAAAACCCTATTCTCTAACATCATAGAAACGATAATTTACAAAATTTGAAAATGATTTTTGAGAGAAAATCCTATTCTCTAACATCATAAAAACGATAATTTACACAATTTGAAAATTATTTTTGAGAAAAAACCCTATTCTCTAACATCATAGAAACGATAATTTACACAATTTGAAAATTATTTTTGAGAAAAAATCCTAATTCTCTAACATCATAAAAACGATAATTTACACAATTTAAAAATTATTTTTGAGAAAAAATCCTAATTCTCTAACATCATAGAAACGATAATTTACACAATTTGAAAATTATTTTTGAGAAAAAACCTTATTCTCTAACATCATAGAAACGATAATTTACACAATTTGAAAATTATTTTTGAGAAAAAATCCAATTCTCTAACATCATAAAAACAATAATTTACACAATTTAAAAATTATTTTTGAGCTTGTTCCAACAAGTGAAAGTTACTCACCAACTTGTCCTTTCTCATCATCCAGGGTTTAGGGTTTAGACATGTTGTGAGACTTCATGTGAGTTTGGTATGAATATCAATTGGGTATGAATAATCAATTGGGTGTTCATATATATTTATTGACAAACAATATTAGAAGGTAACAAATTTTTAGTATCAAAAGGTACACAAATAATATCAAGTTTTTTCTTACTTTGACAAAGCAATTGTCAAGCATTGAAGTGTGCATCTCTATTGAAGCCTATCAAGATATCGATACTAAAAACATTACTAAAACCTTTATTGAATGAAGGATGAAACTTACTATATCATCATATTTAATGCACGAGATTCAAGATAATTATATGACAATAGTAAGCATCACAATAGTGAAAGCATTTAAAAAAAAAAAGAATGATAAAACTTAGATTACCACAAAATTTGATACAATATGAATTTCACTTTGTCTTCACTCCCCTTTTAAATGCAATGTATGTGTGTATTTATTATTATTAAAATTTACCCTCCTTTATGATCAAACTTAAGGTATTGATATCATGCTTTTTTCAATGTGAATATTTTTATTATTTTTATTAACTAAATTTCTTTTCCATTTTTGATCCATCATATATTTTCTCATTCGTTGTGCAATTTATTGGAAGATGTGCCAATTAATTCTCTAACTTGAACAAAACTTTTATTCACTAGAGTGATCCATAAAGTCTCACAAATAGGGGGTGAGAATGGCCAGTTTCGACAAAATAGGCCATCAAATGTGTAACTGGGAATGAAAATTTTACAATTCAAAATAACTGGGACCCGAACTAGTTTTACCACTAGTTTTATCACCAGTTTTAGTGGTAAACTGAGTTTCATCCTGTCTTTCTTTTTTTCCTGAGCGCCTCCACTGCTGTTACATAATATTTTCACTGCTCCTACCTGTACAACTACTACAAATTTTCATCCATTTTACAATTTATGGGAAGATGTGTCAATTAATTCTCTAACTTAGAATAAATAAATAAATTCAATTGTGTAAACTTTCCTTTCCATTTTTCATTTACCATACAATTTTTTTCATCCATCATCCCATTTTTCATCCATTGTGCAACTTATTTGGAGATGTGGTGAGCGGCGCTTTGGACTTTGGACTTTGAACGAGTCCTCTGAAGCTGTTCGCGGTCTGCGATACTTGTGCCGTTGCGGAGGCAGCGGCGAATACGCCACGAGAACTTCTTCGATTCGGTTTGCTTGTTCCATCAATCCTTGTTCGTGGTCATGGCAGTGCGCAATCGACTCACACTTGAGAGAAAAAGTCGCGCCGTTCAGGACATATACCTTGTGACTTGCGGCAACAGAGCGGTGGCAACGACTTGGGGGAGAAAAGTTACACCAACGGTAACAGCAGGAGCAGTTGCAACCAAGGCACTTCGGCGGCAATTCCTTGCAGATCCTTCATAGTGGTGGGATTGTAGACCGGAGAATGTGAATGCAAGGTATCCGGATTTCAAACATTTGGAGACGTAGGTCGGACTCTGGCAGGGAATCACCGACGAGACCATCGGTGGGTGGGTGGGTGGGTGGGTCGGTGGCGACTGTTGTACAATTGGAGAAAGCTTGCAAGGTATGTTTAGGCTGGGCAGCAACATGAGAAAGACAAGTTGAGCTTTTCCAAGAATTTGCAACAAAAAGGCATGTTTTCTGACAAATTCACTTTCTTTTGTTCCTGTTCTCAATGCATTTGCTAAGTTTAGGAGAGCACTTGAAGAAGAAGGGGGGAAAGGCAGGCTCATGAAGTTGAACACATAATTCAAAGTGGTCGTGTGGCTGATTATGATGTCTTTGTGGGGGGTGTAGCTTCATTGACATGTATGCCAAATGTGGGGAGCATGGAGGATGCTCTGAAAGTGTTCAACAAGTTGCGATCTCGGGATGTGGTCACTTGGGGACCACCATGATATCGGGACATGTGAAACGTGCGCAAGGACAGAAGGCACTCGAAGCATTTTGACAAATCCAACAGGAAAGTGTGCTATCTACTTTTGTCGTGGTGCTGAATGCATATGCCAGCCTTGTTGCACTTGAAGATGGCAGGTGTGCTCATGAGCAGATCATTCAAAGTGGATGGGATTTAGATGTCTTTGTGGGGACTAGCTTGGTTGACATCACGTGAAGGCATCTTGTTGAACACTCTATGAGCATCCTCCATGCTCCCACACTTGGGACATGTGAAATGTGGGCAAGGACAGAAGGGGCTGGACAACTGCAACAGGAAGGTGTGCTCCCAAACTCTGGTACTTTTGGGGGGCTGCTGAATGTATGTGCCAGCGTGGTTGCACTTGAAGAGGGTGGGTATGCTAATGAGCAGGTCATTCAAAGTGGATGGGATTCAGATGTCTTTGTCGGTAATTGCTTGGTTGACATGTACGCAAAATGTGGGAGCATGGAGGATGCTTGGAGAGTGTCCAACAAGCTGTCATCATGTTATGTGGTCTCTTGGAATGCCATACTTGGAGGATGTGCCATGCATGGACATGGTAAGTAAGCTCTTATATGTTTGGAATGGATGTGTGAAGAAGGTGTACAACCAGATGATGTCACTTTTGTTTGTCTTCTATCAGCTTGTAGCCATGCAGGTTTGGTGGCCAAAGGCATGCACTGTTATGCTTCAATGATCCCTGTTTACATGGTTTCTGCAAAATTGGAACATGGCACCTGTGTGGTCAATGTTCTTGGCTGTGCTGGCCATCTAAAGGAGGCAGAGAATATAATCAACGTGATACCACATATGGCTCCATGGAAGGCTTTGCTCAGCGGTTGCAGAATTCTCAGTAATCTGGAGATGGGGAAACATGATGCTAAATGAGTTCTTGAATTTTGGAGCCTGAAAATGCTGCAGGTTATGTTCTGCTGTCAAACATCTATGCTGTTGCTGGCAACAAGCATCTCTGTTAAACAGCAGAGAAAGGAAAGAGGTGTGAAGAAACAGCAGGGACACACCTGGGTCAAATTGAATAACCAGGTGCATACATGTGTAATGGACAATTGACACCACCCAGAAATCCATGCAGAACTGAAGAGATTATCAGGGCTCATGCATGAGAATTTTTTTCGTATTTGGCACGTTTCCTATAAGAGATAACTGTGAGGATCACTGTGTGTTAGTTGACAGCAGCTCCTAGACAGCATGATTTCACATAGGTTTAGGGTTCATTGAGTTTTTCTTGGAGCAGTTCTAATGACAAACAAATAACAACTGATTTCGTGAGGGCCTGTTGTTGACATGTATGCAAAATGTGGGAGCATAGAGGATGCTTGGAGATTGTTCAACAAGATGCCATCACATGATGCACTCTCTTAGAATGCCATACTTGGAGGATATGTCATGCATGGTCGTGGGAAGAAAGTTCTTCAGATTTTGGACAGATGTGTGTGAAGTAGGTGCACCACCAAATGATCATTTTTGTTTTCCTTCTTTCAGCTTGTGGCCATGCAGGTTTGTGGATAAAAGACCTACACTCTGTTATGCTTCAATGATCACAGTTTACATGATTTCTGCACTTCAGTCTGATGATTGGTGTCAGAACCATTCATTATCTTCTGAGATCATGAGCTTCTTTTGATGCTTGACAGGACTATCCCACACCATATCTAACTCAATTTTCCACACTGCTTCCTGGTCATCCAGTGGCTTTGGTGGCATCTGTAAACCACCAGCACCGACCCACAAATTCAAACCTTGAAATGTTTCAAATATGCAGGTAATAGTAATGAGTCCAGTTCCAGTCCCTTACAAAAGACCTGCCCTATTATGGGATGTAGTAATCCACCCATAGTCATTAGTGGACCATAATGCTTCAACATTGTGCATGCTGACAAAAAAATAACCCAGCAGAGAGTGTATAACCATATCGTATGATTCCCAGTCAGTAGGCATGAATGGTGAAGAAGAGTAGAGTAGATCTCTGGTCAGTAGAAGACTGGCTATGGTGAAGAAGAGCAAACTGGGTTTCCCATCAGTAGAAGATTGGGGGTGGTGAAGAAGAGCAAACTGGAATTCCCATCAGTAGAAGATTGGGTATGATTTCCATTTAGTAGTAGGAGATGGGTTTGGTAGAGAAGAGCAAAACTGGATTTTCAAGTCAGTAGAAGGGTGAGGGAAATGGTGAAGAAGAGCAAACTTACGCCTTTGCCTCCAGGTGGGAATGCTTCATTCCAACATTCAGATCCCCAAGTTCTATTCCAAAATACAGGTCTCGAATACCACTTCCTGCATTCATTCATTAAAAACCATGTTGTTATTATGTTAAAGATTGGATTGCTTACTTTATATGTGCAATCAATCAGATGCACATTTTTGCAATAGTCAAGTAGGTTAGTCATCATCACACACTGCATGTTTTGTTTCTGGTTTCTTCTGTATACTGGGTTGAGGAAATCTTACTCAGGAATCATTTCACGAGGCTTATATGTTGCATCCTCATTGTCAGCGTTGACATGACCATGCATTGTGCTACGGAATTTGGCATATGTCCAGAATGTTGGGTCCAGAATATCCTTTGTATGGACCTTATGGAATACAGAATCACCTCGAAATACTCTCTCCCGTTTATCCTGCAATCCCAGCTTAGAAATCAAATTCTCCCATCAGATTCATCCCCAGAAATGTACCATAGTCAGTCTGTGAGACACAAAATTGGCAAACACAACTTCTCTCTCTCCCTCTCTGTGTTATAAGTATGTTGAATGAGGAGTAATTATGTCAAAGCTTGACTTGTTTTTGACAATGAGAACTAAGGATAGCTGTCTGTGTGGAAAATTTCTGGGGTCTGTTTTGGTTTGGAGGGTTCTGTACAAGCTGAAGAAACAAACACAATTTTTGACATCTTGACATTGATTGAGGAGAAGGAAGAGATTTTGTGAATATTGGGTGGGTTGGGAGAGATACACATGCAACCTTCTCTAAATCATGTTTTACGGGGTCAATCATATCTTTTGTGGAATAGTGCACTTCAGTCCCTTGCAATTCAAATGGATCATACTCATTGTTGAGCGTATCTCGGAAAACAAGCCTCCTATTGACTTGTTTGCAGTAACGCATTTGCTGATACCCTGCACAAATACATCATCAGTCACAGACAGGGCTGCTTCAGAGCTTTCACTGTTCTCTTGCTCATGGGCATGATCACAATCAAAGGAGTCCAAAAAGGCATCAGGTCCCAGTGAAAACTGCAAATGATTGTAAATATGTTTATGTATTGTGGTTTGAACCCAAAAACACATTGTGTTTTGTGCATGAGAGAGATTTTGCCCCTTGAAATTGGATTTCAAAATCTTACATTCATGTGCATGAAAAAAGTGCTCAATGAATTGAAATTATGATAGGAAACACATCAAGAAAAGAAGTGGGAAGATTGTGTGTTTCATCATCTTACTACAAAAAAGCTTTTGCATCATTTGGATTTGTTGAGTGGGATTCTTGAGTTTTTTGATGTTTTTATAAATTTGAAATTACAACAGAAGAGAAAAACCCTTCAAAACAAAAGATTTTCAGGAGGAGGACATGATTTTTGTTTTGTTCATCATTGATTCTTACGAAGCTTTTGCATGATTTGATCTGGAGAGCGTCTTTTGAGTTTTTTGCTGATTTGATCATTGATGTTGTGGAAGACTTGTTTCTCCCAAAGTTTATACATGGCAGCCAGATGATCACTGTGTTGTTTATCTGTCTTGGAGATTGCCTCAGCTGTATCTTTCATCACTCCCTCGTTTGCTATTCCTGCAAATATTGTCCGCATCAATGCCTGAAATTTGGCTTCCTCCTTTGCCTCCCTTGCTGCCTTCAACTCCAACAATCTCTGTTTACCCCTCCCACCACCACAACAACAAACACCCACTCCTCTTGTGGGTGCAATCCATATGCTGCACCGCCACAGAAGAAAAAGAAGAAGAAGAAGAAGAAGAAGAAGAAGAAGATGATGATGATGATGATGATGAAGCTATGGTAGTCCACAAAACACCATGTGCAAATCTGTTGAAGAAAGAAGAAGCTATGGTAGTACATAAAACACAATGTGCAAATCTATTGAAGAAAGAAGAAGAAGAAGAAGAAGAAGAAGAAGAAGCTATGATAGTCCACAAAAAACCAATGTGCAAATTTGTTGAAGAAAGAAGAAGAGGACGAAGCCATGGTAATCCACAAAACACCATGTCCAAATCTGTTGAAGAAAGAAGAAGAGGAAGAAGCCATGGCGATCCACAAAACACCATGTCCAAATCTGTTGAAGAAATAGCAAAGAGCTGATGATGAGAGCCAAAATCTTGAACAAAGAGTTTTCCCAAAGTTTGTATCAAGAGGAACAACTGGAATAATACTCAAGAAGAGATTGGAGCTTTGGGGGTTTTGTTTGAGATGGGTTTCTCCCAAAAGTTTTCTGCAAATGAAGGAAGAAGTATGTCGAGGAGGAGGAGCATCCATCCACCTCCCATTCTTCTGTCGTGTGGTTGACGAGATCTCGAGGCTTGGGTCGCTCCACCCATTTGCGGCACATCCATCCTCCGCCCTTGGACCTCCTGACCACACCTTCCGGGTCCACGATTCTGCAACAATGCTGATTTTCATCTCCAATTCTGGTTAAAGAAAAACACACCATTCTCTTGCACCATCTCTCTCTATTTCTCTCTCTCTTTCTCTCTCTCTCTCTCTCTCTGTTTGAGAAGAACAACAACAACAAAATCCACGAAAGGATACTTTGGCATCTCCGGATGCTACAGCTTTGCGCAAACGGTAGTGAAAAGGGGGGCCTTTGGGTTGAGAGATCTGGGTGGTTTGCGGAGGACGAACTTGGAAAGCTAAGGGATCAACAGCAGGGACAACATCATCGAGCGTATTAATAATCCATTTCTCTCTGTACATAGCTCTCACGAACACGCCCCAACGGACGCAAGGTCCGATCTGAGGACGCAACGGGAAGCGCAGCACTTTTCTGTTGCCATACACACTCGGGATCTTCCAAATGCCATCCGGCTGTGCAATCTCCACAGCTCCATTCTCTTCCCATTGTGGTGGTTCCCAAGGATTAAATTTCCAGATGACTGGGTCTTTGTATTTGGGATCCCATGATCCTCTCTTGTCCTCTTTGTCTTCCTCAAATCCTGGCATCTTTTCTTTCTTTTCTTCTTGTGCCACCCACAAGCCAGAAGCAAGCAAGCAAGAGAAAAATACAGTAGTGCAAGCTGTTTCTCCCTGTGTTTTCTCTTCTCTTGCACTGTTCCTTCAAGCGGCTTTTGTTTTTTCCATCTCTTCTACATTTCTGCCAGAACCCTTCAAGCTTTTGTTTTTAAGGATTTCCATCTCTTGTACAATTCTGGCAGAATCCTTCTTCAAGAAACTTTTGTTGCGATCTCTTATTCTTCTACATGTCTGCCAGAATCCTGGAAGCTCTTTTTTTGGGTTTCCATCTCTTGAACATTCCTGCCAGAATCTTTGAAGCTTTTGTTTCCCATCTCTTCTTGTACATTTCTGCGTGAATCCTTCAAGTTTTTTTTGTTTCCCATCTCTTCTACATTCCTGCCAGAATCCTTGAAGCTTTTGCTTCTATCTCTTCTACATTTCTGCCACAAAAATCTTCCCAGCTTTTGTTTTCCATTTCTTCTACATTTCTTCAATTTTATCCTTCAACCTTTTCGTTTCCATCTCTTCTACATTTCTTCCCTTAATCCTTCAAGTTTTATTTTGTTTCCCATCTCTTTCTACATTTCTACATTTCTGATCTCTAATCTCCTACTCAATCCTCATGAAGATGAGGCCTTTTAAAATCCATTTCAGACACACCCCCCACCACTCCCCTTCTTTTTCCAAACCTTCAAAAACCCACATCTTTCTTCTAACATTTGTATACTCCAGGGTGTTCATAAACCCATTTGCTTCACAGACCTTTTGCAGTCAACATATCAATCAAACCAAGACTCTGACACACACCCAATGCTCCCTTACATCTCTCTCACATGCAGAATGTGTAGAGAAGAAAAAGGGAGAATTGGACACAGAGACAGAGACACAGAGAGAGAGAGAGAGAGAAAGAGAGCAGTAACTGTGAAAACCATCACCTCATTCTCTTGTGCTTGATTCACCTCAAAATCCCTAACCCTAACCCTAAACTTTCACTTAGCATTAAGCTAATGGTCCATTTAACATGGGGTGCCACCTAGGATGCCACCTATGATGCCACCTAGGATGCCACCTAGATTTTCATTTAACACTGACTTAACATCAAGTGTGAATGCAACATAATTAGAGCAGAAGTGATAATGAGTGCTAACTTCAGCCAGGCAACCATTCCCTCTATATGTGTGTGTAGAGGCACCTTATCCCCAACTACTAGGTTGTGTGGAGAGCCCTTGACCCTAAGGCCCACTTTAGACAAGGGTCCACCAGGGTCCAATTTCCTAGGAACAAATTTGGATTGATTTGACGCAAATTGAATCCTTGAGTTGGATTGTACCTTGGTCGCTAGCCTGATTTTTGGTTCTCCAAATCCGGAGCTCTCCTTTTAGCACTCGATTTTTGGTCTGAAACAATTGATTTTCCCTCCAAAACAGGTGCCATGGAGGTTAGTTTAGCCTCAATTTGCCACTTTTTGGGTCTTGGACCCTCATCTAAAGGCCTTTGGACCCTCATCTAAAGGCCTTTGGACCAATTGTTAAACTTTTGACCAATAAGATTGTTTGAATTCATTGGTCCCTGGACCTTGGACCCTCGTCTGAAGTCGCCCTAAGTCCTATCCAGATGTCGTTGAGCCATGCTGAGTGGGCAGACAGAAAAACTGATTCTCCCCTCATGTATGGATGATAGATGGACCAATTTTTTTTAATCTGCCCAGCCCGGCATGGCTAGACATCTGGGTCGGACTAAGCCTAGTTACACAGGCACCTTGCACCTACTAGGTTGTGTGCCTTGGCCTACTAATAGGCACCTTATGACTACTATTAGGTCACGGTTTGACAAGAAGGGGGCCTAGGTGACATGTAATCAAGCTTTCATCGCAAACCAAGCAAAAAAAATTCTTGCACCGTCATTTGTTAAATGCTCTTCAAATATAATTTTTGGATGATCTCCATGGGTAGGTTTGAGCTTGAGAATAATTGCTTTAGAACAAATGTTGTTAATTCTTTTGATGCATTCTTGGTTCTAATAGTTGTTCATTTCAAAGTTGTAGATGGGAACTACTTGGTTAAGACAATTGAAGTGATACCATTTAGAAAGATTTGCAAATGAAAGCCCCTTGAGGTGATGTAATTTCAACATCTTGCATATCCATGATTTTAGCAAATCTATCTTGGTGCATGAAAATAATTCATAGTTGAATGAAAAAGGTTCTTTGGCTATTTATATTGTGTTCAAAGATAAAGGCTTAGAATTTCTGAAGTTTTTTCCTTTTTTTTTTCCATGAAAGATTTGAATATATTCTAAAGACTTCTTGATTATTCGTGAAGTAATATTACAAGTAAGTATTGGTTATGCTTCAAACAAACCAATTATCAAAAGCATATGGTTTCGAAGCTTAATTGCAAAATATATAGGTTCATGGTAGATTCAAAATATATAGATGGATGAAATGTTGGTGATTTTTGTCTAAATGTTAATATGAATTTGCTAGATTGTACTTTGTGGTACTAATATCAATTTGTATTTGTAAAATTCGTTGGTTCATGAAAATTTGGAAATATTTTGAATTGTGAGGTTGATGTACTGCATTTGGGGGTTGCAACATATCAACATTGAAATCACTAATAATTATTAATGGGACAAAATGTTGGTGATTTATGTAGGAGATCATGTAATGGGTTTTAAAACATTTTGTAATTTTGTAAGGTGTGAATTGATATATTGAAATAATATGAATAAAAATCATTGTAAAAGGATTAAAAGTTGCTACAATTTTATATTCAAATCCATTACATGTGCATCTTCCATAAGATACATAATCATCTTATTATCATACAATAGTAAGCTTTTGTGCCCATGAAAAACAAAAGGATATTTATACCTTGTTGTATTTATATATTTTTGAACATACAAGAGTATTGAATTCAAATTTCTTCATGTAAACAAAAATTAATATGTGACACTTGAAGATTAGAATTAATTTGAAGATTTCTATTTTGCATGTGATTTAAGTCTAGACATTTCTTGTAAACGAGAATCATCAAAATGGAAATTTGTAGGTTGTAATGGAACAAAACGATACAAATTTTCTTTGGTCCAAAGGTGAAAGAGAGTTGTGTAAATTAGTCCATGATTGCTTACATTTCTAGGATTGAAAGCCATTTCGTCCACTGATAAACCTTGTGACTAATGAATTGTTCTTGCAATAATTAATTGAATGGGATTTATCCTCCTTAATTAATCCTTCTTTAATTGAATATATATATATATATATATATATATATATATATATATTATGTCTCGTTAATGATCCAATTTTTGTGTTAAAAAATACAATCCAAATATAAGTTTTACCATTAAATGTGGATGTTATTTTGAATAAGCCATTTTTTTCCATTTACAAGTCCATCATATACTAAATAATTTCTAGCAAAAAAATTGAAACTAACATATCTATTTTCATTTGTACTATTCTATCCAAACATGACATTTTACTTAGATCATTTTGGAGTTGATATGTTGATGGAAGTGCACGATGTTGTATATCAATTGCTTCAAGTGTATATGTTTGACGTGTATTTTGACAAAAAAATCTTAGTATTATGTCCAATTGTTTCTTTATTTGTATAAAATAAATATGGCATTATAAGAGTATCAAGTGGTGATCATAAACATAAATTATTTATCACATCTATGTTTTATATTGGCTTTTGTAGTTGCTTGAAATCAATTCAATATAATATTAGATTTTATGTCATTTTGACACATTACAACAATCAATTCATAACATTTGATTTTGATCTCTTGCCAAAAAATTGGAGCTACTCCATGAAGACCTTCAAAAATGATTTTTGAAATATCCATACATTTTGTACTAGAAGAGCTTGATAAAAACATCTCCACACACAATGATGTCCAAATTTTCAAAAAAAATATTATGCATGTGTTTTAAGCTTGATAATCTACTACTTATAACATTGAATAATTTGGCAACAACTAAAGAAATTTCATCAATAACAACAAGACATAATTGTTGACAATGATTTGTTTAACTATTCAATATTTCTTGTGATAATTTTGATATGTTTGATAATGATTGATTAATTGAAATATGCAAATTAGAATGTACAATGATTCCATTTACAATAAAAGTTGATTTCCCAATAAAATCCATATAAATAATTTTTTATTCTTTGTAAATCAAAACCCAATTATTGATTGTACATTTTTAACAATCCTTGTACAATTAATTTAAAAGAAAATGTCTTTACCTATTTGAACATCGCCTATTAAAAGTAAACATACAAGTTCATCAAGATGTAGTCTTTTACAATACACGATGCCATTAAATCTTGTTCTTTGTTCTTCATTCAATTGACATAAAACATGCTTATATGATTTTTTGTCAAATAAATCTTGAATTTGAGATTATACATGTTGATATGATGTGTTGATTCAATTCATAGTTGTCATATTGGGCCTTATTCTAATGTCCATATTTTGGTAGATCAATTTTATTGTTTAATGATATGTTAGCCCATATGCCATTTCTATCATCCTTTGTTGATTGTGTCACATCTTCTAAATTTTTCCACACATCATTTTCACCCAATGGTAACATGTCATGGAAATTGATAATTAAAATCTTTATGTGATTTTGATATTAGTTTACAAAAAAAATTCGTATGTTGCATACCATTATCATGTGAACCATGCTAAAAATGTTCATCTCAAAAAAAAGGTACGTGAAGTAAAAGTTGTTTTAAAACCCGAATCCTTAAATTTATTATAATGAAAAAAAATTTACAATTTTTCACTTGCACAATTTCGTGAATTTTGAATTTTGAATTTTGATACATATAATTGACCACAAATTGTGTAAAAGATAAATTTTCCATATGAATGGGCCTATTCATATATTTATCTTACATGATGGAAACATAAAATCTATAGATTCATATTTTAATATTTTAGTTTGAGATGTCAAACTAATTGTTGTTTCATTATATGGAGATGTATTTATGAATCAAAAGGTGTGAAATGAATGATATATTGGCAAATACAATATGAGATACACTATTAATTAAGCTAACATTTGTTGACCATATTCGGAGAAGGCATTACCTAGTTTTATAATACTATTGTTAACATTTTTTTTTCTCAACAATGTATGCATGCATAATAGAATTTAATTATGATGTAATATTTTTATTTATTTTAATCATGTAAGATCTACAATAAGTTGTAGTAGCATATGGGTCAAGTATGAATTGAATATTTTTATTTTCATATCAAATATGTGTTGCATTTGGACTAAATGCAAATTATACGTATATTATTTGGTGACATGCATAAAAGTATCTGTGATTTAAAACTTTATTTTTTAAAATTTTAAATAAATGTTTCATCATTCAAGTTAATAATGTTTGAGAATTCATTGTTGCCCACTCCCATTTTTGTTAGGATTTGAAATGTTTTGGAGTTTTATTTCAATAAAGTTTTTTGGCAAACCAATCTCTCCATGTTTTTGTAAAGGTAATTCTAATTGTATATACATGGGTGGTAAAGGATAGTGGAATCTACATACAAGATGATTTTTTTTAAAAACATCTTCTAGAGTGTCAATGACATTGTGCTTCATGTAAAGCTAATGGCAATGTAGGTTCGTCACATGAAATATATTTATCAATAAATGTTTCATTTTTCACATTTGAATTTACTTTGTAAATGGAAACATCTTTTATCCATATAAGTCCATGATTATGTTCACTTCCACACCCTTGAAATTCTATTGTGAAAAAAAAAAAAAAAAAAAAAAAAAAAATTTAATTTAAAAAATAAATATTTTTTTTTTATATTAAAAAAAATATTTTTTTTTTTTATTATATTTTTTTTTATTTTTTTTT
>Ga0116231_10003953_pt1 | contig 30323 bp, 25 predicted proteins | sample S1TSphgellanicum_2_FD_89695 | JGI IMG/M metagenome (GOLD analysis project Ga0116231, IMG submission 89695) | Host-associated microbial communities from peat moss isolated from Minnesota, USA - S1T2_Fd - Sphagnum magellanicum MG | ecosystem: Host-associated > Plants > Peat moss > Unclassified... | reverse complement strand
TTGTTTTTATTTATGACGGAGTGGGGTGGTTTGTGCTTGGGATCTTCTATTTATTCAGGGTGGGGGGGGGGGGGGGGGGGGGGGTGCATTCCCAGAATGTGGGGCTAGACTTGGCTAGGCTCCTTATTTTGGGAATGCTTAGGGTTTTACATTACACAAATAAACCTTAAGGTTATTTGTGTCTAACCCTCAACCCCAAATGTACATGGGTTGTTTGTGTAAGGTAAAGCCCTAAGGTGCGGGCAATTCCCTAAATAGGAGGCCTAGCGAAGTCTAACCCCTAGCCCTGATGTTTTTACCTATCATAAAGCACGAGGGTAGGGTTATATCATGAACCTAAACATGTATACTACCAATGAGGCATAGGAAGGAAGGGATCTTACTTTCACTTACAAATAAGCATAGGAGGCCTCCCCTCTTAAGGAGGGATATCCATGGATATGAGGTCCTCATCACATACACCAGGAAATTTCCTTGAATGCTTTGTGATAGTATGGAAGCTTGTGCAATGGATGTAGGATCTGAATTCTTGATCTCCGTCAACAAAGCCGTTGAAGTTGACTCTTCATGAAGTGGCCTATGATGAAAAAACTGTTGAATATTTAAGACTTGTGGAGCTGGGGGCAGTAATTTGGGTTCTTTCAGAGTTCTTTCATCAGATGAAAGTATTGTGGACTTTGCTCACAATTATCCATGAACAAAAAGGGATTGTTCGATTAGGTTGGTACAAAGTATCCTAAGGAATTGGAAGAGTACAACAGGGGAAAAAAACTATATGAATTTTGCTCTGAATAAGAGGTCTTTTAGGAACTTGGGGTCGTGATATCGTTCTTGTGTGCTTCGGGTAAATTGTTCCACCGTAAGGTTGTTGCACCTACACACATAGTTCCAGAATGAACACACAAAACATATGTCAATTTGTACCAATTGGCAAGGTGTCAATGATTTTTTCATCATTTTGTTTGGGTGAGGTGGATGGTTACCAATTACCACATGGGTGCATGTTTTTCTTTTCATTTTCTTCAGGTAAATGTGGATGGCTGCCATGGGGGTGTAAGGGAATGCTAGGTGGTGTTGTGGAAATGGAATCTTCATAATGAATTAATTAATTAATTATAGGGCAGACATGTGCTGAAGCTGCCCCTGTACTATGGTAGTATCAAGAGGGTGTAGAAACAACACCCAAATCAAATAGATGCATCATGGTATTTGAACTTTGTTGTAAGTGTATCATCATGGTATTGTACAACTGCAATTGCTTAAGTTAACCTGACTTGCACGTTTATGTATCATGGTATTGTGCAGCCACAATTGCTTAAGGAAAGCTGACTTGCAAGTCTGTTATGGTGCATTCACACTTGATGTTAAGTCAGTGTTAAATGAAAATCTAGGTGGCATCCTAGGTGGCACCCAATGTTAAATGGGCAATAGCTTAATGTTAAGTGAATGTTAGCTTAACATAAAAATTTCATGGTAGCTAAGTTTAAGTCCTAAATGGCTGGCATGGTGTTAGGGGATTCAACCCTAGAGTCCGTAACACCAAGTGTGAATGCACATTTAGATCTATTGTTATTTCACAAGAATCAGGTTTCTAAGAAATGGAAGGATGCACTTGTATAGTTATGCCAAAAGCAATAAGCATCCATAGCCATCTGCAGCTGCCACAACATTTAGATTCTGCACCTTAACTTCAGGTGGATTTGAACCCTAATCTCATACCCTTCAAAAGGGTCTTGCCCATTGCATGTCATGCCCTACCTATGCAAAAGTCGAAATAGATCTTATGCAATTTACAAGTAAAACTCTGATAGAGTTGGAACTAGACATTCATGGCAAACAATGAGGTGAGCCAGCATGCACCCAAATGGTCCAGTTTTTTTTAATTTCCAGGGTGAGGTGAGGGGGTAAGGGGCATTCTAAGATTTTTCTTTCTTGATTTTTTGGTGGGGGCGGGGAGGGATGAAACCTTAAACCCTAAACCTGAGGGTCCTATCATTTAGGGTTTAGGATTCGGTTGATTTTATATTAAACTATTAATTTTAGACTTTTCTAACTTGATGATTAGGGTCAAGTTTTTTAAATTGAATTTGAGGCAAAACGTTGGAACCATCTATTGGTTGAATCATTTGATGAAGCAAAACATGGTTAATATTTATTGTTGCATCATATGATTATCCCCAAATCCACGTTTTTCTTCAATTTTTCAACTTTTAAATGATCATTTGTTAATTCTAGATTTTTCAAAAGTTCAAAATAAATTAAATATATCATCTAATTATCTTTTCCTCAAAAATTCCTTTCCGAACAACAAAACCAAAACCTCCACAAAACTTTTCAAAAATATCATAGTACTTGGGCAAGTTCGACACTAATTATATTTTTTACAGATTTTCTTTTTTTAAAGAAAATAAAGAATCTGATGAAATATTTGGGAATATATATCATTTGTCCAAATGGAATGTTACTGTGCAAACTGCAGACATACAGAATACACAGTCAGAATTTACCCAAGGTAATGCTCTTGGAAAACCCAAGAATTCCCTTGCACAGGATATGCCCAGCCCAGGGCTTTTTATTCAATTTTGAGGTTTTGAAAGTTTGGCCAAAAAATTCCAAGTATTTAGCGAAAAATTTCGAATTTACACTTTTATAACCAATTTTTCCAAAATATTTCACCACAGTGAGAAAAGTCACACCCTAATATATTTATTTTTAAGTTTAAAAAAGAAAAGAAAAAAACGCTGGATATATAGCCCAAGTCACCCAAACTCTGGTAGTAGGCGGTAAAATGGTATTAGCTACCTGCCCTAAACCCTAAACTCCAAAATTTATTTAAATTGCTTCTAAATATTACAAATATCTCATGCTTGGACTAAATCATGATTTCTAAGTTCAAAAGGCCTCACTCCAAAAGGTGAAGGGTGGTTGTTCACCGTGGCCTGCATCTGGAGGGCCTTGGAGGGCCCTAATGGTTTGTAAGTAGCCTTTGCTACTATGGAAAGTGTGACCTTAAGCATAAAAGTGTTGGGCCAGTTTAAGCCCTAAAATATAAGGGAAGGCTTGTTCCTAAGGGCCTTAAAAAAATCCAGGATCATAAGCATTAACCCTCAAAATTATGGGTGACCCACATCGAGCAGGACAATCCAATCATAAAAGAATTTTATTATTCGATTGGCAGAAGGTCTGTTTGATTGTGGAATGCATGTTGCGTACAAGTGTTGAGTAGATTTCAAATAAAATGGGGGGGGAAAAGAAAAAAGAGAAAAGAAAAAAAACGTTGTTGCAGTACTTTGTGTATAATCAAAAGTGTGCAGTTGCAAAAACAAATAGTACTGTAAATATCATTCAAGTCTGTTTACTGTTTACAATTTTATGTCCATTTGGGACCGGAGAGTCCATGAGACGAAAGGTAGATCATGAAGAACAGATTGTCCTCTGGTACTGGCAGCATGCCACAAACTCAATAACAGACTATGAAAGAGAATATTATCTAAAAATCGCACATCATAGTACCTTTACCATTCCAGCATCTTCCTGATGATTTTTTTCCCATCTTTTCAATTCGGTAATAAAAGTAAAAATTTCCTGAAACTCGTCAAGTGTAGGTGGGAAAAAAAAAGTTGTCAAGTAATTTTGCACACCACCACACCACCAAGCTTTAGGGCAGGCAGTTAATAGTAATGTTTAAATAAATTTCTAGAGCGTTTGGCACTGCGAGCTGATTTTGAGAAAAATCGACATTTATTGGAATAATTTCATTATTGCTGGTACTAACCCGGTGAATCAAATTTATGCTTGTAGAGCTAAGATGTTGTCATAATCCCTTGAGACCAGTGTTTTTATTTTTTGCATGAAATTTCGCACTATTGCATTTTGTTGCAATATTCCTTGTTGTTTGAAAAAAAAAGTCACCAGAAAAGAGGTATTTTGGGTCAGTTTCATTACATGTTTATTCCTAATTGTTGTTGATAGCCAGGCTATAAAAGGATTTTTTTTGCAAGATAAGTTCTAACAACAAGTTGCCATTTATTTCTAAGTCCCTCTTGCAATGCTTGCCTTTAGTAAAAAATTGAAAAAAAAATAAATTTAATACTTAAAAACCTAAACTTGAATCTAAAACTTTTAAAGGTACCATTAAATTTCATTGGGGAAGAATGAAGGAGTTTGAGATTAATAAGTTCCACATTTTCATAAAAACAAAAAATGGTTTTTTCTAAAGGAATTTTTTTCAATCCATAAAACACTTCAATAAAATTCCTACATGTATTTGAAAGGCACTTTGTATTCATGAATATCCCTCCTTGAAAAGAGGGAGGATATTAGGCCTACTCCTTAAAAGTGGGGAGGAAAAAATTATGCCTATAATTTTTAGGTGCACAATCAATTCCCCCTCTGAAGGGACTCATAGATATAAGAATTAGAGTTGTCAGGGTATTCAATTTGTAAGGTAAACATTGAGGGTTTAGACATAAGTTTTTGTGACCCAACTCTAAGTTGACATTATTTTGTTGGAACTACACAAGAATTAGATCATGGACCTAGTCCTATAGAAGATTCAAAATCAAAATTGTGAAAAGATGTTCATGAATACATAGTTACTTAGATCAATGTTGTGCATGTAAACGGTTTTGGATTTAAATTTCATGTAAGTGTAAATCTCATAATGAAATTTAAGTAAATGTAAAACTATGTAAACTTGTTTTATATCGTGCAAAACGTTTGTAAGTGTAAAAAATTGACACTTATAGGATTTTACTCAGTTATGAAAAAAAATGTGATTTTTACTTGGGGAGAGAAGAGGATTTCATAATTGTTTTGGTGATATGCCAACCAAATGGCCCATTGCAACAAAATAAAAACCCATCAAAACATTGGTAGAAAATGCTAGTGTTTGGGGAATATCAAAATATCAAAAAAACTTGTGAAGGACCAATCAAAATGGCCCATTGCAAAAAATAATAATAATAATAATTATGCTTTGTGATACACTCACAACTAATTAATATGGATTTGCAAGAAGATATCATCATCAAAGATATATAATATATACACTTACGTTTATATGCTCCAAAACACTTACACGAGGCTATGTAAATGTAGTTGACAAATATTTACATTGGCCTTGTGTAAGTGCAAAAAATAGATATATACATGGCAACAATATAAATCATTTACACTCACACGAAATTTACACATCATATATATGGCTGCTGGCACTTACACACACAACACTAGTTAGGATCTTTGCATAAGAAAGTTGATTTTTTTAAAAATATTAATAAATAAGTTTAACTTTATAGTTAAGTTTTAATTTTAATTAGTTGTTGAACTTTATTCAAACATAAACCCATGTTTTAATTTGTTGGAAAAGTTTATGCCCATACCATCTCTAGCATTGGGGAGTGTGCAACAAGTTCATGAAATCAAACCCAATTTTTGAACCTGGGCCTACAAGTTTTTGAATTTGAAAAAATATGTTAGAACCAAAATCAAAAGGTTTAAAAATTGGAAGAAGTGGGCTTACTCCTTCCCCCAACCCTAAAGCTCCCCCACCCCCCACATCAAAACCTCCAAACACATTTTACAATTTCAAAACAAGGTCCAGAGGTTCTTTTAAAAAAGAAAGAACCAAACAAGACTGGTAAGAACTCAGAACCCTCCCCACCCAATGGGTAGAGTCCACATGTGGGGGAGTCTAATGTTGGTTCCGAAACATGTGACTGGGTGGGTGTCCGACATTGCCAAAAACATGTTCCCCAAAACGTGGGTCCAAATAGGTAGGTAGTAGAGGGCTAATTCAGCACATGTCTTTATTTTGAAGATTCCATTCTTCCAAATGGAATATTCCCAGAAGATTCCCAAAAGATTCTTCATTCTCTTTCACAAAAAGTTTGATCTTTGAGAATTTCAGCATTTCTAAAACTAATATAATTTGTGCTGAAGCAGCCCACAGTACTATGGACCACAATGTTTTTTTTTAAGGAGTTTTGGAAGTGGCTACTGTTTGCTAGAGCTAGGTGGGCTACAATCACAAGCATGGCCATCTTTTGACTCTCTATACAAAAAAACAAATTACATAAAAAAAATGGTTATTTTCTCTTTGGAGGTGTGATGTATTTGGCTATTGTAGGATATATTGTGTATGCGAATAGTGGCTAATTCAGGTTATAGTAGGAAAAGAAAAATTCAAGCCATTTGGCGAGTGTTGGAGAATTAGAATGAAATTAAAAAATAAATTGACAAATCATGTGAGGGAGTTGAACCTTTGTTTGAGAAAAAATTGCACCCAATGGCAGCACATGATCCTAACTTGCAAGCCAAACATTACTTCAATTATACAAATAAAATCAAATGAGAGCTTGGAAGGAGAAATTTACTCAAGGGCATTCAACCTAAAACACATCAAGCCAAAAGACCCCTCCTAGTTTTTTCCTCAATCCAAGTTATGATGGCATCATCATAAGCAAAGGCATTAATGATATAAAAAGGTTGTGCAAACATTTGAACCACCAAATCCAAATGTTCACATAGACGGTTCCATAATCTTGTCTTTATGAAAATCAAGGTTGGAAAAGTTCTCTTATTTTTCACAAAACTCGTAATTTGAACCACATCCAATTTTGCCATTTTCGTCAATTCAAAAAGTCAAGCACATAATAAAGCATTACTAGAAAGCTTCTTCTAAAGTTTAAACACGAAATTTAGATCCATTGACTGGTCCATAATCCATTGAACATTAAACATCATTGTAATCTTGAAGAAAGAACTACAAGTCCAAAATGCTCACATCAAATATTGTAGGGATCCAAGTTTGGGTAGATCCAAGCTTCTTTGGTTGATAGTAAAACCTTTTCAAGATAGCCATATGAACAAGGAAGGTCACCTCACATGAGGATTTTAACCACTATTGCAAATAAACAACACCCAAAGCATCCATGACATCTTGTGCAAGAAATCATTTTTCAAACTCATCATTAAGTTTAATTAAAGCTTTTGAACATTATCTTTGCACCTGATTGATGGTATGTTGGAAGATCACACAAGTAACATGCGCATAAATTGACGTCTTAGGACACCAATAATGCATTATGCTAGAAATGCTAGCAATTTGGAAACCCAAGTTTTCAAAACCAATATTCAAATCATGTGACCATTCATGCACCACCATGTTTGATGTGCCATTTAGCAAGTTGCAATACCCATTGAACACATCATGCATCTAAGTAATCTTGAGTTCATTGTACTAATAATAGAAATTTAACTCACACAATTTCACTACAACAACAAAATCATAAATAAAACATTGTTGGGATTAGGAAAATTTAATCAGGTCATTGAGTCTTTCTAGCATGGGCATAATACAAGAAAGCCCCATCATTACCTCCAAATCACAAAACAACTCCAAATTATGGGCAACTTGAGTATTACTACCAGCATTTTGATACATTTTAAAAACCAAGGCACAATACTCATACAAAACCTTCTTAGCTAAGAGTTGCATAAAAATCTAGCGGGTTTTAATGTTCCTCAAAATTTGTTGACCCTTTATTTCCACAATATCAACCAAGTCAACCAAACTCTTGGGTTCCTTTAGACTATGAGAGAAGTATGCATACAAACTTTGTAACACATCCTCAATCTCTCTCACAATGCCCATTTTAGAAAGAATTTGGACTATGAAATTGGTGTGGTGGTTCATACAATGTACACCAAGGTTAAAAATGGTGCATTTTCCTCTTTCAACTGAACTATCACACCTATTCTGATGCCCTAAAACACATTCACCCCATCAACTCCAAATGTAATTAATTTAAATGCAATGTTTCCTAACACAAATCACCAAACAACACCATGGCATCCCCCAATACACGTTTCAAATCATCAGAAGTGGCCCCATCAACCACACGCTGCTAGGATAACAATAAAGGTGTCCATTACCAATCTTCCACCACATAAACATGAATGGAAATCTAGGACTATTGATTAGAAGTTGTGACTTCATCACAAAAAAGAGTGATGAACCTAACACCTTTAACAAAATATTTCATTTTGTTGACAACTAAATCATGCATGCAAGCTGCCATTTCCCAACCAATTATGTTTGATTAGTGGGTTTTTGGAAAATCCTTCACATCAAGGAAATGCAACAACTTGCTTATGGTTTCACAATCAATCATAGGTCTACCTTCAGCCAACATGTGGAAATAAATAAAAAATTGCACCAATTTTTTCTTCCTTTCACTAACAGCAGCATGGCAAATTTGGTTAGCAATGGTGTCCTTCCTGACTTAACAATACAAATGTTCATTCTTACCATGGACAAAATCCTTATTCATGTAGTACTCATTAGCTTTACAAACTCCTAAGATTGTAATTAAGGCCTTCCTTCTCCCACTGTGTTTCCAAAAGCTATCTAATTTAAGGGCCAACAACTTTTCCTTGCCTTTTATCTTGGTATAGACCTTGCATCTGACTTGATGCACCTTGCCATGTGCATCCACCATTGATTCAGCCCATGGTAGCTTAGCATTCCAAACATCTTGAAATACCTTATTTAACTCATATTTGTTTCGTTTCTTCTTAGTCTCTTAAACAAAAATCCACATATCAACATCAGAAAGAAATTCAAGATCAAAAGGGATAAGGTTTGGAGGTTGGTTGCTAGAAGATGTTACATTTGATGCATCAATTTCCACAAAAAAAAAAAAACAATGGAATTTGAAGTTATGGGGAGGTTGCAAAGGTGCCATGTTTTTAAAAAAATCATAATAACATAAAACAATCTACAAGACCTACAACACTAATCTCCTACTTTGTTCTCAACAATCAACAAACCCCAACTCCACTAACGACAACATCAACTTGCAAGTTGCATAACACAATGACACATCATAAGCTATAGCCCTTCAATGCGCAATGGCACTCTATAGATTGTAATTCGTGATTCCTAAATCCTCTCAACTCCCAAGCTTGACACAACTTGATTCTTGAACGGTCAACTAAGTCATCAAATCCTTGAAGCCATGGCCCATGCTCCATTGCAATCTGCACTATGCACATCATTAAACCAAATCCTAACTAAAACTTTCATAACTTTAAATCTTGGTGAGCTCAAACAAAAGGTCATAGCTAGTGATGGCGATCCCACCTTCTTCATACTTGAAAACATGTGACGAGAAAAAAATGATGATCGTCATAGTCATGGCAAAAGACGAAAATGGTGAGTAGTAGATGGTCATATTGGAGAGCTCAACAGAGCCATCTGGCAGCTGGGACTGTTGTGGGCTCCTCATAAGTGGTGAGGGGGATTAGGCTTTTGTAAGGGGAATACTTACTCCAATATGTAGCCTTGTGACGATTATGGCCCTTTTTGGCCCTATTTTTTAGGCATAGAAGTAGAAGGCCACCTTTCCAAGTCGAAATCTGGGGATATTTTGCCTCTCCAAGTCGAAATCCGGCGATATTTTGCCTCTTAAAACAAAAAAAAACACTGGTCAGCTGCAGCTTTGTTGATTCCTTCAGTACTACATAGCCTACTAGAGCGTCTCCGATGACACTGAGCATGGGACCCTGCAAAATATTTCTCATATCCAAAATTTTGCTTTTTTTTCAACCTCATCCATAAAACTAAATTTGGGATTGCAAATACGTGGGAGACTACTTACTACTAATAGCAAGTAGAGAAGAGCTACAGTATCTACTATCTACTTGTCCGGTTCCAGTTGACAGTAGTGTGTATGGGTTTTATTTTTTTCCTCGCTCATTCTAGTCAAGCTCCTTCCTTCCTTCCTGCCTTCTTCCCTTCCCCCTTCCCTCCCTCCCTCCCTCCCTCCCTTTCTGTGTCTGGTCTTTGTGGTGCAGTTTCTGAGAGAAGAGATAAGTAGAGTGGTGCCAATGTTTTCTTCCATGTTACATTCTTTGCTGATCATTACCACATAAACATTGCTGAGAGAGGAGCTTTCTTTATTATATTTCTTTGAGAAGAAAATCCGTGCACTTGCTTCAGGGATCAAAGTTTTGGTAGCGAGTTTCAACAAGATTTGATCAAGAAGATTCAAGCAAACAGAAGTTGGAGAAGGATTTTGTAAGAGGATTTTGAGCGAAGCTGTAGAGGAGGGGCCAAAAAAAGAGGCCGGATCGGGTACTATGTACTTGGAAGTAGTCGAAGTGCAAGACTTGTTAGTGGCAATTTCAGGCGGAGATCAGAGCTTCGACAGTTGCAGCATCAACTCCTGCGTGCTGCTGCCGCTGGGGACTCACGTCCTATTGGGGGGCAGCTGAAGGATTCGACATGGTGTCACCCGGAGAGACTAGTATCGACGTCGTGATCGATGCGCAACGAGAGTCCGTCTTATTACGCAACACTGCACGAGCTGCTGCTGCTGCTGCTGCAACCACAAGTCGACGCGGTCCGGGAGGAGGAGGAGGAGGAGACGATGAAGCGCAATGGGAGTCCGGTAGCTTCGACTACAGGCGGGCGCCTGCAAGAAGCCCTGGAGTTAGAGAGTCGACGCCCACAAGTAAGGCAGTTGCTTGGTCCCGGAGTCGATCGGCACCCAACTCCAAGACTTTCCGAGACTCGCTCAAGAGATCGGTGTTGAAGGTCAAGGAATTCTCGCAGGAACTCGTTCGTCTCCCGACTCGTAAGGCGGGGCCGTCGTCACCCACGGTCCGAATCGAAGACATCGACTCGGGCTCCGCCGCGGCCCCCCACGACCCCCTCGTGGATTCCGAGCTGGGTCTGGTCGACGACGACGGCGCTTTCGATCCGCGTCGAAGTCGTTTGGGTCCTTCTTCTCTTGCGCCCGCAGCTGGCAGCAAGAAGAAAGCATTAGTTGCGAGGATTGATTCTACAGGAGCCGGATTTGCTCTGGAAGGGCTGAGGTTCATCACCCAAGCTACAGCAGGTACTGAAGAAGGCCGAAATAAGCTGTGGGAGGCTGTGGAAGCTCGATTTCACAGCCTTGCAGTTTCTCCCGACAACCAGCTCCAGCAGCTTCCACGCTCAAAGTTCCCGGAATGCATAGGTCCAATCTAATCTTCTGCTGCTGCTGCTGCTGCTGCTGTTGCATAGAACTTTGGATCAAGCTCGTCGTGATATATCTAGACTTTTTCTTTCTCTGAAATCTAGCTTGCTCGCTACAAAACTTGAAGCCCTAGATATGGGTGTTGCTTTGCTTTGCAGGGATGAAAGACTCCAAAGAGTTTGCAACAGAGCTGTACGACGTCCTGGTGCGAAGGAAAGGAGGCTCAGCTGCAGGTGGCTCATTATCGGTCCAAGAGAGTATTTCCATAGATGAGCTCCACGAATTCTGGCTGGACATCACTGACAACAGCTTCGATACTCGGATGGCAATCTTCTTCGATATGTGAGTCAGATTTATCTCTTCGCAATCCCAAAGCTTGAACTGGGCTCATTCATGGTTGGGTTTCCCAAAAACAAAAAAAAAGGATTAAGAACTCCAGGACATACAAAGCTGATTCACAATTAGGGTTCCAAAAAATAACAATAAAAGACTCCAAGACTGAAAAGGCTCTTTTATCGTTGGGGTAGGACTCCATCACTTAAAAGGGTTCATTCATAATTAGGGTTCCAAAAAAAAACAGAACTTTGCGACTTTAAAAGGCTCAATGACAGTTAGTTCCGGAGTTCTTTACTTTTATAGAACTCCAGGACTTGAAAGGCTCATTCACAATTTGGGTTCCAAGAAAAAAGAATAAGGACTACAAGATTTTTTTAATGATTACTTTTTATGAATAGCATTTACACCCAAAAATTTTATTTAAGTGACAAAAATTGAATAATCCAGAATAAGATAACCCATGTGCTGGAGGTTGGTGATGGTTTTTCACATGCTTATATTATTGTGCATCAATATTTTGATTTACAAGCAGAAACACACACACACACCAACAAAATCTCGAAATGAGCTGCTTCTATTGACAATCAAACATGTTTTTTCTTCATGATTATTTCCTTATCTCTTCTCACTCCAAGTTCGACTAGCAACCTTCCGGTTTTGGAGCGTGGATGGAAGTTTTTCGAAGAAAGTGTGTTCACAACATTTGCTCTGCTCTGTATGTACCCTATTTGTGTGCAGTTGTGACAAGAATGGTGATGGACACATAACAGGGGAAGAAGTGAAAGAGGTATGTACAAACAAAAGCTGCCTTTCTCTTTGAACACCTCAAGGTCCTCCACATCCTTGAACTACATGGAGTGTGCACTACTTCTGTGTGCTTTGCCTTTGGGTTTCCCCCTAGTCATCATTTTTCTTCTTCTTCTTCTTTGCCTGATTGCAATGCATGTTTTGAGCCTACCAGAACAGATTCTGAGTGAATAGACTTGTGTAATCTTTCTTTTCCTTTGCAGGTCATTGTGTTGAGTGCATCTGCCAACAAGCTCACCAAATTGAAAGAGCAAGCAGAGGAGTATGCAGCACTCATCATGGAAGAACTTGATGTTGATCAGATGGGATACATTGAGGTTCACTTCTTCTTTTTCTTCTTCTTCTTCTTATTTGCCTTCTTCCAATGTCTTCCATGTTGGATAGAATCAATCAGCTATGTCCTTTGATGTGCAACAATCGACCTGTGGGTGGGGCCAACTGGAGGAGCTGAGGTCAGTGCAACTTTTTTTTGACTGTGTCTTTTGATTGTTCATGGTTGCAGCTATCCCAACTGAAGGCTTTGATGCGAGGATCAGTTGCAGCACTTAATAAAGAAGCAATAATCCAGTACACCCAGACCCTGATCCCACAAAAAACCAAGAACCGCATCCAGAGATTCATGGACAGAAGCAGGTTGTTCTTAATGGAGAACTGGAAACATCTGTGGATCATTGTCCTCTGGCTGGGAGCGATGGCAGGCTTATTCAGCTGGAAGTTCATACAGTACCGCCATAAGAATGCCTTCATTGTGATGGGTTACTGTGTATGTGTTGCCAAAGGCTCCATAGAAACTGTGAAGCTCAATATGGCTCTCATCCTCCTGCTCGTCTGCCGTAACTCTCTCACATGGCTCAGATCTACCAAGCTCGGTTCCTTCATCCCTTTTGATGACAACCTGGAATTTCATAAGGCAAGCATGTCAACTTTCTCCATGATTTTCTCGTTTGATAGCCCAAGACTGAGCTCACTCAAATGAAAGACAGTGGCATTTCTACATTGACAGGATTTTTCTGAGAGTGTTTCAGGAGTCACTCGTTGAAAGTATAGAGCTCACCACCTTAGGTTGAAACTCTTTCATCACCTTAAATTTTGCTTCTCAACAGATTGTTGCAGCAGCAATTGGAGTCGGAGCTTTGTTACATGCAACAATGCACATCACATGTGATCTTCCAAGAATAGCCAATGCCCCACATGAGAAATTCGAGAGGTCACTTGGTGAAGACTTCAATTATCACCAGCCAACATTTTGGGATCTAGTGAAGACAGTAGATGGCATTACAGGTATTGCAATGGTTATTCTGATGTCAATTGCATTCTTGTTCGCATCCCGTTGGTTCAGACGAAGCTTAGTGAAGCTTCCACGACCATTTCACCGGATGACAGGCTTCAATGCATTCTGGTACACGCACCATATCTTCATAATCGTTTATGTGCTCCTCATCGTGCATGGTCAAATGCTCGTCCTTCGCAACAAATGGTACCATAAAACAGTAAGTAGTTTTGCAACTCTCTCAATCAGCCCATAAAGGTTCATATATTCATGGAGAGCAAGCTCTTTGCATTGATGAACTTCCTCTTCTGAAATCTGGGAACCAGAATCTGTGTCTTGACTTCACCAATTTGCATAGATCAACACCCAAAACTGCAGAGAGATCTTGTTGCAGAGATCCTCATGACTTTCTAGATCATCCCAAGCTTCCTGATGTACAAGTACAACAACAGTGACAGCAGCAAAATGCAGTTTGCTGGTGTTTCTTATGTGCATTATTATTCCTGAATCCTCTGGGATTGAGAAAACACCATACTGCAATTTCCTAGTTGCATACAAATAAAAATCACAGTAAAATCATCTCTGTCATCTCCATTGTGAATTGCTTATTTCTCAAGAAGAGCTTTGGTAGTTGCACTGACCTCTGTGAATTTTTATGCACACAGACATGGATGTACATTGCTATTCCTGTGATATTGTACCTTGGTGAAAAGGCATTTCGTGCACTCCGATCTACTCATCACAGGGTTGATGTTGTGAAGGTAAAAAATTTGCTCATTCAGATTCCCAACTCAATGAAGAGACTGCTCCAGAGTCAAGTTTTGCATCAGCAGCAGCTCAAACATTGAAGGGAATAGAAAAGGGACTGATGATTGTTGATTGATGGATGTGAACCAACAGGCATCAATCCATACTGGGAATGTGTTGGCCATCCTCATGACCAAACCTGCAAACTTCAAATACAAAAGTGGCATGTACCTCTTTCTTCAATGTCGTCAGATCTCATCATTCGAGTGGTCAGTTGCCTAAACCCCTTTCCATCTATCAGTTTCCTTGCAGTCTTGCCATCACATGATAAACTAAATTCTGCATTTAAAGCTGAGGCAACAGGCAGTTTTCTTGTTGCTACAAGAGCTATTGTTGACTTGGGTTACCATAAAGGAAGAGAGGGACACTCTAATCCCCAAGAGATCACAGATTGTAGAGGTCTCAGGAGCATACTTTCTTGGTGTCGGTGGGTGATTGATTCTGTTCAGACACTTCATGAATGACAGGCACCCATTTTCAATCACATCAGCACCCAGGGATCCCTTTTTGAGTGTCCACATTCGTGCTTCAGGTGACTGGACCACTGCAATGAGACAAATCTTTACAGAGGTAAAAGAAAGGCTCTCATCTCTTGCCCTAATTGGCTATCCTGAATCCATTGGCTCAGTCAGGAGAGTTACAATTTTTTTTTCCATACTGATTTTCAGACTCTTTTGCAACAAGGACTACTAATGTCTTACACCCTTAAAAACATCACAGGCATCTGGAGGTCGTATGCACATGCAAGCTCAAAATGACTTTGGTCTCAGTGGAGAAATAGCTTCAGCTCCAAGGTGCGCATTTCAGAACTTAAACCCCTCTTTTCAATTTGATGGATCTGCACCGTTTGCAAATAATTGCATGCTCTCTCCACCCATTCTCTCAACAAATGAGCATTCAGGAATTCAACAGGTTAGGTGTGAGGTCAGAGAGGGTATGGTGGCAGTTTCTAGCTCTGTTTTCAAGCAGATCTTGTTAGAGGATTTCTGTGAAACAACAGTGCTACATAGAGCTTCTCCTGTGGGTGTACTATAGAGAGTAGTGGGTCAATATTCTCCCAGATCAAACATGTAGTCAGAACATAAAGCTGATGCTTTAACCAATCAAGGAAGACTCACAACGAGCATGAGCAAGTACATGATGAAAATTGCTTGCTGCTATCATTGACAGATTCCCACGCCTGCACATTGATGGACCATATGGAGCACCCGCCCAAGACTATCTTAAATATGACGTGTTGCTCCTCGTTGGACTGGGCATTGGGGCAACACCATTCATTAGCATTCTCAAGGACATGCTCAACCGCAACAAAGAGAACAGCACTGTATGCTACTCATGACACTACCCCTCTTTCATTTCAGATCTTGCCACAGCGAGATCAATAGGTTGCATAGCAAGCAGGACTCAGACATAGTTTAAAACACTCCAAACCACCACAAGGATTTAAAGACTCTACATTTGCTCCTGTGTTCTGGACTCCTACATGCTGCAAACAATCTTCTCGACCATGATTATCTGAAAATTTTTGGCATCCTGCAGTTGAATTTTCTGCAGGATGCCAAAAAGCTACCTAAGACATAAGGATTGTACCTCAGACCTATGAGGATTGTACACTTGACCTGACCATTGGGTACTTACTGAGACCTCATTTGTGCAGATTTCCTCTCCAGATAACGACCCAGTGCAGGGTCAGAGACATCAACACCAGAAACCACAGTGTACAATGAGTAAAGCCTACTTCTATTGGGTAACTAGGGAGCAAGGGTCATTCGATTGGTTCAGAGGAGTAATGAAGGACGTGGAGGAGAGTGACCAGAAGGTGCAAAGTGCTTGCACTCTTCCAATGGAATAATCACTATCCTTTCATGCTATTGTCTGATGCTGGCCACACCAAAAAGAAATGAGAACAAAACAATGCAATATTTAGCATAAATCATATATGTCGCACTCATGGGGAATTTTGGTCTGTGCAGGCTGTGATAGAGATGCATAACTACCTAACAAGTGTGTATGAGGAAGGGGATGCACGCTCAGCTTTGGTGACAATGCTGCAAGCATTGAATCAAGCCAAAGATGGGATGGATTTTGTTTCAGGAACTCGGGTGAGTACTCCTAGCATTTGGCCTTCTGAGCTTTCTGACGTATATTATCCTCTTTGAGAAAGTAGTCCATCTTCTCACAAAAAATAATGTGCCTCATCTGTGGTGTGAACTACAGGCACGTACACATTTTGGAAGACCTAACTGGAAGACCGTATTCTCATCACTTGCTGCTACTCATAAAGATAAACGCATCGGTAAGCCTAAATTTTCTTCACCTTCCCCCCTTTCAACAACAATATACACAAGAATCTAGTTGATTATTGCTCTTAGATGCCCTTCCACTAAGACTTAGCTAATTGATCAACAAATGCAGGTGTATTTTACTGTGGGCCACCTGCCTTGGTTAAGGAGCTACAAACACTGTGCTCCACATACACTTCGAAGTCAACCACAAGGTTTGAATTTCACAAAGAAAACTTCTAAAGAAAACCTGATTCTAGATAGGTACTATCTCCATAGATAGGTGTTTATATTATTGACAAAGCCCAATCTCTTCTGATAGCAGCTAGAGAAAGTTAGGTCATCCTTATTAACCAATTCTCATTGTAAGAATTCCCATCTAGAAAAGTGTACACTAAGAATTAACACAGATATGCCAAAGGCTTCCTCTCCACCATGAAATTGTCCCTATATCTTAGGAGGAAGCATAAAATCTGCCAACCAATCTTGAGTACCTACTATGACTGCATTCCAAGTTCAGACACTTTCTTTCTCACCAGCATAACATTGAAAACAAACTTGGCTAGGTACTTCTGAGCAGTAACCAGGTTTACTGCGTTTAGGGTTTATGGATCAGCCCATCTAGTATGACTTCACTAGTAAATTGACTCCACAACTACTTGCAAGGTGGTCAAGGGTTCTAGCTAATAGACTAGTGGCTTGATAGTTCCTCACATTATTTCTCTGGACTCTTTGTACCCAATACACTTCTGACCTGTAACCCAATACCAGGCTGAGAAGCAAAGAAATTCTTTTGTTCCTTAAGCATAAGCCAAAGGCCAAATCCACACAATTTTTGAAGTTGCAGATGGCTTGATGCTCAAATAAAGTTTTATCACTAACAAATTTGAGGGGGTATATATTCCCAGCTCTATGACACACTGTCCACCAGTATCAACTCAATTGAGGTGAACTGGTATGTGGGTTGCTCTGGCACTGCTAGAATTCAGGAAGTTGTGTGGGAAACTGTTTCATCACTAAGTCCAAGTGCACACCTGGGTCTCTAATCTGTAGAGGCCTAGTCAGAGACTGAGTCCTACTCCTACATTTTTTGTTCCAAACACTGGGATGTTTACTTGGCAGTAAAGGAGCTCCCACAACCACATGCAGATGATGCATTTGGATTCACAGTAACCTGCACAACAGCCCCCAAATGGTGTAAAAAAATTTTGCCATTTTTAATGCAGGAATTTGAGCAAAAGGGCAAAAAACAAAAGTATTCATTCTGTGACGGCTCTAGTTTTGCTACAAGTGATCGTGTCCTGTCCTGTGTATGATTTAATTGCCAGCCACAGTGTACTAATACCTCTCATAAGAATTGAGAAATCTCAATTCTCATAATTCAGAAAAAGTAAAGCAAGGTTAACACTTCTTCAACCAGCCACAGAGAATTCCAAAGAAGGAAAGGCAAAACAGAGAACGAAGGACCAAGAAACAAAAACAACAAGAAAGCAGTATGAACAACAGTGCCAGTCTCACACCTGTTCAGGGACCACCGACAGTAGCATGTATGAACAGTAGCATGTATGCTAGTGACTTCTCTATCACAACTTTCCCACTGACTTCATCAGCTCCTAATTGTCAGCCACTGTGTACTAACCTCAAACACACATGCACACACACACAAGTGCATATTGATTCTCTACACACAGCCCAGGTACTGGAACAGGAACAGCAAAAAATCAGGTTTACTAACACTGTCATGAACAAGAGAGGGAAAAAGTGTGGCAGAACGCCTTGATGGATTACCGAGAAAGAGGCACGAATGAGCTCCTCAGTGAAGTCTATGGTTGCACCCTTGACAAATGCATAGGACACTTCATCCACCACAATCTTGGCTCCCTCTCTCTCAAACACTCTGCATTCCACACACATCACCATGGATCAAACACCAAATGGCACATAGAAACCAAACTCCCTTCCAATGTGCTTACTGGAGTTCCCAAACCACATTCATCAGTGACCAACTCAACTCTTAAGATCTTCTCCAAACCAGGGATGTGATTGAGGCACTCTCACACAAAGAATTTCCACATATATCAAGAGATTTTTCTGTTGTCTTCCTGTGCAAAATTATATATCAGAACTCTGTGGCACATTTAGATGAACAACGAAATCTCTGATAAAGAATATAGGATAGTTGACTCTTACCTATCATCACTGTTAAGATTGTCATCAAGTGAAAAATTGTACAGGAACCCAGAGCAACCACCTCCCTCCACACTTAGGCGCAGTGCCTTCTTGTCACCCTCCGTGCCATCCTCTTCCATAATTTCCTTTATTCTCTGCTTCAACAAGAATTGTGTACCAAAAAATAACCTCCCACAGGGAATATAAGAATGCCACACAATGAGTCTTTTTAAGATAAAAGCGTAACACAGACCCTTGATTGAGGAGAGCCTTCACCAGCTACAACCCTAGGACATAGAAAAAAACGAACAAAGAATGGAGAGAGATAGAGAACATACTCGAATGCAACTGTCAGTGATCGTGAGACCTTCTTGTGTGGTTGGAGCAACAGAGGCTTTGCTGTCCTCTGCCGTAGCCGAATGCTGATGCCTCTTCGCACTCCATGCTGTGGCGTTCGTTAGGACCCCAAACCCTAATGGCGTCGCAAACCCTAATTCACTGGCACGCAGAAACGAGCGATAAGACGAAAAGATTGCACGGCCATTGACCTCATTTAAGCTCCTCTGAAACCTACCAGGCATGCTTTGGAAGCAAGAAGAAGACTGTCCGATACGCAAGGAAGGGGTAGTAATCAAGACCCGAAAACTTCGCCATAACTTCACAGCCTTTGACATAGCCATGATCCCACGTTAAACTCAATTACAGACGCTCTCAAGACGTCTTCATGAGGAGAAAGTCATTTCCCAAACATATGTGATGATGAAGCGAAATTCGACACGCATCATGCTAATTCTTCTCACCGCGCAGTCCGTAAAGTCTCCGTTTTCTGCGACATCTCACTCTCGCCTGCACGTTTTTCTTCTTCTGCTAACATTCCAGAGGGAAAAAGAAAACTTGGAAATAGCAGACAACCACCTAACTTTCAACACCGCAAAACTAGCATGCTCTATTTCAGATTCGCAATCCAAATGCTCTCGAAGCTTCTAAAAACGTCAGCATCGCAGGCTACAAATCTGATGGAAAGGACACTGACTCCAAGCGCAATCACAAAAAAAAAAATTGCACTTGCTTGAAATTAGGGTTAGGTCACAAAAGATGCCCTTACTTTGAAATTAGGCTTAGGTCACATAATATGCCCCGGCTTGAAATTAGGGTTAGGGCACATAATATGCACTTGCTTTGAAATTAGGCGTAGGTCGCGTAATATGCCCTTGCTTGAAAGTAGCATTAGGTCACATAATATGCACTTGCTTTCATATTAGGGTTAGGTCAGATAAGATGCCCATGCATGCTTGAATTAAGGTTAGGTCAGATAAGATGCAGCTGCTTGTTAGGGTTAGGTCACAAAATGAATGCCCTTGCTTGAAATTTAGGTTAGGTCAGATAAGGTGCCTTTGCCTGAGATTAGGGTTTAGGTCAAATAAGATGCCTTTGCTTGAAATTGATAGAAATTGACAGGGGATCCTGGGGCATGATAAAAGCACTGATTTTCACTACAAGCTCTCCACCCAACCTTAGGATCCCATAGATGTTGTTAGAAACCTATGATCCACCCCCAAGATCGTGCCTAATCTAAATAGGATATTAAACATTCATCCAGATGTCGCTCATCCTAGAAGGGCACATGAACAAGGCCATCATCTCATGCATTGACATATTTCATATTAAACTTAACTAGAGATATTTAAATAAACTTACTTAATATATTTCATAGTCCCAAAAGTATGTGCATTTAACACAAATATCTTAAATAATTATAACTTGATAAAAATAACTTAAGTAAGTTGGTAGGAAGTTGATATCCAATGGAAATTAGAGTAAGGTCAAATAAAATGTAATTTTTTGAAAATTAGGATTAGGTCAAACAACATGCAATTTTTGAAATTAAAGTTTGGTGAGATAACATGCAATTTCTTGAAATTAAGGTTACGTCAAAAAAGAAACAATTTCTTGAAATTAAAGAACTTAAATGAAGTAACCTGCAATTTTTTTGAAATTAAAGCTAGGTCATAAAATAGGCAATTTTTTGAAATTTAAGGTTAAATCACATAAGATGCAATTTGTTGAAATTAGGGTTGAATGAAAAAAGATTTATTTGTTTGATAATTATTAATCTAGTAGTAACTAATCATTACCTATGTTCTCGCTTCACACAAAAGGATGTCACAATTCAAAATATTATTGACAATCATCATTGTTCAATATGAATAATCAAGGTGATAAATAATAATGAAACTGAAGTAAAGAGTTCCTTGCAAGTTAACCTCTAATGATAAATTGACAGTTTAGTTTTCAAACTCATAAAATATCACTAATAAGCATGCCAATAATAGTACTAGTTTACACTATTGAATTGATTTTACACCTTATCACAAATTTGACACATGATGAATTTATAATGAAAATCATGTAATTTTTGTTCATTCACAAGTTTGTACATTTGACACACAAATATCATGCATTGAAAATAGGTTTGACACATAGATAAATGTGTTAACGAATGAAGTACGAACCTATGAATAAATGAATATCACATGAATTTCATATTTTCCTATAAATATGTGTTTCAAACATGTTTTTAATGCATTATATTAGTGTGTAAAATGTATGAATTATAAATGAATGAATTTTGCACAATTTCCATTATTAAGTTGTGAGATGTTAAATTTGTGAAGCTTGCCATTTAGTTATCATACTACCATGGCAAATTCAAAACAAGTTATACTATTTCAAAAATGTTAAACTTGCCACAATATTACCATATCATTTTTGTCTATTTCAAAGTAATGTTTTGATTTGTGTCTAGTTTTGATTAATTTGAGTTTTAATTTTTATAATCACCATAGAGCAAAAGATAAGTAGTGATTTTTTTGAAAATATTCATGAAATATTCATCACAAACACAATATCACGAAATTTCAATAGAATCCATGTGAAAATCGTAAAACAACATGTCTATGCAACATCCATGGGCTTCAAAATGTAAAAACAACACAAAAAATATACATATTACTTTTATATAAATTATGTCAATTTTACTTGTGATATTTTGATGTGAAATACATACAATTTACATTTTAACTAAATCCTTGCAATTATCATGATGTAATTTTGGATAAAACTATTCGATTTTTGTGTATTAAATATGAACACTCACATATGTCATTCAAAAACAATGTTTCATCTATTGATATTGAATATGTACAAACATCATTCATACTAACCATAGCACAAAATTTGTGTGATTTTTGTACAAACCTATGAAAACTGAATTTTACACGAACCTATGAAGGTTCAAACTTATGAAATTTGGTAAGTTTGTAGTGTTATTACTTTTTTTTATGGTTGAATGTTTTTTTATATTATGCTATAATATAAAAAAACCTAAAACTTGACAAGTTTGATAATTATAATTTTTTATAATATTATTAGTTTGGAGGTTGCCCATTCCAAAAATATTTTTAATTGTAAGATGTTTCTATTTAAACTTTAAATGAATTATTGACACAATCTTAATTTATGAAATGGCATTGTGGGTAAAAAAACCCTATCAATTTTCAATTCCTGCGAAGAAATGCAAACCTAGAATGTGTTCCATAATTCACATAGTGAAAAAAAAGGTGGGGGCTCCAAGATGAAATTATGTTGATGTCTTAAGTTGAGTTCACAATTATGTCAAATTACACAAACCAAAAAAAATGTGGTTAATATAGTTTGGAACCAAAATAGTGCATGGATGAATCACGAACAACTATCATCACAAAATGCACAAATGCCCAAACTCCCTCCTTTCAAGGCTACATCCAAATGACATTTTTCCTCAAGACTTTCAAGAGGTAATCCCAAATTGCCAAATATGAATCTTGACACTTTTGAGGATCATAACTTCCTTGTTTCAACTTTGATTATAATCATTCATTAGTAGCTTTTGAAAAGAATTTTCCAAAACCATTCAAATTCCCAAATTAAAGTTGATTTGACATTTTAATTGTCTCGAATCATTTTGAACATTTGACACCTTACCTTTGAAATAGCAATGTCTTTTGTTTCAAACTTTAAATTTGGTAATGCAATCCCACTTTAAATATCTACTTTCCAAGAACCTTTTATCTTAATTTTAACTCTTTTTTTGTTTTTCATGGAACCTTCCATCCTATCTTGAAACCAATTTTTTGAATTTTTAAAACCTTTTCATTGTAGTCATTTTCACAAAGAATTTAAAGCAAGTTCAATTTAAAACAAGGTCAATTTCCATTTCCATTCCACACATAAACAAAAAAAAAATGTAATATTAGTTTGTTTAAGTACTATGCACACCTCAAAATAAAGATTATGTAATATTAATTATGTACAACCAATCAAATGCAATAAATTGCTTAAAATATAAGGTTAAACTTGTGTTTTTATTTTAAATTGTAAGGTATGTTTATAGTAAAAACTAACCACACCCAACTCTTTTTTAAAAGAGTAGGAATAAAAAATTGACATTGAAAGGTGACATGGCATGCAACCATTGTGCAAAATTTGTGTTTAAATTAGACTTTTATATTTTACAATTTATTTTTAATTTATAATTTAATAAAAATGTGAATGCTACATTTGTAGCTTTCAACTAACATTGGATCCACATACCTACTAAACTACAAAAAACAAATACAATGGCTTGAAAAAGTATTACAAAATCATGCATACCTTGACCCAAAATATACACCACCTACATCTAAAGTATATTAGTTTTCTCCCAACCAACAACCAAATAAAATGCAATTTGTTCATAAACCTTCACCACACATTTAAAACACATACATTTCTATCATGCAATTGAATGATGAACAAGAACAAGTTTTGCATTCCATTGTTGAAAACCCACAATGTTTACATGTTCTCATAAGCACATTTGGTAGGGGCAAAAGAACATTTTTCAAATACATCATATGACATTTTTAGTTCTTTGAGAAAAATGTACTATTGTTAGTGACAAGCACATCAACACTTCATTTAACCTCCACTAAATTAAATTAATGCACACCACATGTCAAATTTCAACATGTGAATATTTGTTCATCGTCCTTGAACCTAATAATGTGATAGAACAACTAATAAATGCAAATGTTATTATCATTGATAGAATGTCAATAATGGCCAACAACATGCTATGCATTATTAAGTAATAACTAAAACAAATAATTTGTGTCCAAAACACATCTCCATTTGAAACAAAACTTATATTGCTAACTAGAAACCTTGTTCAACTACCACCAATTTGCCAACAAATAATTTAAAATAATAACACATTATAAAAAAGTTGCCACACCAATTTACCCCTTGTTGGAAAACAACAAAACAACATTTCCTATCTAGCTCCATGCATTATGCCATATATCCAAAATACTTGCAATTCTTCAACATCATAATGTGAAAGAAAATCGATCACTAACAAAATTTAAAATGTTATTTCGTAATGTTTCATGGATAAACAAAATATAAAACTTGAAGTGGATCTTATTACAACAATTTTTTATACAAATAAAGAGTGTTGAAAAATATAACATCATTTTAAACAAAGAATTTTCAACCATAAAAACAAAGTAAAAATGGATACAAATGCTATAGACATTGAACACATTCAACCATAATTAAATGACAAGTCTTTCAACCACATAAGCAACATAGCCATAGGTGCACTTGTCATGTTCATTGAAAATATTAGCATGCCAAAAGGAATTGCAAATTAAACAATTGCAACTATCACATGTATAGTTAAATTTGATTCCTGAAACAAACATAATATCCATGGAAGTTCAATTAATGAAAAATCTTACAAAAATAGTTTTCAAAAATCATACTTGTGAACACAAATACACATGATAAATATTTTTACAAAGCATAATTTCCAATAGCATTAGCATATGCTGTGAATGGCCACAAATCATAAGTTCTTCACCAAGTGTAATGATTGCCACAAAAGTTGTCATCAACATAAAAGAAACTTTGCACTTGGCCTCAAATATGTCATGTTCTCCAAAGTCAAAAACCAAAACAACTTGAAATAATTGGAACTCTTAATCCAATTGTTTTCACTCCTTGCAATTATGGGAACATTAAACTGTCATGCAACATTATTTGGAAATCCAAAACTTAAATATCAGTAGGCATGTTGCCCACATCCAATTCTTTCAACATTTATTAAAAACAATTGGTATGAATATGAAGATTAGATTCATAGTGTCAAATGTATAAGGAAAACTTTCATACTAAACATGTATCACTGCAAGAAATGTGTCTTTTGTTTATCACATGCTTTCATTGGATTTTGAATGAATTCATTGGTCTCATTACACGTGACTTAATGAAGATCCAGTGGATTCACTCGTTCACTAAATGGGGATTATTGAATTGCACGCACATTTTTTAATAATGCATTTAAATTGGTTAGGATATCTATAATTTAGTTTAACATTTTGTCACAAATGTAATTATATCATTTGTCAACTTAATAAACTACATTTTTATTGCAACTTCTGAATTATATTATGAATTATTCACTAAAATAAGAATGCTCCATTTAAATAAATCTAATATGAATTTTTTGTTCCATTAACATCACTAGTTATTTAAATTGTTCCTAAAAAAATATTATATAAAAATAATTTTGACCCATATTTCACATGGTAGTAGATGTTTTCAACATGATTATGGGTGGGATGTGAATGTCTCCATTGCCATTTCCTATGTTGTACATTCAAACTCGTTTCTTGGGGCAATCTTCCTAAGGTCCAAACCTAGTTGTGCATATAAATGGTTTGGAACTTACACTTTGTGTAATGTAACTCCCATAATGAAACTTATTTACACTCTATGTGAGTGTAAATGTAAATGTAGAACAAAAAACATGTAAGTGTAAGTGTAAAACCATGTAAATTTATTTTATGGCATGTAAAATGATGTAAATGTAAAACAAATACACATATGGTTTTATATGGCCATGTAAAATAGAGTAAGTGTAAAACAATGTAACAAATGTGATTTTTACTTGGTGAGGGGGGGATTTCATAATGTTTTTAATGATAGGCCAACCAAATGGCCCATTACAAAAAAAAACCCATCAAAACATGCACCCATAACTAATTAATATGGATTTGCAAAAAGTATGGATATTAAGGGTATATAATGTATACATTTACACTTACATGCCCCAAAACATCTACACATGTAAGTGTATTTGACAAATATTACACTGGCCTTGTGTAAGTGTAAGAAAAAAATTATACATGACAACAATATAAATGTAAGTGTAAAAAGTTCGAACATGTAAGTGTAAATGACTTATACTTACACAAGATTTACACACCGTGTATACAACTATTGACACTTACACGCACAACATTGGTTTAAACACTCCATCCCCCTTCCTCAAATAAACATTGAACTTTGCAAATCTAAACTTCCACCAACATCTTGTTTCATATGACATGCACTAACATTAGATTTTTCTATTGCAAGTAGTAGACAACACTTTTCCAAGAACTATACAAGAGAAGAAGAGCTTGTTTCACAAGCTTCATCTTTGTGAATACGATGCATGTATTAGACTAACATTGGTACATTTTCTATATGTGATGGCCATCTTTTTAATACAAATCTTTTGGAATGAACTTACTCCACAAAATGGACACATGTTGTATTTTCTATATAGATATACATTCATAAGTAGCAAAATGTACCAAGACCTTTAGATGTTTACAATTTTGCAAACCAAGTTTTCCTTTTTCCATGTTATTAATATGGTGTTACTTCAACTTGGTGAACCTTTTGAACTCAAAAGCAACTATATTCATGAATTTCAAATTTCATGGTTTCAAATTGAGTATTCAACTATCGGCCCCAAGTCCCAACAATGTTGGCCAATTTACTAGCTTCCAAGTCCTTGCAAGGGAAGAATTTACATATTTCCCCGGCTGTTTCCTAAGAAGCAAATGACTTGCATGTACACAAAAAGAAAATCAACAACTGCTCCACTTCTTTCCAAAAAATACCTACCCAATGAGCCAAATACCTAAGATATGTAATATACACCATCAACGGTGAGGTCTAAATACACAAACCCACTCATGGATCAAAAGCTACCATGTATCCAATTTTGTGCTTCATTTTTTTGAATAGCCTACCCAACAAGCTGAAACAGTAAAATATATCCATCAACAGATTAGGTCTAAATACACAATCCACTCATCATTCTAAGCTTAACATGTGTTCTGTTTTTGTTTCAAAAAGTTTCAAAGTTTAGAGTTATTTGATTTGTATGCATCATTGACACCCAACTCTGCTATTTAATTGGTTGTACCCAGGAGCCATACCAAAATACATACTTAGAAAAAGTCTGTAGGAGTGTCGAATCCATGTTTATGTCGATTCTTCATATAGTCAAAATCTGCTGGCACAAACTGGTAATGCATTGCCTCAGGGTTGAACTCAGGCGTCTCCACATACTGCATCATAGTATAACACCCAACAAATACATCAAAGAGGTTTCTCATCATTAGAGCACCCCCTTATTCTCTTTCTTTTCCACAAAGGGAAGGTTAGGCCTGAAAATGCTATTAGTTTCAAATTGAGCCTTGCAAGCTGCAAATAATGAGAGTTAGGAGAAATGGCCACAAACTTTCAGGTTTCAAACTGAATCAAAAAATCACAAGCAGATTTCATAATTTACCTTACAGAACGAGCTGCATGATCCTGGAGAAAAGGTTTAATAAGAACAAGTAGCAAGACAAGGCTAAAAGTTCATGCTCAATATTTATGTGAAACTTGGTTCAAGCTTTTTCACCCAAAGTTGAGTAAAGTTTTTGTTACATGTGCACAAGGATTTTGGAAACCAGAATGATCAGCAGATTTCAGTTGTGTTTTGTACCTGAACAAATAGACTCAGGATCCGTTGGCGGAGGCCAGAGAGAGAGTGTGCTGGACGCCCCCGATACATAAGATCTGCCTCCCTCTCTACCAACATCAAGATCTCCCTTGTCAGTGGTGAGTCGTGAACTTGCACTGTCCATTTCACATAGCCCAACACACCCATCCTCTCATCCATGGATTCCACCCTTCTTTCCAATGCCTTGTACAACTGCAACCTCAGCCCATCACCAAGAATTTCTCTGTTACTCTCTTGTTTTGGGGAATCCATGGTCTAGAATCAGGACTGATATGTTGAGCTTTGCAACTCCTGAGACTATTGTTGGCCGTCCATTACCGGTTAAATTAATCCTGGGTTGAGGTGACAAGCAAGTACATATCAGTGAGTGGATGGTATTGCTAATGAAGAGGTTCACCTTCTAATTTGTAATAGCTGGTTCAGATTGACTAGAGAAAAGAGAGGTATGAGTCTTGTCACAATCCAAAGCACTGCCAGATTTGGAGCTTCAATGAGTGTACTGAATACATTGAAATTTGGATTTGTAAATGCTCTATCACAAGAGCTTACAATTGTCAGCTTTGAAGGTTCTTAGTTCTTACTCCTGAACCACTAGAGCAAAAAAACTATAGCAACATCTGTGATTTACTCCTTTTCTACAAGGACCACACAGAACATAGAAACGTGAAACATGGCAAAAGTGTGATTGGGGATGGGGATTGGGATTTACATTCATGAGATCCAAGGCACGAGCTGTGTTTGTAGTTTGCACATGAACAATGTTGCCATTGCTCATCTCCCATATCTTTGACTTCCCCATCCTGACCATAGTTTTAGTGATCCTGTCAACTCGGTTCAATTTAGCCGCTTTTGTCCTCAGTTTGTCTATTACCTGTATCAGCTTCAGCTCCTGCAAGTTCAGTTGTTCCCAACCAGCAACAAATGGGTTCAACACTCTGCAGACCAAGATGATATCCTCAGGATTCTCCCTTATCTTGAGTCTGTTGAGAAGCAACAGATTGGTCTCAAAAACCAGTATGTCTTTGGTCCAATTCTGAACAATTGAATGACATATCATGGGTATGCCCTTTCATGTTTGTTCCAGGTTTTCAGTCCTTTTTGGGTTTGAATTCCTTTGATTATTTTTTGTGCAAAAGAGGGAGACATTATGACATTACCTTCAAACACTGAAGAAGAAAAACCTTATGGATCTCTTGACTCTGATTCCATGAGTTTTGGCACTTTTTTTTAATCACCATGAGGCTTTTTGAGAGAACAAGTGGAAGGGTTCATGTGCTCCAATTTGATTGAATAAATGTGTCACCTTGAGTAAAAGCTCTTTCACAAGCTTCTTGCGCTCGAGGCCCACACACCCACTAGTGTTTATAGCCTTCATCTCCTGGTAACAACAATAAACTTTTAGGTCACAAAAAAATTGCTAATCATCTTGACTACTAAATACTGATTATTGAGACAAAAGGAGAGAAAGAGTAATTGAGGATTAAGAGTCCTATTGACAATGCCATCTGGATCAACTACAAAGCCAAGAACATCTCAGTATACTGGATATGTTTCTACTAATATGATGGAGAGACTCTGGTGAATCTAAACAGCACAAACACTTCTGATGCTCTAGAGGCTAAACTAATAGACATCTGGATCAACTTGCTTCATTATGATGGAAGCAGTAGAGAAAGAGTGTAACCTGTAAACGCCATGTCTCAAGCTCTTGGTACAAAATCTCAAAGTCAGCTCCAGAACGAGGGTTTATGCGCCGACCAATCTCATACCTCAGTTTCTTCTCATATTGCTCTTTCTTTTTTCTGGCTCGTTCAGCGAAAAACTGCATAGAAACATCATTGCATCCTTTACATCTCCATGCCCAGCAGTTCTGACCTGGATTTGTAAATCAACATTTATAACATGGTGCTTCAGACTATAATGTCTTGCAAAACAGACATTCTAAGAGGTCCATGTTTGGGAATTGAAGAATCATCACTCAGATGCAAAGTACACTATTGTCAAGACTTGAAGATGGACAAACATATAACTTGTTCATAGTTGAGTACAATCAGGCAGACTCAGAAGATAAACAAGCATATTCACCGGCTGCTATGAAGAGGTATGAAGTATGCACAAAGAGGACCATGACTCAGTGCTTATCAAGTTCCATGCAACAATTGAAATGAATGACAGGACCTTGTACCCTTCATGAATTGTAGTGCAAGAATATATCAAGAGCACAGAAGGAAAAAGATACATGATAAAAAGATCACCGAATCTAGAAAGATGCATGAAGCAAAGATCACAGAAGACAAAAACGTGCGATACAGAGAGATCACAGAAGACAAAAGATGTGTGATACAAAATCACACAAGAGAACAAAAATGCTTGATACAAAGAGATCACACGAGACAAAGATGCATGAGAAACATCACAGAACACCGAAGACCTGTAGATAGAAGCAAAGAGAAATGAGTTGTGGAGGCTGATCTATTGCAGAAGAGTACTGCAAAGAGAGAGAGAGAGAGAGAGGGAGAGAGAGAGGGGGGGGGGGGGGAAAAGAGGGATTTGCTTTACATCACTTTTCAACCAATATCGAGAGATAGACCATGATGGATTCTGGTGGATCCTAGGATCCGCCCTCCCCCCCCCCCCCCCCCCCCCCCCCCCCCCCTCCCCCCCTCCCCCTCCCCCATCCCTTCCCCCCCCACTCT
>Ga0116231_10003952_pt1 | contig 30324 bp, 23 predicted proteins | sample S1TSphgellanicum_2_FD_89695 | JGI IMG/M metagenome (GOLD analysis project Ga0116231, IMG submission 89695) | Host-associated microbial communities from peat moss isolated from Minnesota, USA - S1T2_Fd - Sphagnum magellanicum MG | ecosystem: Host-associated > Plants > Peat moss > Unclassified... | reverse complement strand
TCCCATATTGTTTGTTCTCCATTCCTATTTTGAACACTATATAAACAAAGGGGTGTGCCTATGCAATTTCACATTAAGAAGTTTGTGCACATGGGATGAGCTAATCAAAAGGCTCAACCCAAAGCAAAAAAACAAATAATACACAATTCTAAAGTACATACCTCCCCAACCTACTTATTTATTTAGCTAGGTAAGTACCTAGTTTGACCTACCCATCTAGGTCAGCCTATGTACCCACCTACTTAAGTACCTACCTATATGAGTAGGTATTTAGCCTAGGAAGGTAAAACCTACCTATTTATTTTTTTACCTAAGTAGGTAGGTAGGTAGGTAAGGATTGTAGGCACCTATTTATGTACCTACCAACTTAATATTAATTTTTTATTAAATTAATTTTTTTAATGGCACGTGGCATATTTACATTGAGCCATGTGTCATAATATAAAATCATCCAAGTCTTTGAATTGAACGTCTTAGATTATTTCAGAATAATAATAATAATCATCATCATCATCATATATTAAGACATGTGGCAGCACATGATTTGCCTTCAATTGTGACCAAATTAATTACATATTAGTCGCATGTGACAATACATATACAATGGAGTCAAAGGATGAAATGTATTTGTTGACTTTTTCTTTCATACAATACTGTTTGTCATTTGCGACTAGTTTATCACATGCGACTTGTCTTAGGCGACTAAAAGGATTTTAGTTGCAAAATGTCTTTTGCGACTAAAATTTAGTCACAAAGAGCAGTCGAAAATACATGTTTTTCTTCTAGTGTTCAAGTTTGATAAAGTGGAGATTTAAGTTAGAATAAAAAATATTATAAAGACTCTTAGCAAGGTGTGAAAGATTGAAGTGGAAAAAATTGGTGACAAGCTTTTAGTTACAAATTAAAATGGAAGAATCATTAACAAGGCAATTAAACCTTGTCCTAGAGAGGACATTGCACCCAATGTTAACTAATAAATAAAAACTTAATTTATAGGCTAAACTAATTGTCATCATAGAAATTGAGGTTGTTTAACAATGTAAAATTCTTATGTACCTACATTTGGTCATTGAATAACCACACAACCACAACAATAAGCATTTTAATGTCAAAATGATTCTAAGACATTGCAAATATAAATGCAATATTCAAGCAAATGGAAAGTTTTAAAAGGACATATGGGATACCATTGAATATAGTTGTTGTGAATTAGAGGTGCCAACATAAATTATAATGACAGCTAGGAATCTTTCAAAAACCTAGGCAACCATAATGTTTTCAAAAAAAAATTATGCATCTACATAATATGTAATAAGACGTTACAACATTGAACTAGTGAACACTTTGCATAAATGATCCAAGGTTTCAAGCCAAAAAACTCATCCATGTTTTTTCTTCAGTCCATGTTATGATGACATCATCATAAGGAAAAATATCAACCATATAATAAAGTTTGTGCATACATATGAACCAATAAATCTAATCTTCATAACAAGTTTTGAAGTTTTGTTTCCATAAATGTTAATGTTGAAAAAATCTTTTCATCTTCCATAGATCCCATAATCTAAACCATGGCCAACTTTGTCACCTTCATGAACTCACTAAAACAAACACATAATAATGTATTGGAAGAAAGCTTTTTCCAAAGCTTAAGCAAAGGAATTTTTGCGTTGGTCCATAGCCCATTATGCATTAAACTTCATTATGATAAAAAATTACATTGTAGGTCCAAAATGTCCACATCAACAATTGCAAGAATCCATGTTTGGGTTGATCCAAGCTTCATGGGTTGATAATAGAACCTTTTTAATAGAACCAGATGGACATGGATGGTTTTTTCAAATGAGGATTTCAATCAAATATTACAAATAAACCACCCTTAAAACATATGTCACCTCTTGTGCATGAAATATTTTTTCAAGCTCATCACTAACCTTAATTTTTGTTTTATAACATTACTTTTGAAGTCCATTCACAATTTGCTAGAAGAAAACATGAGTCATAAGAACACAAACAAATGCTTGAGAGTAATGATAATGCATCATAATGGAAATCAAGTGCCCATTAATGCACCACCACATGTGATATCCCATTCAACAAATTTTGATATTCAATGAACACATCACTCATATAAAGAAATTGGGGATCATAAATATAGATTTCCTTAGCACAATTTTACAATGAAAACAAAATCACAAACAAAACATTATCAAAATTGGGAAAAACTAATAAACTCATTAAACCTTTCAAACATTAGTATTAGACAAGAAACCTCAACATTAATCTATAACTTATTTGTGATTTGGAAATAATTAACTTTCCCATTTGGATCTAAAATCAATTCAACCCATGGGAGTTTGCATTATAAACGTTATGAAACACAAGTAGAAATCCTACACGTTAGTAAAAATTAACATTTAACAATGTTTAGGGTAGAATTGTGTTGTCTTTATTAAACAAATTAAACAAAGGTGTAGTGTCAATATCTCACATGGTGGATAAAAAAGTAACAAGATAGAATAAGCTAAGTTAGAAAAAAGTTTTGATGGAAAAAAATTAGTATGATAAATTATGTACTTATTTTGCGTTACTCTTTTTCTTTTCAATTCCATAGGGTCTAATTCTATTTTCAGATCACTACCATTATGAAAATAGGGTGTTCTGCAACTGACCTTGTAACTCAATTTTTGAATTGTAGCGGACATTTGTAATTTATTGTATTTATATATCATGAATGGTAACGAACAAATTACATGAATTACAAACTTCCAATACATAATATATACAACGTAATTCATTACAATTCAATTGCAACTTTGACAAAACAACTCATTTTCAACTACTATGAAACTCCATTATAAATGCACCCATGATGTCATACTAACATCATTAATTGTCATCCATCTATTAAAATCTAACACATGGCACTATGAAAATTTTCGGACATAAAAATTATTTTATTTTTCAAAATATTGATCTTCATTGTCCATTATGATTATTACTAATGGTCTGAAATTGTGACATGCGGCACAACAAAAAATTACCACATGGCATATTAATTGTATTTGAAAAATATAAATATATATTTTAGTAACTAGGTAGGTTACATAGCCATAGGTTGGTACGTAGGATAGGCATTTGAACTCATCCCAAAATGGCACATGTATTTTATTGTGAGAACATAAAAGAACAAACCTTTTTTTATATCATTTGGAACATGGGATTCAAAGATAAAGCATATGGATTAAATAGTTTAGTTGTTCATTAATTGTAAATTGACTTACAATTGATTTGTAATTATAGGGTAAACTAGCTAATTCAAACACTTAAATGTTCAGGACAAGCTGGATCCAATGGAGGACTTTGTTGTTTTTATTATCTAAACAAAACTTGGACCCCTCCTATTAGCACATCTGACACACTAAAAATCGTCAAAAATGGAATTTAATTGAAAAATTTATTGCCCCCAAAAGTAAAGGGGGTCAAGAACTCAAAAAACAAGCATTGAACATTACAAAAGCCGATTCTTGAACACACAATTTATAAAAGTTCCAAGGTGATTTGTAGAACTTTAGGTGGCGTTCCTACAACATTTTATATTGTTTAAAATGAATAAAAAATAAGAAAGTTATGAGGTGTGAAAGTATGAGGGGTCCAAAAAGAAAAAAAATAGAAAAAAAATTTGTAAGTTGGAAAGTTTATTTTTCTTTTTGTTATTTTTTTATTATTCCTTTTCCTTTGCACTTCAAAGATGATTTAGCTTGAAGTATCACTCTCATAACATTTTCACTACGCCAAAATGTGGAATTCATGACTAAGACATTTTGTGTTACTATCTTCACCCTAGTCACAGAATCATATAAGACATGTCTTTTATGACTATTAGACTCTTTTACAAAAAAATGACTACATTACTAAGTTATTGACTATAGTCATGAATTTTAATATATGTGTGAGTACAACTAGCCACTATAGTCACCTTGAATATGAATTTAAAATATTATCTATGTATGTAATGAACATGTACATTATTAAATATTAAAATTTTAGTGTTTTAAACTTTTAAACACCTTTTTCCATTATAAGCAAATTAAGTTTGTAATTCAAATATTTTGCTAACATTCATTGCTTTAAAAAACAAGGTATATGTATGTATGTCAAGTTAGGTAACTAATTTGAAAACTAAATATGTAATGTAAGATAATAAATATATTATAAAAAGATAGCAAAGTTATGTAGGTAAGTAGGTAATTTAAAATGTAAATATCTTTTTATAACCTAATTATGTAAGTAGTTTACGTACATTCAAGTAACTATCTAACTAACTACTTATTTACCTTAATTTTATTCCTTTATATATTACATGTCCAATTACCTAAGATCATTTTAAATTAATTTCATGATTTCATTCCATATTTTCTTAATATTTAATTTAAAATATTAATGTACTATATGACCAAAATACATTAGTTTTTCCAATATTCCTATCCAAAATATTTTTATAGTGGACATTTGATGCTTCACGATCGTCATATTTAAACATCACAATGAATTCATTATTTAAAATTTTATTTAAAACATGTAGTGATTAAGTTCTCAATTAATTGTAATCCTTATTATCTCTAATCATGAATTACATCAAATTAAAATTTACATTAAAAAAATAATCATTTGATTATCTTAAAATAGTATAAATTTAAATTTTATTGATTATATATATATATATATTCATAACATGAGATAATGTTAAATATTTAAATTATTTTTAATATTTATTTAATCATATAATTTAATTTATAATTAATCAACATCTTCCAATATTTTGAAACAAAATTAATTACAAGAAAATTCAAATAAATAAATAAATATGGAAAATAATATTTTTAATTTTTAATATTAATTAATTGGAACACTATTAAAGTTTTTTTAAAATATATTTTATTATCAACTAACATATTATTTGTAATTATGTAACTTAAGTACTATTTAAATACTAAAAAATATTTAAGATATTCTTATTTCAATTAACTAGAATATATTTCATAAATGTTTTTAATAATATTAATTTTAGATATTCCAGATATATATAATTAAAATAAAACTTTGTAACATACTCTATTATACTTTCGGATTCTATGAAACAATTAATTATAGTAAATAGTTAATATATAATATATTATTCTAATAGTTTTTATTATTAATTAACATAATATTTATAATAATACAAATCTACCCAATTTTTCATATTGTAAATTAATGTAAACTATTTTTATTTCAATTTATTTATTTTGCCAATTAATGATATAATTTATTGTGGGTTTATGTACAGATATTATCAGTTTTAAATCAGAATAATATATTATTTTAATAAAAATATATTTGAATTCTGGAAAATCAGTCAGATTATTTTCATTTATTTAATAAAACGCTAAAAAAATGTTTACAACAAAAAAAATCAAAATCCAATATTTTTAAAATAAAATATAGAATAAATGGTATATCGCGTATCATATGGATATTATGTATATATAATAATATGGTATAAAATTATGTATACATATTATATATAAGGTTTTTATTGTGGGCTTCACTTCATAAAAATGTAAAACATAATATTCGTCCATGAAAATACAATTCTTTTTATCCAATTTTTTTTCATATAAGATTATGGTATATAATATAAAATTTAGTTATAATTTATAGTAAAAATTTCATTTCTTTAAATATTTGTATATTCAAATTAATTTATATTTTAATTAAATAATCAAACTCATATTATAATATTAAACAACTTGTATGTATTTCCTAAATACAATATGTAATAGTGAATGGTTTTGAAAATAACATTATTATATGTTGATACATCATATTTTATGAACTATTCATCAGAAATTTCATAAATAAAATGTATTATATAATTAAAAAATATTCATACATTTTTAATTTTATTTCAAATTTGGACAAAGTATGAGAATGATATTATTAATTAAAGTTGGTTTTTGGAAATGGTTTAATTGCATTTCAATTTAAAACTAAAGTGCAAATACAAGGTTAACCCAAATGTTTTGTTTTTGAGCCTCATCTCATAAGCTAGATAAAGAACATGTCTTCTCATGATTTATCACATTGAAATGCATATGCCAAGTTGAGATGGCGGAAAAAATGTTTGACCCATTAAATGGAAAATATAAAATAAATGAAATTGTTTTTCGACTATTCATTCCATCTATGTTTTCCATTTCCTACCTATTTGCCTACCTACACAAGTAAGTAGGTGTTAGTTTCCTACCTACCTAGGTAAATATAGTTGAATATTTTTTAAACTTTCAATTTTTTTTTAAAAAAAAGAAAAAAATCTAGATAAAGTGATTAATATACAATAATTCGATATAAATAATTAATATGAAAGTAATCAAGATTAAATAATTCAAAATTTAAAATTTCTTAATTCTAATTATTTTATAATTATATAATATAATAATACGAAATATAAATATTTTATAAAAATTATATATATGCCAAATGGATTGGCATACGAGGAGTCTTCATTTTAAAACACCACAACATGAAGCCCTTGGAGTGTGAAACCCTTGTTAGAAACATGCAAAACTTGAAGCACAAGAAAGACCTAGATGGTATAAGAATGTTTAGGTGCTTGAAACTTTTGTTTATTGAAGCAAAAGCATTCATGAAAGTTGCCGAAATAGGAGACGCATTCTTGATTTACATTCTTCCCTCACCAGATGTTGAACCACATCCACATGATATCTTTCCTAATATTAAAAATTCAAAGATGTGTTTGAGAAGAAAAATGTGAACACCTTGCCCAAACATTGACCATATGACTGCACCATTAATTTTGTGGAAAGAGGACAACCTCTATTCGGACCCATCTATAGTTTGTCATAAAGTAAACTTGTAACGCTTCGTGAATACATTGATCAAAACTTTGGAAAGGGGTTCATTCAACATTCCAAGTCTTTAGCTAGTGCCCCTATCCTCTTTTGTCAAATAGAAAAATGGCTCTTTACGAATATGTGTCGATTATCTTGGAATCAATTCACCATTAAGAATCGATACCTTTTGCCCATAATTTTAGGGTTGTTGGACCATCTTAGTCATGCCAAGGTGTACACTAAGGTTGATCTATGTGGAACATACAACTTGGTGCGCATTCGAGAAAGCGATGAATGTAAAACATCATGTAAAACCTGTTACAATCATTTTGAATATGTTGTGATGCCATTTGGCCTTACCAATTTGCTTGAAATAATAACCCTAAACCCTAAACCCTTTCAACATTTGTATATCTTTCATGAATATTTGGATGATTTCATGGTTTATTACATCGATGACATCCTCATGTTCTCAAAGAACATGGAGGACCACAAATGTCATGTACATTTAGTTTTGGAGAAGCTTTCGGAAGTTGAATTTTACGCCAAATTGAAGAAATGTGAATTTCATCAATATGAAATGGAATTTTTGGGTTATGTCATTTTTGGAAATGGCATTCATATGGATCCTTGTAAAGTTTAGACCATTGTTGACTGGGCTCCTCCAATTTCTAGGTAGATGTAAGCTATGGTGGTTCACGTTTTACATCCTTATGGATTTTCTACAGAATGTATTCTATTCAAATGCCATTAATGTGTTATAAAATCATCAATTTGACAACAATATTTATGGATTAAAATTACCAACTTAAATAGAAATATTTATTAAGGGGTGAAATTCAATAAACATACATTAATCATATAGTAATGGATTTTTAAAATCGACATATGGACTATAATTTGGGTTCTGCATTAACATTCAAATGCATTTTTTATTATGATTTCATCTCAATATTTTTTATAAAGACTCAACATATGATACATGATGGACAAAAAAAATATGGATTGAAAAAAATTGCAAAGAAATCTTTAATCAATAAATAACTATGGATTTTTGAATGACAAGATTTGAACCTTATTTTCAAAAGTCCCAATCTTGGTCATTTTTGTTGGATTGATATTTTTTTCCCCTTAACATGTATTGTAAAACAATTTCTAGATGGGCAAACTTTCATATGGATTTTATTAATTGATTAATCACCATGTAAGGCCCACTCAACATTGAAATTTAACATTTTTTTCTATTCTAATATTATTTTTTCCATTTATATGGGCTTTTAGGACTAAAACTTTCGTCATTTTTGAACCACTATAGCTTACATCTACCCTTTTGTTTGAAATGTCCAATGTTTTTTTTAAAAATTACTAACTTTTATTAATGTTTCATTACCCATTATTCTTTCATACTAAACCCTAAACCCTAATACCATAACCTTAAACCTTAAACCCTAAACTCTTTTATTTGGTTGATTAGAAAATATCAACATTTTTCTTGGGGAATTGAAGCTAATAATGCCTTTCAATCTTTGAAGGTTTTTTTCACAACTGCCCCACTTTTGATTCATGGAGACATTTCCAAACCTTTTGTCTTGGAGATGGACATTTCCGATTTTACAATAGGTATTGTATTCTCACAACTTGGAAAAAATAATTAATTTTCATTTTGTCAACTTTCATTCTCGTAATTAATGTTCGCAAATTTCTAACCATCATGGATGCCTTTAAAGAGTGGCATCATTTGCTTAAAGGAGTTCAACATGAAATCACAATATATTCAAACCAGAAGAATTTGCATGATAATTTGTCAAGATAAACTTAATGCATTGTACTTTGTGCTTGAGGGAAATGCAACCTATGAATAACAATGTGATGTCATTTTCAAGCTTAAGCATCTTTAACTTGAGGCATTATCAGTAATTCCTAATGACACAACCTTTTTTTATCAAATTCATGAAGATTTGAAATACCTTCTCACTATTGGCATCTTATGCCAATTAAGAAGTCTTCATCAAATCCAAGATTTTTCTAATGATCATGTTAAGTTCGAATTATTTTATTATGATGGTCTTTTGTACGTTCTTAATGGCGTTATGTGACTTCAAATTCTTTAAGTTAAGCACGATGTTTTGGTTTAGGCCATTTTGGATTCAACAAGATCCATGGAGTTAGTATCTTGAAATTATTAGTGGCCAAAGATTTGGAAATATGTGAAAGAGTTTTTCGGATCTTGCGATGTTTGTGTTCGAACAAAGAATCATTATCATCACTCTCATGATCTCCTTCAACCATTGTTAATCCTTACATCCCCATGGTTTTCAATTTCCATGGATTTTATCATAAAAAATTCCACCTTCTAATTATTATGATTCCATCTTGGTGGTAGTGGATGTTTGACGAAGATGACTCATTTCATTTTGTGTACCAAAACAATAATTAGCAAAGGAATAGCCAAATTATTCCTTGATCATGTTTGGTATCATGTCTTCCTAAATATATCATTTCTAATTATGGGCCTCAATTTACATCCAAGTTCTGGAAGCGATTTTTTGAACTTTTAGGTGTGAATGTGAAGTTGTCATCAACTTTTCACCCCCACACAAATGAGCAAATAAAACATATCAATCAAGTCTTCAAACAATATTTATGGGGCACAACGAATTACTATCAAAACAATTGGTCAGAACTTTTGGCCATGGTAGAATTCACCTATAACAACATAATGCATTCATTAACCCACCAACCAATTAATCATGGTTTGCATTTCAAGTTTGACATCAAGGTGTGTGCACAAAATTGTGAATCAAGTAATTGAGGATCAAACCATGTGGTTAAAAAAATTTCAAGCTCAACTTGTATCTAACCTTGAAAAAACACAAGAGCGATATAAGGATAATGTCAATGAACATTGGAAAGAACAACCCAACTTCAAGGTTAGGGACCAAATTTTGCTTTGATAACAACATATCAAGAGAACAAGACCATAGAGAAGTTGGATCATTAGAAATTAAATTCATTCCTCGTTGTGAAACAAATCAATGGTGTGGTTTTCCAACTCAAGCTTCTAATTTATATGAAAATTCGTTTTGTGTTTCATGTTTTTTTGTTGGAACCTTACTATGTGTTTACCATTTTGGGAAGAATCCATGATCCCCCTCCACCTATTGAAGGCAATGGTGAATAAGAATATGAAGTCGAAAACATTTTGGATTCAAAGATTTATATTCATTAACATGGGTATGATGTGAATGAACACACTTGGGAACCAATCAAAAACCTATGTAATGCCATGAAGAAGGATCATGAGTTTCATCAATGATATCTATACAAGCCCAAGTTCGTTCCTTGTAAAACTCGTCATTAGAAAAGGAGGTGATGTCACAAATGCCAATGCTATGGGGTTCATTCATTTGATTGTGCATTCATGATTTGTAATAAATTTGTATCTAACTTTTAATTTAGTTTTAGTTCACTCTTAATTAGTTTTTAATTAAATTTTAATTCATTTTCACTTAATTCATAGTCCACTTTCAGTTAATTTTTAGTTCACTTTTAGTTAAATCCTAATTCATTTCTAATTAACTCTCAATTCACTTTTAATTAATTCGTAGTCACTTTTAGTTAACCTTTAGTTCACTTCTAATTAACTTTTTGTTTAATCTTAGTTTAGTCTTAATTAAATTTTAGTTCATTTTTAATTAAATATAAGTTCTTTTAATCAAATTTTAATCCACTCATAGTTCACACATGGGTGCACATTAGCACACATGGGTGAACATGGGCCACATATAAATTGGGAGTTTCCTTAAGCTAGGTGCCCAATGGGTATAAATAGAAGTAAAATTCCCCATTACCTTTAGTATGTTCAACATTAATTTTGGGTGCGTTTTATTGTCATAGCCTTGTTCTATTTATTTTTTGTAATCAAATCTTGTTGAATTTTTATTCACATATGTTGTGTTCTTTTTTTTGTTTTTTTTTGTTTCATGATCTAGATTTGGAACTAAACTTGCCCTTATTCTAGTTTGGGTTAGAAAATCTTATAATCTAATTTTTTACTATGATTCCCATGGATACAATTAGTACAACCACTAGTGTGCCACTATTAAAGGAAGGATTGTTGAATAGGATGAGTAAAAGGAATGAAACCAAAAAGGGGGATTCAAAAATGAAGGACACATGTCACCAAGGATGTTGTTCAATAGTTTTTAACACCTATGTTTTGATTACAAAGTATGTGGTATTTAGGCAAACATTTTGAAACAAAAACCTAATAGTTTTATTAGAGTAATAATGAATGGCTGCAAAAAGATAAAATTAAATATAGCTTATTAACATTATGTGTAATAACCTAAATAAATAAATATGTATATATATATTATTATATATATATTAAGGATATAAACTTAAATTAGGTCTATGCATGTATAATAACATTATATTTTTATTAATTTTTTATATTAATTTAAGTTTGTATCAATTTCAGCCATTTTATTTTATGACATTTGTCCATTTTATACAACATATAATTGCATGTTAGTTACACACAAGTTATAAAATGATTTTTTGTGTATGATAAGATTTTAATTAATGAAAGTTTTTGTTTATTTTTTTCATAGAAATCCACATCTTTATTTCAAAAGGAGGATCAAAAGGAGAGGAAGGATTTAGGGTTTCATGATTAAATGGTATTACATTGGCAATGATAGTTTCATCTTGAAAAATAATAATGATGGAATTTTAAGTTTGGGGGACAAATTTAAAAAACACCATATTTCACAAAGGTTCAAAATTTTAACAAGTTTTACAACGGGTACAAATTAAACAAGATGGTTATGTGAATAACTATAGTCAATTTCAAAAATAATCATAAAAACACAAAGCCTTGATTTTTGAGATGGTCATAGAATATGCATAACATGAAGGTAACAAACATTGATGATTGAAAATGAAGATTCAAGAGAAAGGTTCAAGGTTTTTTCATAAGCATGAAAACTATGAAGACAAATAATATAAACATAGACCTAAATATAAATCCAAACATAAAACATAAAAATCAAAACAAAATCACAAGATGCTAAAAATAAGAACATGAAATATGCAAACAAATATTTATTGTGATAAAACATGAAAACATAAACAACAAAGGAACATAACAAGGAACAAGATCGTACTTCAAACTAATGTTGAACAAATTAAAAGTATTATTATTATCCTTTCGAGAATTTTGTTCAAAGAAACTTTCATGGAGGTTTTCATGTGTCCATCAACCAATGAAACCTTTTAAAAAATTTCTTGATTATAAATGAATTATGAATTAATTAAGAATGAACTAAAAAACTTGGGAACGAAATACGAGTTAATAATAAATGGACTATAAATAATTATCAATGCATTATGAATGAACTACAAATTCATGAATGGAAATTCATGTGAATGAACTCCATTCATCATATGACCATGTTCAATATTGACATCGATAACAAGTTTCAACAATGGTTATGGGATGAAACAAGATGGTTATGCATCACATGAATAGTCAACTTTAAGAACATAATGATAAAAACATAAATCCCCAATTCCTAATATGATCATAGAATGTGCGCAATGCGATGGCTAAATAATGAAAGTTCAAAAGAAAGGAACAATGAAAACAAAAAAATCAATCAATGACAATTAAAGAGCAAGTTTAAAAACCATTGAAAAACAAGTTACAATTACAAGAAGGAGAAAGTTTTGAAACCTGAAAAATATTTCGTCTTAATTCTTGTAAAGTCCATTAGAGTTGTCAAAATCTAAAAAAGCTCGAATTTTATGACCCTTAGTCATCCATCATGATTCATAACCTGTAACACACATCTTCACAAAATTTGAGCACCAAATCTAGAATCTTGAAGCTTAAAGGTTGCACAATGCACAAAAGATACACAAAATTTCCAAGTTGCACAACAACAACCACTTGAATGCAATAATAATGCAAAACATTGAATGACACACATGCATTGTAATGTGCACAAAAACACAAAGTTGCAAAATAAAACAAATTACAATGAACATGAATTATAAGGTTAAAATTTTTAAGGATCAAGTCTAAATTTTGAAGGATTCTAATTTAAATTTGAATTTCAAGGAATCTTGATTTGCTCTTACAACCCAGCATCAACTTGAAGATTTTCATAATTATGGAGTTGCACTTCAAAGGTTTTCCCATTGCACAATGAATGGATCTAATTCTAGGATGACAAAATATGGACCTTGATGCAACAAAACAAGTTGCAACTTGCTATAGTTTACTCCAATGACTCATGAATATGATTCAATCTAGGAGCTAACTATGCGATATACTTGAACATCATAAGTACAAATCTATTGGTGATCTCACCTAACTTTGTGCAGGAGTTGATGGCAACAATTTAGGAATATGAAAGGGATTCTAGCGAAGGAGAAAAAAGAAAGTTAGGGCATGTTATAATCTGGCTAATTATAATATGCAAGCTTGCCGCGTGTGATGATGGGTTTAGGGTTTACATGTAAAGTGTTGCTGAAGTACTTAGTTAACATTAGGTCTAGCCTTTTAATGATTTTGGCCCCCTAAAAAGAAAACCCCATTTTGCAAGCTTTATGGTAGGAGCTCCACATTTTAGGTCTAAATTTGGCCACTAGAAAAAACCTCTGCTCCATGCGTCGATGATTAAATTACTCCTGCGGGTGGATTCTTTTGCGCCTTTTCGTCCCCTCATGTTCGCGAGCTTCTGGCATCTCAAATCTCGCTCGGCGACGGTGTCGGTGTTTCTCATACCCGCCGGTCCTGACGTTTGGCTTGTTTGTGCACAGCTGCCCTGTAACGCTCACAAAACCCTTGCTGCGCGTTAAACCCTAATGTGCCCGCCTCTTTGGAAACCCTAACGCTGCTGCCTACCTATTTTCAAACCCTAATCTCCTTGTAAACCACAAACCTCGGCGTCGTCGTCGTCGTCGTCGTCTCGCTCGGTCTCTCCCCTTCGCCACACGTTTCCTCCCCACGGACTCAGTTGCGCTTGCTGCCGTTCCTGTTGTTTGCTCTTTGCAGTTTCAATGCGCTTTGCAGCACCTTCCGGTTCTTGTTCTTGCATCCAGAATCCCACGCAGTTTTCCTTCACCGTGGCGGAAGAGATCTGTGTTGATCATCAGACTGGCGGTTCAAGGAGCAGGACCCAACTAGGGGGGTAGATCACAGAGCATCAATAATGCTGGAGGTTCAGAGATGCTGTCAGATAGACTGGGCGCCGAGTGCAATAGTAGCTCTGGCGACCAGTTTCGACGGGACAGTAGTAGCAGCGGCGCGGGAGAATGGAGCCATCGAGATATGGAGTGTTGCTGCTGGCTCTGTTGTCTGGCATTGTCAATTGGTAAGAATTGTGGAGTACATATCAGCGTTTTTCTTTTTCACGAGGAGTGGGGATTGTGTTCCAGAATAAGGATCAGCCTAATATGTAGCTGATGCCTGAATGTCATGCGTTATGATGTTTCTCAGAAGATTGCAGGTAGAAAAGATGCAGCAGTTTCGTCGTTAGTATGGTGCCAACCTGAAGATGAGGATGAACCTCGTGGCCGATTATTCTCTGCCGCTCTCGATGGATTTATCACGGAATGGGATTTGCGGACGCTTCAACCGAAGGTTGGTTTGCCGACTTGTATGTGAAGGCACCATGGAGTTTCGTGATCCGAGTTTGGATCTTTCCTTCTGGACCACAAACCATACTTTTAAGATTTCAGGAGGATTTGTGGTTTTGCAGGAGGTTGTGGAGTCCATGGGTGGTTCTGTGTGGCAGCTGGCTGCAGAGCATACCACAAGAGTACAGAAGAAGACAACGAGTAATGGGGTTCTGCAAAGTACAGGCAGTAGTAAGGAGGATGAGGGCAGCAGTGATAGTGAGGATGTGAGCATCAGTGGTAGTGAGGATGAGCAGCAGACTGAAAACAGGGAGCAACAAGTGGCACTTGCCTGTGAGGATGGATGTGTACGCATTTTTGTGGTTGCTGATAGGCAACCGGGCATGCTCTATAGCCAGTCATTGCCACGCATCAAAGGTGAGATCTTGTTTGCTATCTTCCATTAAGCAATGATGTTGTGTGGGACTATAGTCAGAAGCCCTTGCATTTTCTCATTTGTAACTCTAATATGCCATGTTACTGCCTGATATTGATGCTTTGGAGTTTCTCTATCTATTATGCTCAACACTGATCAGGATCATGTTACTGTCAAATCATTGTTGCATAGATTCCTCTGCAACTTCAGAGACATAATGCTCACTGTTAATCAATAGATAGTTCTGGAATTTCCATCATCAAACTATTAGACTGTTTGCTATGATATTGTGAAGGTGATTTGTTTCCCCTAGTTGGTGTATGAGCAGGTCGAGTATTGAGTGTGGCATGGACTTGGGATGGCACGCAGGTGCTGGGAGGTGGCTCGGATGGGTAAGCCTTGTACCTCTCATACAGAACACAGTATTTTGTTGAAACAGCTGTATTGGTATTCAGCATTTGTTGAGCTGTCTCCCAAGTTCTAGTCCACATTGAGTCTTCCCATGGCTTCTGGAATGTGACATAAGTTCATTTTGCAGATTTTTCAGATCATTGTTTGCCTGAAAATTGAGCAGACCATTGTATACTTATCTACACCGCCGCTGGGAGCTGAAGTTAGTGGTGAGTGGTGGCAGCTAGTCACTGGCATTGATGATGAAGCTGATGGTTTGGTGCTTTGTGAGTGGCACCCACAAAGTTATGACTAGACTCATTCTTGTCGTGGTTGGTTGGGTTTGGCCACAACTAGGATAATGGTTTTTGTGGAGTTTTCTCTGCAATCTCATAGATACATTGTTTGCTGAGCAGGTGTATACGCTGCTGGGATATTGCCAGCAATCGTGAAGTTTACAGAATTACTGCTGGTATTGGAGGCAAGGGGAGTGCATCAGATCTATGTATTTGGGACTTGTTGGTTTTAAGGTATGTGACTTGTTTTCCCCTGAATTCCATGAAGGTTTGACAAATGTCTTTGCTGAAAATTATAGTATAAATACCAAGTTCCCCACATGGAACTGCTGGATATACCTGTGTGAGTTCTGGTGGAGTCACATCCAACAAAGTACTTTGAGGATTGTGGCATTCATAATGTGTCTTGGAGGTGGTTTTGGCATTAGGATTGCATATGCCCCTTTACTCTGCCCTAGACTCTTTTGTGGGCTCAATATTCTTCAGAGCTGCAGCCACAAGTGGTGGAATTTACATTGAAGTGTGGTGATTTAGGGATGGGAGCATTGTGAGTGGTGACAGCAGTGGTAGCACCCAGTTTTGGGATGGCAAACAAGGCACCCTGATTCAGGTGCAAACTCGGCACAATGCTGATGTCCTGGCACTAGCTGCTTCTCCTGATCATCGATCGGTCTTTTCTGCTGGTGCTGATGGTCAGGTAGGTACCTTGATTTCCTCTATACTTGTTTGATACCTGTCTACAGATTGTTTTTATGAGGATTTCTGAATCCAGTGAAAGAAGTTCCAGTAGTACTCCTTAAATGAGAATGAGAGAGGAATGGATCTTCTCTCTTTTTTGTGCATTCTTTTGGTTTCTCATCTCTTCGTACCACTGCCTGTAATTCTGATCTTAAGCCAAGAATTGTAGTCCGTCCTAGTAAATGGTAGTTTTGCTAGTTTAAAGAAAACCCCAGTCAACAACATTTCTCTGGAAGCCTCATACATTGAAGGTCTTGATGGCTCACAAGAGAACCCTTGACTTTAGATATGTTTTGGTTAAAGAGCATGGAGGAGCTAAGGACACGGGAGTCTCTCCAATAGCTCAAAGTGGTGCAAGCATCAAAAGTCTTTGCTGGGCACTCTGATGATGACTTTTTCCTTATGTTTGGTATCCAGACATTGGTATCCCAATGGGTGCATGGTGTGCAGTTACTCATGTAAAGTTTTTTCTCTTCACATGAGTTTTTCTCCAATTTTGAAGTGTACAGAATCCAATCCTTGTTGGAGTGTTTGCAGAGGATCTACATCTTCTTGACTTCCCTGATTCTCTGACCTTTACATATCTGGATGCAGACTCAATTGTCCAGGGGTGTACCTTCTAAGTGCTTGTGTGAGCTAAATTGAACATGGAATGGCTTCTATTGCAACCTCTTGGGATTATTACCAATAAGCCAAAAATGAGCAAATGTGCAAATAGTATCAATTTTATGTGACCAAAAACAATATTTGCATGCCTCACATGGTTTATATATTTCAGATTCTGCCAAGTGTGGAGTAGTTGAGTCAGTATTATTGGTAGTTCAGGCTTAACTGGTCTGCTAGAAAATGGGTTAAGTTGCCAGATCTGAAACAGCTATAACCTTATTATCAGGTCATCTCTTAATTCTATTCAGGTTGAATTAAAGTGTAAGTAATGAGAAATTCTCAGTTCTTATGGAGATATACAACACTGTTCTTCCATTTGGTATTTTTAGTTAGGGAGCTTTTTGAAGTCCACTTGGACATCATTTTTCTTGTCCCTTATGTCTGTTTTTCCTATTTCTTTCATCATAGTGAGTGCACTCTGTGGTTTTCTGTTTTTCCTGTCTGTTTTTCTCTATGTTTTTCCCTTTGATGGTATTAGGTGCAAGCCAGTATCAATGCTAAGTCTTCCCATTGCTTCCGGATTTGTGACAGAAACTCAGTTCACAGGCTAGTGGTTATCCTGGCCTATACCTACTGTAAGGAACTGATGAAGTCAGTGGGCAAGTTGTCAATATTGAATGAGGAAATTTGGTTTTGGACAGGTGGTGCAGTTCCATTGCGTAGAAGAGAGCAGTAGGTTGGCAGACAATCCTTTGACTTCTAGTCCTGTTGACTTCATGATGAGACCTACTGGTGAAAAATGGGTGTATGTTGGAGGGAAGCGCACACATACACATGATGTTAGGGCCTTGACTGTTGCTTTTCCAATTAATAATGAAGGTATTCTTTTGTGATGCTTTTGTGCCTATTTTTCACTCTGCTACATTCCCATGACTCTGTACTGAAACGGTTCTATTTTTACTGTGGAGTGCATCTTTCAGTGCACTAAGGGTTGATTGTCATCTCTGTTTCTGCAGACCTGCCTGTACAGAAAAGAAGAAAACAGCTTCAGAAAAGTAAGCTTTCACAGCAAACTGATTACAGTAAATGGGCCTTGTCACAGACTGCGATGCTCATTTCAGGAGGCAATGATGCCAAGCTCTTTGCGTATCCTGCCAACAGGTTCCTCTGTTTCCACCCTCATGATATTTCCCCTGCCCCTGAACGGCCCTTTGTTCAGTTGGCACATCAATCAGCAGTGCGAAGCGGCACGTTAATGATGGCACAGCATCCTACATGGGTTGATGTTTGGAATATTGACACATATGAACCTGCACCAAATATGCACCACCAGAGCATAATTCACAAACAAAGTCTGCTGGGGAAGCGGAAATGGGAAAATTCCAACAATCATTCTCACTGCAATGGTCATGGGCCTCATGGTAGAGGAAACAATGATATTGAGAACTATGGCAATGGACATGGATATGGTTCTAAAATCAGTTGTAGAGGTAATGAGGAGTACATGCAAAGCAGCATGCACAAGGCTCAACCCCTAACACATCTGGCAAGAATAAAGTGTAAATTATCTGGGCATATCGTATGCAGTGCTATATCAAGCAATGGCTGTCTGGTTGCTGTTTCTGACGGTCAGAGACCCCATCTATATCAGTTAGAGCATGATTTCACAAACAATTGTGTCTCTGATGGTAAGATGATGCAAATATGTAAGAAGAAACTCCCACCAGTTTTGAGAGCCACCCACTGTATGATATTTAGTGCTGACTCAGGGCGTCTACTCCTTGCTGGTCCAAAGTTGTCAGTTTCGGTATGTGAATTTTTTCTTCCCTCCTGCATATGAACTAACTTTTTTGATGCAGTTGCATGGATCCTTCTGTTCATTTTGCAGTCACTCCTTTTGTTTATAACTTGTCAACTTTGTACATATAATGATTTTTTGAGGGTTTGATTCCAGGTTGTTGACACTAAAAGTCTGGAGTTGGTGCATACTTTCCAAGTGCCCTCAGAAACTTTACAGTCAAAATTGTCAAAAGCAGTCATAATGCTCATGAGTACCAGTTCTGATGGTCAATGGCTAGCTGCTGCCACAAGTTCTGGGCATGTTGTTGTTTTCAATATGGAGACGTTGAGGTAAGCCTTTTGACACATCTTTCTCTAGCTCAGGAAATGACTCAAACAAGTCTGTTACATCAAGGAGTCTTCAGTGCAAGGACATCAGTAGTGTGCACCTGTCATCCACTCCTAATGATGATCAAATGTTGGTCAAGTGAGCACTACTGCAATTGAACAAAACAATTTGAGTCAAAGACCATGTCATGCTTCAGGAGATATAGATACTCCTATGTATTATTGATCATATTGATGAGGGCAGCAGTACTTGCCATTGCAAATAGTAAAAAGTTACAAAGTACTTTGGTCATTTGTAGGCACTGTCTGCATTAGTTATAGGCTACGTTTTTTGTATGATGAAAATGATGGCAATGGAGATGCAAGACATGGGAGCCAAATCAAACCACTCTACGCTTGGTTTTTTGAGTACAGGTATCACTGGACAGTACCAGTTTTTGATGGAACGCCTGCAACTGCTGCAGTTTTTCATGCAGGTTTCAGCAATGTGCTCATAGTGAGCAGTGCTGCTAATCAGCTTTATGTTCTAGATGTAGAAATGAAGGTTCCTGGTGAATGGTACAAGCGCTATGGCATGCATATTGCAAAGCAGTTGCTCGAGTTCCCAGGAGGCATTGTGGGGCTTTCTCTGCCACTGTCACCAGACTCTACCTCCATTATTGCCTATAGTTCAAGGTAAATATTATTTTCTCCATTGTTCTCACATTGGAGTTGAATGGAGTGTCTTTCCATGGATATGATTGGCAGAAAGTGGAAGTCCATTTGGTTGGTGTCAGACCTTCCAATGATGGTGAAACCTTTTGTGCTTACGCAAAAGAATGGTTGTATGTGCTGTGTAGTGCAATGTGTGTCATTGACTTCAGCAAACTCATGCTGGATGAGGGCAAAGAGGATCATGACAGGGGTGTTAAAGCTGTAAACAGCCAAGAACATGGAAATGGTACAACAATGGAACTAGTAGTAAATGGAAATGGAAATGGCCACAAGCAAAATGGAAGTGCTGTTCCTAAGAAATCTATAGGTACAAGGTTTGTTCCATTCAAGAATCCTGTATTGTTTTTGGGGCACACAGGGTTTAGCTCTGTTTTTGTTGTAGAGAAACCATGGTCAGAAGTGTTGCAGCAGTTTCCTGCACCTGTCTTCAGGCATGTATTTGGCACTTAAGCTGTTCTAATGAATGTGCCAACCTTGAAAATGCAATGACATGGTTTTCATCATTTCTAATTGTATGAGGTCATTTCTTGTACCTTTTGGTCAAGGATGCAGAGGAGGCAATGTCTTTATAGTTTTATCTTTCTTTACTTTCTGATTTCTTAGCTTCCATCTCCCACCATGTTTAAGTTTAGTCTTGAAAGTGGATACTGAATGCTTGAAAAGAGGAAACATTAGATAGTGCTTGCCTTATATTTGTATCTTTACGCCAGTCAAATGATATTCTAGAATTTGACTCAGGTGATTCTTTGTAACAAGTTGATCAACTGTTGTTTGCATGGAGACTCAGAAATGAACAAAAGGTGCAGCTATAGGTTGACTCTTTGATGTTTAAGGCATGAATGAATTTCCAAGAGCCTTTTCCTCTGGCCAATTGCCCAGGTTCTTTAGTAGATGAGCATGCACTTCAAGCTCTTTGTGCATAGTTACAAACATCAAGCTAGAATTATTATCTGAACTCTAAATGATGTTTTCTGATGCCATAGCTTGTCCAAATGTAATCTTAAAAGTTTTAATTCTGATAGCCAGCAATATGATTCAACAAATGTGGGCTTCATCTCCCATTCAAGAATGTCATCAAGTCCAATCATTAGCAAACAAATGGAAAATAGGTTTTTGCAAATGTAATCAGCTTACCATGGGCATGTGACACTTGAGAAACCAACCACATTGGTAGTGAAACCACATTGGAGGCCATAGGAACTCTTCTTTTCTGCACTACCAGAGCTCTTCAACACCAAGCCTGTGTATTCACATTGGTAGTGAAACAACATTGGAGGCCATAGGAACTCTTCTTTTCTGCTCTCCCAGAGCTCTTCAACACCAAGCCTGTGTATTTAACGCATGATGAGTGTTGATTACATGCTAGAAAACATTTTCTGGGGTGGAAACCACTGAGACTACTGGAGAACACAGGGGATGTGCATTACAAAGTCTGAACAGATTTAATCAATCATTCATCAAAGCTGCAAGATACTACAATAAATAAGTGAAAACAGAGATCTAATATGTGAGAATTGATCAGATAAAGATAGACAACAGAAGGAAAATAAAAATCACATTTCAAAATAGGTGCACAGAAAATGTCATGATACGCATGGAAGAAAATCTTAACATGCTGTACTAAGCAAATTACTGACAAATGGTTAGCCCACAAAGCAGAGATATGTATGTTACAAAGAAATGGGTCATTCTACAAATGTGCTCACCAGCACATTCTAAGGAAAGAAAGACACAAGGCCACACCATGTTAAATTCCCAAGTTAGACTGAACATTTCATTTTGCCTGATGAAAGTTAATCATCAATCCTTCATTCTTGCACCTGAAGGCATGAAGCACATCCAGAACAGCATTTCTGAAGATCTGTAATAAATAATCCACACACTAATATAAACAACAGATTGGCAGTGAGCACTGCCAAATTACTGATATCATAGAAACCACAGGATAAAGACTGAAAACAAGCTTGCAGAAATAGGTCGCTGGTGGCTACAACAGAAACTAGTTTCTGTACAATCTCTGGATGGTGATAAATTGGCACAAGTTGATAAGCAAGTTTTGTGACAGCGTCTCATGTTACAACTTTGACAATGATCCAGAATGATGTCCACATGGCCATAGATGCAGCCCGGACGACAATAGGGTGGCTGTAAATCCTGTCCCAAATTGACAGATTTCCAACATCAGTATTTGAAAATGCTCAGTGCAATCTCTCCCAAAAACATTGGTACTAAAGTTAAGCATAACCTTCAAGTATCGTGCCTGTCAAATGCAGAACAATATGGTAATATACATAATAGCCTTGGGATGAGTAATTTCTAAAGATAACAGCACTCAGAAGACTAATAGCACTGCAGCCCAAATTTTGGTGCAGCTAGTACTTATGGTGTAGTGAAGAGATTACCAGTCATGCCAGCTACAGCTAGCATTCAAGTATATATTAATGTGCATAAAATTTTCACAATGGAACACTTCTGCAGATTGTGGAACTTACGAAAGTGCTGTTGCACCCCAAGAACCAGCAGTGTAGAGAAATTTGCCGGTTTCCCAAAGTTGGTGAATTTTTCCCTTCTTCTCCACCTTCTTGAATGCTTGTGCTATAGCTGTTCTCACAGCAGTGTAATTTCCTTCAGTTGAAACCCAATGACCTTATGATAGTTATCTAATACATGTGAAACAGATGCAAAACATCTAGCTACATGCACATCCTTGCAGGAGTGCACATCCACAAACTACTCAAGGGGCAAAACCCAATCAGGTATTGCTGACAATGAAAAAACCAAGTATATAACCTAGACAAGGGAAGTCAAACTTATACCATCTTGCAGTTCCTTTGTGGACAGATTCTGCAGTCCAACACCAAGGACAACATATCAGTCTGTTCAAACCTATATTATAAATGTCAAGAACCCACCCACAAAATGCATAACAATATAGCACATCCTAGGGTGCAGATGCTTGGTCAGATTGGTGACCAGGGGATTCACTTGAACTTTCAATGGGAGGAGAAGGCTTTTATTTGAACATGACTAAAGAAGGAAGCACTGACTGCACATCCTGCAAAGATATCAGCTTGATTGGAGCACCTTCATGAATCAATCATACTCCATGCAGGCAACTGGATTTTTTAGGGCAACAGGTAGGGGCTGACTATTTAGCTGTTACCGAGTATGGTGAAGATATACCTTCGCTTGGGGGATGGAGGAGATGTAACAGGCCATGAAGCTTGCAATGCTATCAACGATATCTTCCTGATTGATCAAAACATAGCCATCAGCTCCCACACAATCTTTCACCTCCTTGTGATCCCCACTTGGGACCAAGTCAGTTTCAGAGAGCCATAGCCAACCATCTAGATCATCCACATCAGACCTCAAAAGGATGCCACCTGCATCCACAACATGTGCTATCAGTCTACAAGCAGGAAAATTTTCACTCTTCAAGGCACTTGGTTTGTGAAAACCCTGTAACATCCCAAGACTACCAACCCTAAACCCCTAAACCCTAAACCCTCCCAAGACTACCAAAGCACCTCTGTACAAATTTATTACAGAGCCTGGAAACCTGTTGCAATGCTCTGATCCGAATGTCTTACTTGTCTAAAAGGCCATAGCTTAATTCAGTCGCCTATCAGATCTGTCAATGAAATGCAGTCATTTACTGACACACAAACCTATGGGGAGAGGGTGGGGTCTGCAGAGAGGATTTGATGCACAAACTGAAAGATCTTTCACAGTTTGCTTAAGATAGGATTGCATAAATCATTTGGGAAAAATGTTCAGAATTTGTCACCCTCTGCTTTCACTGATATGGACTCTGAAGACATCCCATTTGAGGCATTTGCTGATGATAACTTTGGCTTCTCCAAAAATGCAGCAGATTCTACATTCAATTTTAGCTTCTTGTACACCTATCACAACCTCAAAGAACAAGCTTGAATAGAAAGGAAGATTGCTAAAGGTTGCATCCACATAAATGAGACTCTGATCTTTGAATTCTCACTGACACAGTTTGCAAATGGTCGATGTTCCAGAAGCCTTCAGGTGAAAGATTATGTGCAAATATGTGCAAACTTCCAGAGAATGTCCCAACATGATCAAGCTTACGGAAAACTACATGCAAAACCCTAGTAATAATAGTAAAAGTTTTTTTTTAAATTGCACAATCCTCAATTCCTGCGCATTTGCACAAGATTGATATATAAACGATAGCATTGAGCGCGAGTCATAATTCTCAGCTGAGAATTGGCTGTGTAATTGAAGACAAAACCGGAAAACAGATGAGCATAAGAAAAGGACTTACTTCCATAGAGAGTTCCTCAGAAAAATATCCGTCCTCGATTTTCTGCTGATGGAGCTGACAGAAGGCTTGCTCATACATGGCGATGATAGCACGGAGCCGTGAATTCTCCTTCCTCTCCGACTGCAGTTCCTTTTCAACCTCAGCACACTCCCATTCCTTATCCACAGCTTTACCTACCATGCGCTGGTAGTTCCACTCTATCGCTCCTACCGCGGCCTCTGCCATCTCCCCTACCGACACTACCATCTCCACTCCGGAGATGCCCACACCATAATTCTCTAAGCTTTACAAACTGTGTTGGTGTTGGTGTTTTCTGAAGAGCGGTGGGTTTTCCCGTCTCTTCTTCCCTGGCGAGAAGGGAGAAGGAAAGAGGAAGACGAGTGTGTGGTCTTTATCTTTTAAATATTCCTTCATCTTCTTTCCAGTCTCTTTCATTTCTGCCGGAATGAATCCATCTAACGTCAGATTTTTCCTTCCCACCTCTTCAGGATTTTTAGTATTTTATAAAACCGACCATGTCCCACTTCTTTTAACTTTTTTTCCATCTGCTGAATGAAACCCAATTAGGCTAGAGCCATTTCTTTCCCGCATCTTGAATATTTTCGGTATGGTATGTTGTGGAGCGACGCTGCTGGAGCTTGATTTGCAGGACGCTACCTGGCTACAACTTGGGTGCAGATCACTTTGGCGGAGGAAGCCAGAGGGCTCTCGTAAGTAAAGGCCGAGACCTTAGTTTGTAGCAGTGGCTAATTCCAACTCAGGAGATCACGCGCAGCGACGTTGCCCACATGCTGCAACGTGAAGGCGCAGGCTTGCCTGGCAGCCATCGCCACAATCACGAAGAAAGCTCTGTGTTTCTGTGGTGAACCCGTGTGTATATGGGGGTATCCTTGGGATAATGGGTCCGGGATGTCCAATGTGGGCTTCCCTTCCTTTTTTTTTTCAATTTTCTTCGGGTTTTTCAGGGGAGGATGGACTGTGTTTCCACCCATATTTAGGTTTTTTTTTCGTCCATTCAGTCGTTGATCTGGGTTTAGTGAATGTATGGGTGGTTTTTGAGGTGTCAAGGTGGTGATCATTAAGAGATCTTTCTTCAAGAAAAAGATGATGAAACCTTGGTAAGCTCCATTTAACCAAGCACCCAGCAAAGGGGGAAAATAAATACATAAATAAATAACAGCCAGCAAGGGAAGAAGAGAAAGGATAGAAGTCCAAACAACATTCAAAAGTGTAAAACACACAATGGGGAGCAGCCCTAAGAGGAGAAATCAAGTAACCTAGGACCTAAACCCATCATTAGTAGCATGGAGCAAGCCATGGAAGGAGATGGGCGAAAAACCTGGAAAAACACCAAGCTTGGAAGAAGCATTTCCTATTGTTGCAATTGCACATTGCAAGATAGTGGCAACCCAAACATTCTAAAGAATCAGAAACATTCTCTGCTTATAAAATGAACGCAAAATCAAAAAAGGAGGTCTTCCAAAGCCTTTCGCCAACCATGCCATGTTGGCACATCAATGAAGGAAGTTGTCAATCTGCTAGTGTAAACATCCAAATATTTCTATTATCCAAATAAAATCATCTTTAGGATATCGATCACAATATGACACAACCCTTGCTTAAGCTACAATCATCACAATCACTTCTCAAGAAGAAACAACTCACAAAACAAGATTTATACAAGTCAAGTTAACAATGATTATGTTTGTCAAAGTGCGAATACCATTTATTGTAAGCACAATATTCACTTGTTGTCACAATGATTAGAGAGATGGCACTAAGAAAACATGAATTTGTTCACACGAAACATGGAACCCAACATCCCTAGCAATGGAGGTGAAAGAATTTTGAGCCACATTACATGTCATAGTGCACTTTCCCCACGAGAGAAAAAACAAAAAAAAGGACCCAAGTCTAAGCTAGAAGAATAAAAACCCAAAGTGAGTGACAAAGGGGTACAAGAACAAATTATGTTTTAGAGTCCCCACTAGTTGCGAAGAGTGTATCAAGATATGGAAAAGAAACCTAACAAAGCAATAAGTTTAAAGGAGCCCTCACTTATAGTGTCAAAACATCTCAAAATAGAAATGACGTGTGTTTTTAACAAGGTTACCGACACCTTTTAACTATAAATGGCATGTAAAATTGTTAGAAGAGGGCATCGATGCCCTTTGCTAATCACATCTTCATTCATAGAAATGTGAACTTTTAAATATGGCAACTTTTTATGGTGGTGGGATTAAATAAAAATCTAAAACTTTATTTAGGATTTTTTATGTTCTTATAAATATAAGTGCATTTGAGCCTTGAAAGTTGAAACATGGAATTTGATGCAAAACCATTAGAACAAATGTATTGCACACTTCATGTTTTGCCTCTTATGGTTGAAAATTCTAGCAAATTTGTAAAATATGGGCATGATCCATGTCTTAGGGCTGGTTGCACATAATATTTTGAACTCCCATTGCCAACACATTTGTGCTTGATTATCCATTTGGCTTTCTAGGAGGTAATTGCTTTGATGGTCATGCTCCAAGGTTCCTTAATGTCAACCCCACTTATGATTATGTTCTTCAAGCTTGTAGCATGCCAAACATAATCCATGTACACCATGCCTAAATTCCTTTCCAATTAAATACCATGGACTATTCCTCTTCTAATGTATCAAATATTCACATGTTGTGATGCATATCAATCCTTTTCAATCATGTCAAACCAATCAATGTAGTTGCCAATGGCAATGTTATTGTATGTGGGCACAAACCCCTTCAACCTTTGCCACATTGCTAAAATCTTTTTCACTCCCAAGTGGGATGAAAAATGCATGTCCTTTGGTGGCATTAACATTTGCTTTTCTTTTCTTTACTTTCAAACTAATGTCAGTCAACCTTGCATTGGTGTAAATGTACATCAACTCTTGAACCCTTTTGGAGGCAAATTTATTTCACACCTTACTATGCACAAATTGGTATGAATTCCAATTTTGTTCACATGATGATGCACACACAACTTGCCCCAAGATCCATCATACTAACAGTTCGAGCATTATGGCCACGCATGCACCAAGCCAAATTGGTCCCACCATTCATGTGGTAAGAATGGATATTCCTTTGTGTTTTTGAATTCAAAAAACGGTCTTGGGCCCCAATTTTTAAAAGCCTTAAACTCCAAGTGCATTTGAATCTAATATTCATGGTTGCGTATTAACTTTTGTATGACCTTGTTGAATGCAATTTTGATTATGGCACTATCATGGATGTTAATATTTTTTGTGAACTTTGGGTTAAAGGCTACCGGCCAACTAAAAGTCAATGACAATCAAGTCCCACCTTAATGTGAAATTCATTTCCAAGCAGACAACCATCTCCTCACCCATCCCAAATGATGGATGGTCCTTCATTTGCTTGAAATGTGCATTGACTTTTAACATTGTAATGTAGGTGATGCCTATTTTTGGTTGGCTCCCATTAAACATATGCATGGCAATGAATAGGGGTTTTGTCAATGTCATTATGATTTTGCATCATGCCCAAAATTTATCATCATGGATGATGTGATTAACCTTTATAGCCCCCACAAAATTCCTCTTACCCTTCAAACTATGGCGATATGCATCCCATTTTGCATCAAACAACATGTGATCCAAAATGGGTCACACTTGTAAAAGACATTTCATCATCATGAAAGTAGTGCCAAATTGAGTCAAGATTGGAGTCACCAATTTGAGGCTTGGTGAATATGCCTTGAACATTGTATTTGGGCCATGTTAATACTTTATGTAATGCACAAATTTTTTTTCATTTGCAATTAGCTTGGAAAGCCTTTTTTTTTACAACCAATCCTTTAAAATAATAATTATTGCATGAGCAAAACATCACTATGTACACAAATGGGGGAATCATTCCACAAACAATTTGTTGACTAATTGGTTTGATGTAACATTCTCCACACAAACTTGCACAACATTTGTTGGCCTTAAGGTCTCAATCACCAGTGTAATGGCATCAACAAGAAATTGAGTCATTTGACTTCGCCTTTATTATTAATGGATTTTTCAAACACATTGCCAAATAGGCTAATTGATATCACATTGATTAATGGGCATTCTAAAACATCAATCCACTCATTTGAACAAATGATGGACCCATGTTTTGTATGATTGGAATGCACCTTTGTAATAACTTTCTCCATTGTTGTATTTGATTTTGTTAACAATGTGTTTCACAAGGCTTATAAGACAATGGGGCATAAGCCTTGTTGGATCCTTCATACACTCAATGAAATATATTGATCTTATGATGTTGAAAGAGATTGAATGAAAGTAAAAAAACATGACCCATTTCCTATTCATGATTTGTGTAACACTTTCATCAAAAGGTTCCATGATGCTTGTATGCCTAACACAACACATTGCCATTGATGAACCTTATGACCTAATATATGCAACCATGAATTGGGTACAACTCCCTAATTCATGATTTGTTCCAACATGACTTGGCCTAGTAAATGGCAATTGGGAGTTTGGGATTGTGCTCGAACTAAGAAGAATGTTGAACACACCTAAACCACCATATGTTGATGGTGTTCCATTAAACTACCCATAATGAAGATGTTTAAATGTCAAGTTGGAATATCCTTCTTGTTAGCATTTAGAAACATTTGAATGATGAAGGGGTCTTGTTTTTTACATATCAAAATGCAAATTGTTTTCCAATTTTCCTTCCCTTTGACATCCAAAATGTCCCCACTTGCATTCATTTCTTCCCACAAATGTGTGCCCACATAAACAACATTTAATCATTTCACTTGCTAACAAATCAACAACCTTCATAACCTTGCACTAATAATATCATTTTGCACCATCGTAAAAATGTAAGGTTTGTGTGTACTGTGCAGGTGTGCAAAAGAAATTGTTATAAACCATTAGCTAATGAAATTTGTTGGATTTAGTGGTATGAATATTTTTTCTTAGTTATTTTGAACTAAATAAAAGTTAAATTTGTAATAGGACTTGGCAAGTTTGTGAGAAGTCTAAAAGACCAATGGAAATGCTAAAAAGGGATCACTTTTGAAATTATCGACAAAATAAGGTTGTGTGTAAGCTTGATTTTGTTTCTTTAGGCCATCGAGGTTATTATGTTTGGTGATTTGAATTTTTTTTATTAGTTATCTTTAGTGAATTAATAATTAAATGTGTAATAGGGTTTGGTAGGTTTGTGAGAATTTTAAAAGACCAATGGAAATGCTAGAAATGGGTCATTTTTTTAAATGGTCAGCAAAATAAGGTAATGTGGAGGCCTTATTTTTATTCTTTGAGCGAATGTGGTTATTTTATTTGGTGGTTTGAATATATTTTCATATTGATTTTCAATGAAAAAATAATTAAATGTGTAATAGGGTTTGGTAGGTTTGTGAAACTTCTAAAAGACCAATGAAAAAATTATATATTGAAAGGAACCATTTTTTTAAATGTTCAATAAAATAAGGTTATGTACATAAGCTTGAAGAATTATTTTTTCAAGCTAATGGGATATCTTATATCAAATGCATGATTACATTTGAAACTCATGAGTCAAAAGTGAAATTTAATTCAGTCATCATTGATCATACAACTTTATTTACAATGTAAATTAATTACAAAATGCATAATCTCACACATTATAGATTAAATTGTGGAATTGTTCAAAAATCAAAACATTGGCAAGATGCAAGGTAGCCCAAGGCCCAAAAATAACATATTACATAATTTCTTTAAATACGACTCTAGGACAACTATAACAATTTAGCTTATATAATCACTAATCCTAAACCATCAACCTATGATTAGTGAACAGATACCTTTGTAACCAAAAAGAGCGGGTCCAAGAAACCTACAGCCCAATGCGCTACACCCCCCCTCAGACCCTGGGTACTCACACTTTGATAGTCCGATTCACATCCATGTACACTTATCCCATCCTATCTGCGAACGGCCTACCTGCCCGATCTCCGATCCAGCTCGATCCGAACTGCAACAAACTCAACAACACAAGACTCGACACGAAATGCGACTCTAATCATGCCTCACAAATGAATGTACTCAAGAAAATACCCGGATTCTCATTATCAGATTATGTACATAGTCCGAGAGCACAAGCATTGCCCTCGAACTTCAACTCCTCACAACCAGAGGGCCTGATCATTCCTCAAAAC
>Ga0116231_10003951_pt1 | contig 30328 bp, 30 predicted proteins | sample S1TSphgellanicum_2_FD_89695 | JGI IMG/M metagenome (GOLD analysis project Ga0116231, IMG submission 89695) | Host-associated microbial communities from peat moss isolated from Minnesota, USA - S1T2_Fd - Sphagnum magellanicum MG | ecosystem: Host-associated > Plants > Peat moss > Unclassified... | reverse complement strand
TAATTGTTGTGGGTTTTTAGTGTTTGTATTATATGTTTGGGGGGGGGGGGTGGGTGAAAAAGTTCTTTTGCCTAATACCCCTAAACAACACCTTGTTTGAAGCAATTAATGTAAAATTTTACTACTTACTATCCCCCTTCTAAATGTATGCAAAATGCAGATTTATGTTTGTAATGTGAAAAAAAATCCTTTAACCTTTAATTGACATTTGACCAAAACAGTCCTAATACAAAAGTTGGACCAACCCTCACAAATAAATGTGCCCAAAATCATGAATTTTGTCAGAATTCTAAAAAATTCAACTTGGTAAAGTTGTAAAGGACTGGAAGGGGGTTGTAAAGTTGAATCCTTTGATTTTTAAAAAATAGGATTTGGTTTTAAAATGGAAAATCCCCACATACCATTAAAAGTTTAGTTTTTAAAGTTTTGGGTAGCTTTCAGAATTACAAGGTTTTGGGAAGATTGGATCAAGATACCATGCTTTATTGATGGTAAAAATTCTAAGATAGATAGAAAAAATAAATTTTAAAATATATATATATATATGTCATGTGGAAAAAATATTGTGCAAAACCAAGGTGAGATGAGAAAGAAATGGATGGTCAAAGTTAACCATCCAATGTAATTCTACACAAAATTATACAAAATTAATTTATTTTTGGGCAAAAAAAAAATCCCTACTGTTTGGGACTGTTTATTTTGCGCACCTTGGAAGAACTAAGCGCTCTCACATGTGCCTCGGCTTTGTAGCATATCATAGAGGAAAATTTGGAAGTGGATTTGTTAGATGGTGCCCAAGCTTGAAAAAAAACTTGTCAGCATGGCTCAAGAAATCCAAATGGGACATCCTAAGTGTGAAAAAGATGGTATGACATGTCCCCTATACCATAGGGGTGTCAATTTTTAGCCTCTTACATTGTAGGTAGGAGAAGTAATGAGGTGGTGGTCCATTGTGATGTTTTAAGGGTTAAACAATGATTAAATATGTCATATGTTTGGATTTCATAAATTGTTTTCCATGAATGTGGAAAGAGTTATTTTGTTCAATTATGACAATAACGTAGTTTTTGAAAAACAAATCTTTAAAAAAATTTAAGTTTTAAAAACTTCTCCATATCACATTTGATAATTCATGTAATTCAAAAAGGCGATGTCATTTTAGGTGTCACCTACTTTTTAATCTCCTTCTCACATTTTTATTTTTATTTTTATTTTTTTGCTTCAAAAGATTTTAACATACTTTTATAATATTACATAAATAATTTAATACACTATCATTGTTTAAATGATAAAAAAACTTCCATATATCAAAAGTAATAAAATATATATTCATAAGAGCCCCAATAAAAATTTCAAGAATATACATTTGCAAAAAATAATAAAAATATGATTCAATTTTGACCATTCAAAAGTCCCTAGTTAGAATTTGGCTACAATTTTTGAAGAAAGTTTTTCGCATAAACATGACACCACATGCATTAATTCAATATATGAAATTTAAAATGAAAATTTAATATGAATCTTTTTTTTTATCATTTTAATTCACTAAATAATCCATATTTTTTAATTTTACAAATCCACTATTAAAAGTGATTGTACTTTTGTCAAAAAAATAATTCAAAATATTTTCATAATCAAGTTGTTAATCTAATCCCAATTGACAATTTTAAAATTCTAAAATTTGATAAAAAACATTGAAACAAGATGGGTATTACATTAAAAACATATGTCACAATTTAATGAACCTCTCAACTATGCATTCACTTGGTACCACTCAATCATACTTGCATGCCCAAATTTGTAATGATTCCCACTTTTTTTTTAATTCCAATGAATGTCTAAAACTAAATATGATAAAAAAATTTTAAATTGTTTTTATAAAAACATTTTTTAAAAAAGGGGCTAAGAATATTTGATCAACTTTATTAGTTTTATGATTTCTTGTTTGATGGTTCCTAGTGGGTCAACCCAATGATACTTATGGCCCAATAACTATCAAAATAGTTGCAAATGGTAGAAACTTTTTAATACAAAAAAAAGCTTAAAAGAAAAGTGCTTGTGCTAGTTTATTAAAATTACTTAATGCAAACCCGATTCACTAATTACTTCTATTAGCATCAAATGTCAAATATCCAACAAAATCTTGTGTGAGTTGTAAATCTAGGAGGGAATATGGGATATCTAGATATTAAATACTTTACCAAATAAACTTGTATCAACTAGTATTATAGACCAATGGTCATATATAAAAGATCTCTACACTTGGCACCATTCTTGAAATTTATTAAAAAATCATATAAATTATATCTTATGTAGGTCTTATATTTGGATGTCCCCATCTCAATAAATACTACCTAGAGATTGAGATGTCAAACTCACATTATTATGGCTCTAAGTGTTTCAAAAGTCAACATTGGATCAATTTCAACCCTTAACCTATGGAGGAGTTTTGATTAAGTATTTTAGCCCCTAAGATGATCTACTTAAGCCCTTTTCTACACCCATTCCCCCCTCCCCCATTTCACCTCTATTCAAACATGAGTTAAAAATGTGGTTCAATTTACATGAGTGGGATTATGTAAAACTAGTCATTGGATTGAAAGGTTATTCAACTCAAATTTTCATTGGGTGAAGTGAAAGCAAAGATGAAGTGGACAATTTTGTTTTGTTTTTGGTTTCATAGTCTACTCAAAAAGTAGTCAAAATTTTAGAGCTTGAATTGCTCACAACCAGCACAAGTGAATGAATCCCGAGATATACACCAAAATGCTTTAGTGGGGATCTTGCAGGTGGTGCACACAACATTTCACAAGAACTTTGCGAGATCTTCCTAGTCCATGCAGCTTGCAAGTTTGACCCATGATAGATCATGGGGTGGAACTCTCTTCCATTGTGAAGCTTTTGAAAGACTTGTCACAAAAGCAGCTGTCAAAAGTGTGCATGGCCATCTCATGGTGTTAGGATGATCTGCAGCAAATTGTAGGTGGGACCAGAGCAACAGTTCTGAAATTTCAGGGCAATTGGGCACATTGAATTTAAGAGCATTTTGAGCTTTTAAGAGCTTTTTTCTTCACCATTTCACAAAACAAGTCAAGGGTTTGAATCACTACCAAGTCACAGGCCTAGATCTTACAGGGATATCAATGTTTGTCCAGGCAAGTGTGAAATCCAATTCCTTTCTTTCTTCCCTTGTTTCTTGCAGTCTGTATCTATGCCCATGTATTGATTCCAGTGACATTCTCAAGTACTCCAGTTGTTGCAAAAGGAGACAGGTATTATCTACAGGGCTGCAAACAATCTGGATGTGAATACACAACAATTGGGTGTCTAGATTCAAGTCGAGATTTTCAAACTATTCATTTCTACTTTGGACACATCTTTTCTTTCATCTCCATTTGATCTTGGTCAAAAAAGAATTTTTGCTCAAATTTATGGAATGTCAGTATTCTTGCACAATTGCTTTCTTGGTCATATTCTATTTCGCACTCCATAGCATTCAAACCCCAAAACCAATTTACAAATGTTCTGATTCCTGACCTTTGAATGCACCTCTCCATTGCAGGTCATGTGCCCCTTATGACAATTTGGTCGTTTCAATTGGTTCATGTGCTCCTTATGACAATTTGGTCATTTCAATTGGTTCATGTGCTCCTTATGACAATTCAGTACCTATTTTGTTGCTCTTTTGATCTACACCCCCTCTGCTGTTATTCAAGCAATATTTAGTTATTTGACTTGATGCTAAGTTGCTGTGCATTACCAAAAGCTCCATCCTGATCACACCATGAAAGTCTCAGGGCACGTGCACTATCTCCTCTACCAATCGGGTGATTTCCCCATCCATATCACATTGTTGCAATTACACTATGGACTGCAAATTCTCTAAGCCCATTCAAGATTGAACCCTTCAAAAACTTACCAGACATCAAGCTTTATGGTAACAGAAGACATCGACAACCACAACTAAACCATCCTATGTGCTGCCTGAAAAGGGAGGCACCCCGCCTTTGCAGCCATGCGTAGTGCTAAGTCCTTACTTGCAAACCTGGGTTGCAGCATCTGGTCTGCATCCTCAATAGCTCAAAATTCTGTGGTGCCCTTCCCGTACGCAGACCAGTGTTGGGCAGGTATTTGATTTTGAAATAATCGCCAGTGAAATAGCAATTGAAACTGGTGCGAAATTGGTACAAGGCTGGTGTTACCATTACAAAGCAGGTATTGCCTGAGGTTGGACCAGCCTGCTAGGGTGGTCCTTGCTACCAGTATTGATACTAAGGTTGATACCAGACACCGGCCTCTACATATACCAGACTGACACTTGTGCAGACTACATGATATGCACAAAGCTACAAAAGAGACCATGAAAAGAATACATCAATACTGGGACTAATGGCAACACCAAACATGTTTGCGGTGTTTACCGTGACAAGATTTCTTTGTAATTCTCTTTTCTGGTCCAACTCAATGGCAGAGAAAGAACTTGAACACACAGCATCTATGGCATGGGTTAAGACCAAAAGATCAAGGATTTTAAAGAATTTTTCCCTGCACTGAATCCATTAGTTTGATCAAATTTTGTTGACATGATGAGAGGATTACCACCAAACTAAATGTCCACATGAAATGGTGGATGGGTTACTTAAACCAGATCTATCAATGCTGAACACAACCTTCGATTTTTGCAGACCATAAATTATTACATTATCTATAAGTGGGTCGGGTGCTATTCGTTCATGTAACTGGGGCAACAGCCTGAAGAGCCTTCACCACCTCCTTCATGGTCGGTCTATGCAATGGTGTGGCCACAGTGCATTGCAGTGCAGTCCACAACACCTGGTGAAGCCTATCAGATGACTCACAAGTAGCCTTTACATGTGAGTCGATCAATGAGACAGCTTGGCTATTTTCGATCCGCTCCCTGGTCTGTGTATATAGATCAACAATTTGACCACGCCATTGACAAATCCTTAGATACAAATAGAAGATCAAAACTTGTCCAAAATAAAAATAAATTTAAATTTAAATTCTTTTTCTTTTTCTAAAAACCCACAAGTTCCAAGAGTCACAAAAGTTTCATTCAAAATCAGACAAATGCTGTTGTCAAAGACAGTGAACTTGACATAAGCTTACCCAATCAGGCAAGGTGTTTGCTTCTGGCTTTTGCAAGAAATCGGCAGGTTTTCGTCCAGTCAAAAGCTCCAGGAGCATGACCCCAAAACTATAGACATCGATTTTCTCTGAGATGCTCCCAGCTTGTGCAAATTCAGGAGCTGCATATCCACTCCTCGCTAAGCTTGCCACAACCACCTTTGACCGGCATGTTCGTGCAAACTGAAGAAGCCCAATGTCTGTGAGTTTGGCATCCATGTTATCATCAATCAAGACATTTCGGGATGTCACATTCTGATGAACTATACAAGGACTGCATTCATGGTGCAAGTAGTTTAGAGCTTGTGCAATTCCAAGAGCGATTTGGAGTCGCACTGACCATGCTAAGGCAGTTTGGGATGCCTTCATACCTACAAAACAACCCATGACAACAAAAATTTACACCAGTCAGACAGACACACACCTTTCCAAAACGTTTCCAACGTGCATTTCATGTTGCACTCACTCACTCCTACAGCTTATAAAGAAATCATTAACCAAATCACTCCAAACAAGTCCAAAAATCTCCAAAACATTGAAAAACTCACCATGGAGTGATTGTTCAAGGGACCCATTAGCCATGTAATCGTAAACAAGAAAAGTTGAGCCTTTAGATATGAAGTGACTACGCAACAGCAAACAGTGTCTATACTGGATGCTGTAAAGTGTGCCCAAGTCTTCATCGTTTGTGAGCATTCCTCTCGGTAGTTTACGCACTACAACCATCATTCCATCCATGAGAGTTCCCCTGTAGAGGGGACCCATGATTCCACTATTGCCAAGAATGTGGTCCTTGTCAAAATCACATGTTGCTTGTGACAAATCATCAAAGCTCAGAGTCATACTGTTCACTGATCCCAGGAGATTGGCTGCAATTCAATCCAATCCAAGAAAGGTGTGTATTATTCAATCCAATCCATGCTAGATATATATGTATATATTGAAACCTCCAACTCCTTTGCAAAAGCCCAAAATTAAACAAAGGAATTATCTGAAGCTGCTACACTTGGAAACAATACACAATGGGCTTGAAAGAGTAAGTACTGGAGAAGGTAGGGTTAAGGGTTTTGGACAAGAAGAAATGCAAGCTCACGTCCAACTGATGGGCATCTTGTGAGCACATGATCTGGATCTCTTTGCTTCCTCAATTGGATGAATAAAGATGTGAGAACCAGACCAACTCCAAGTATCCCCAAAATCAGGCCCAATACTACCCGTGTGTGTCGGGGTTGGTGCACATGCTGAGGATCTGTGCACAGAAGATTATGGGATATTGATTTCAGCAAACATCACCATTACAAATTTTGCAGGATGGTTTTTTATTGGATTTAGGGTTAAGCTAGCAAAATCTTGGCACACTTTTTGTCTCAAGGTCTGCATGTGACCCAACATCTTTTGGACATCCACAAAATTCTCTCACTCTACCATCAGATTCTTCTGCAGACTGCCAGAACTAAAACCTCCTAAAACAAATAAAAATTTGATTGACACAGTAAGATGCCATCGAATATGGACTACAAATGTTTGTGGCAAACAAAGTACTGGAATGTACTAAATTCATGTGTTTTGCAAGCAATGCAAGAAAGAAGGTCAGAGTTGATCACCTAGCTTTCCCAAAGTGGGACCACCATGATTAAAATCATGAAAGGTAGGAGCAGGTGTTGCAGCAGGTGTTGTAGCAGGTGTTCGAGAAGGTGTTGGAGCAACACGGGTAGGAGGAGGAGGAGGATGTTTGGGAGTTTTATTCAGAGCTCGTAGTGGTGTAGGAGGAGCTGGTGTGGGAGCAGGTGTAGGAGCTGGAGGTGTGGGAGCAGGTGTAGGAGCTGGAGATGTGGGAGCAGGTCTGGGAGCATGTTTCCAAGGAGCTGGTGGTGGTGTTGGAACAAATTGATGAGCAACAGGTGGTGGAACACGTCTATGAGCAGGTGTAGAAGCAGCATCATGTTTAGGAGCAGGTATTGGAGCAATTCGAGGAACAGCCGTTGTTGTACTGACAGCATCAGATTTTGCCTCAAGGAAACTGCTTGAATATGCACAAAGAATTATAAAATCCTCAGACAGACCCCGCGAGAGAAAGCCAATCATTCAAGAATGTCAACAACCCATGATTTCCTGCCAAATAACATAGCATGAAAATGTCTCCTTTACAGGTGAGGAAAAACAAAAAAGCAAACCCATTAATTTAATTTGAGAGAAACACCAGTTTTGCAGGACTGTTTTGGCCACAATTGTGGATGGACCTCAAATGGATGATGGATGGCAATTTCCAACACACCTGAAAGCATGAAACTCGTTTGAAAACAGCATGGGATTGACTGTTAAGTTGCTGTTCAATGAAACATTCCTACGATTGTCATCAAAACATGTCCCAACACCGTGCCCACTCAGTGTCAGCATATCCTTTAAATGATACATAAGGATTTCTTTTGCCTCTAATTAGTTCTAAACAGATTTTCACTCTTAGACCTTACTAATTCCCTTAATAAACCTTAATTAAGGTTGAAACAAGCAGACAAAAAGATGTGTGTAGATGCGGCAGGATCTACTCACAGTTCTGCTCTGTTTAGCTGCTTCCAAGTTGCAAGGAAGTTAATGTCACCAGATAGACTATTGTTGCGCAAGTCCCTATACCCCCAGAGTTAGGCAGAGGTTATAACAAGGGTCAGCCAGCCAGCAGACAGAGTTTCTCAACCTTCAATTAGAGTTTGAAAGAGACTTGCGGCCAACCAGGAATGGGTTGAAAGCTAGATTTTGGGCTCTGAAGGCACTTCAGCAAAAAAAACCATTCGCACTTACAACTCAATAAGGTTTGATAACCGTTGCAAGACAGCAACATTTCCATGCAAATCGTTGGATGCCAAGTTGAGGTATTTGAGCGTTTGATTCACAGATGAGTTGCTGAGCAACTTGTTTAACGATTGTTGCAGTGGTGAGGTCGTCTGGTTCAATAATCCAATCAAAAAGATCTCTTCAATATTCGTAAAATGCCATTCAACTTGTTGTCCACCAGTACCTGACAGATTCCTGGACCAGCAAAGAAGTTCAAAAGACTTATTAGTGCTGGGGCCCCCCGTGACACATAGCTGTGTTAACAACCAACCCCCTATTCAAAACTACCATTGCAAAAAAGCTGTAAACATGTGCAGATCATGACATGGTTTTGCTTGCTAGGGTTTAAGGAGGGTTTTAGCAAATAGGGTTTTTACAGCATTCGGCATTCCAAAATGGTAGAAGATAGGAAGGTGCAGATGTCCGTACACTGATACAGGACACCAATTTGCATCCCAGCATAACTTGCAGTCCTGTAAACAGCTGCTAATATGCACATTTGGATCGTAGACGTACTTCAGAAAACTGACAACCTCCACTACCACATCCAGAGATTTTTCATATCAGGCAAGACAATCAAAATCATGAGTCCTACACTTAACCCCTAAATGTCAGGGTGGACCAATTCAATCCACTTTTCAGTGTATTTTTGTCTTTCTCTGACATTTAGAGGTTAACCCAAAACAGCATCATAAAAACTCTGGATCTGTTGGGGTTTGTTAGAGATCCTAAGTAAGGATCCTTTACTAAGATCCAGACCTTAAAACTCCTTAAGACACTTTCCACAATGAAGATTTACTGATAGCCCTGACACTGGCCACTACAGCAAACCATGATCTATCAAGAGAATGAATATAGAAAGAGTAAAACCTCAAAACTCCCACACTTCTTCAGATTTGCATTTTACAGGGGGTTTGCAACTTACTGATACTTGACTTATTGCAGTTGATAGTTGCTTTCACATCTGGGAGATGGCAGTAGCTGAAACTCTGAGTCTGAGGAGGAACCAACAGGTGGCTTTCTGCACTCACAAGAGAGCTGGGTGCAGTCATAATCACTGTTCTCCATAACAATACCACCATCAAAAAAGCTCGATGTCGATAATAATCCATTTTGTGCAAATCTCATCTCAGAGCCCTCCCAAACCATATAGCCAGATCATTATAAACCCGCCAATCTCCACAGACTATTTGATCATGAGCCCAGAAGCCCATGCAAATGCTGAAATGGTTCAAATGCAGCTCAAATGCATGTTCAAATACATGTTCACATGCTTCCAAATGCTTTTACAAAAAAGTTCTTCACAAAGTCTGAAGCAGAAGAGACACACTTCCAAATGCCCCATGGACTCACATCTTCAGCTGTAATAGCAAAAACTCAACACTCAAAACAAGAATCTCCCAGCTCCACACCACCCAACACAGAACTCCACTCTACTATTACAGCTGCTGCTGCTGCTGCTGCTGCCTCTGCTGCTACTACCACCACCACCACCACCACTACAACTATTACTTGTTACAAACTTGCTGAACCATGCAATGCTCCAAAACGCTTTTGTTCTTTTTTTTTCTAAGGCACCTCACTCAAAATGCTTTACACCAAAAGTCCTTCACAAAGGTTAATCACCAAAAAACAATCGAAGAGACCCCACTTCCACAAACTAACATCTTTCAACTCTCTAGTTAGCAAAACTCAACACAAAATAAGAAAATTTCCCTCTACACAAACAACACAATACTCTCACTTTTACTATTACTGCTCCTCTCCTTTCCTCCTCCTACTACCACTACTTCTTCTTTTACTTCTTAGAAACTTGCTCCCATGCAAGACTCAAAAACTCAGCTTGGAGCTCTCACCCAATACACCAATATCCCACATTGGCTCATGGAAGAAAGACTTCCCATAACCCTTGTAGTCAATACTCCAAAACCAAAACCAAAACCTTTCCCCCCCTCACGTACACCACCCACACAAACCTCACCACTACTATTACAACAACTAACACTACCACCACTACTACAACTATTTCTTGTTACAAAGTTACTCCCATGGAATGCTCAAGAACTCATCTTTTGAAGCTCACCCACTACACAAATACACCATCTCTTGATGTTGAAGATATACTACTACTACTACCACTACTACTATTTATTGTTACAAAGTTTGCTTCCCGTGGGATACTCAAGAACTCATTTTGAAGCTCACCCACTTCATAAATATTTCATGTCTTGATGGTGAAGATATACTACCACTACTAATACTACTACTACTACTACTACTATTATTACTGCTATTTCTTGTGACAAAGATGCTTCCCATGGAATGCTGAAGAACTCATTTTGAAGCTCACCCACTAACATGAATATGTCATCTCTTGATAGTGAAGAAAGACTTCTGACTCTTTGATCAATGCTCCACACTATTTACTTTTGTTGATCTGTCAACTCCCCCCCCCCCAGAACTTGAACCAGAAGGGAAAATGAATGCCTATTAAAGAGTTATTGCCTGGCACAATACCCAATAATTCAATCTTCTCAATTTATTTTTTTTGTTTCTCTTCATCTTTCACTAGGGTTGCAACTTGCAAAGAGGAAGTTTGAAGCAAAAAACAAAATAAGTTAAGAGTTTTATCAAGCAATTAAAGTTATAGCAACAACAAGACTGCACAAGGCTGATGATGATCATTATTATCATCACAATTTTTTGGAACTTTTTTTTGTTTGTGGAAGTATTTATTTACTTGTGGAAATTTTCAGATTTTTGGGGGGATTTTTTTGTTTCTAATTCATAAGAAAATAATATGTAAACTTGTAAAGTAGTAACATAAAAGTACATTTGTGATTCTTCCAATTACAAATGATGTATCACAAATTGATACACTTTGTATTCAAAGTAACAAAATCATGTGTGCCCCGTTTTTTTCTTCCCATTCAATCACAAAATGTATAGGCTAAAGGGTCCGAGTTTTGTTGAATCAGAAGCTACAAATCAATTTTCATGAATTGTTTGTCGTTAGTAGTTAATATTAATTTATAATTTAAATAAAATGGTATGAAAACAGATGAAAATACCCTTTATTGAATTATAGAATGAGTCAAAATGAAACTCATACAATGGTGGTAGGGCTTTCCATTTTCTTAGACTTCTAATAAATTTTCAAATATGACAAAAGATTGTAATTTTAAATGAATGTTGATTTATGTTCCAAATAACCATTTTTCCAAAAAAAAAATATTTTAGGGTTGTGTTTCAGATAACGCAGGCCAATTGGATGAACAAAATAGTAGCTTGAAAAACTAAGAAATCTTTGAGAAGTTTCAAGTAAAAGAGAAGCAAACAAAATAGATTGTTAAGATTATGGTCCTCATGATTAATTCAATAAGGCAAAACAATCCATCCATAATTAAAAATGGAAAAGTTTGGTGACCCATTTTCATTTAATCCAGAGTAATATTTTAGCCCGTTTCTAAATTTAAAACTACTCCCTTTTCAACATCACCCATGGTTGTTACAATGGAACTAAAGAAATTAGCATGAATGAAAATGGACTATGATAAAAATAAATAAAAGATTTAAACAATGGGATATTTAATCCTTTGGATATAGTAACAAATCGAGAGCATGTCCATACATGTATCTAGTGGCATACTTGATAAATCATGAGCTCAAGCATAAGTGGACACAAAAAAACCTAAATCCATTATGTGGTTGTATGTGAACAAGAGATGTATATAGTGTATTTGACATTCATCACTCAAGCTTCATTATTTAACAAAAGTGGTTAAAATCGTTTAGAGTTTAAAGTAGTGTGATTACATTTATGGATCGGGGTGTGTCAATTGGTTGGCATGGATAGAAATTTAGAAATAACAAATGCATGAAATGGTCCACACGGTGTTAATAGACATCTAGATGAGTTGTTTCCTCCCTAACCTCTTCAAAAGCAAAGATCACATAATTATGGTGAAACAAGATTCTAGAGAGGTTTAAATACAAAGGTTTAGCTGAATATTTCATCTATGGGTTCCCATTTGCTTGTTTCAAGATTATTATGTTCTTGTTTTAATTGAAATCCATAGGATATTAGTTAAATTTCATCTTTTGTGTTATTGCATTTGTATGTGTTCTCTCAATCCAAAACAGGACCAAATATTTTGCATAAATTAATCATGTTTTCAATCACACTTACATAAACTTTTCCATTGGTGATGATTCCAACCAATTATGCTTAAATGAAGGCATGTGATTGAATGTTATTGGGTAGTAAAATTACCTTAGTATATATAGATGGAGAGATAGTGTGAAGACAAGAGGGACTTGAAGGACTACAACAAGTCAACATGCAAATTGCCATGTGATAAGCATATCAATCTAGGAGAAGTTGGCATGTGGAAAGGAAGTATACTAGTCTATAGTGAGTCAATTTGTAGTCCGTCGGCATGTAGATCAACAAACGAACATGCATATGCATTTGACCCTTTGGCAAGTTGATGATTAGCAAAGTCAACAATGGTAGCTAGTAACGAAATGGTTACAGTTTGTTAGAGCCATAACCATTGCATTAGGGCATCCCCACCAGTGCTTAGTATGTGACCCTGAAAAAATATTTTCTCACATCCATATCTAGTTATTTACTTTTTTGCAACCCCACCCATAGAACTGAACCCGAGACTGCAAATAGGTGGGAATTACTAATAGCAAACCACCTGGACCAACCATTATGATTGGCCAATGAAAAACAAGGAACAGCAGTCAGATCATATTTATTACACTCTTCTCTAGCAGGTGCACAGCTTTGCTGCGCCTTTTACCAGCCTCAGCGAACTGAGGAAATTCGTAGTAAAACCAGTTTCCTGAGCTAAACCATCATATTTTGACTTTTCTTCATCCAATTTTAATGTGCAAGGTCACATACTGAGCACCAAATGGGGATTGCTCTTAGGAGTATCAGAGGAGGAGACAGACTCTTTCGCTTTGGGGGGAAAATGAATGACTACACCTTAATCTTGTAAGGCTCCATAGACAGTCTTGCTTTCGTGAGGTAGGAATGGATCTACCATACTTGCAACTTATGTTGGCTGTTGAAAAATTCTCAATAGGGCAAGTAGTGAAAAAAATCAAAGGAAAAAACGGATCTCAGGCTACAAAGAGGAGGATTCACTATTGCTAAGATGAACCCAAAACAAAGTTCAAGACGCATTTGTATATATCATTCAATCATTTTGTGTGCCTTCGATTTCGAAAGAGGTATTCTTGCTGTGTTGATCAATGTGAGGTAAGCGTGCATTGAGATTTTCCATATGGCATTTATCCATCAGAGGCTTAATAATTATAACTTGAAAGCTGGAATTCATACAAATCTACTTCAACAACAAAAACAAATAATTACTTTTAGATTGCTTGCGACAGCCATGAGAAGCACCTAAACATCAATTTGCATCAACATGGATTCATTATCAATGAATTTTGGTTCAGTGTCAGTAAATGTTAGAATAATAGTTGCCTACTCTAAATTATCTGCAAATCAAATTGCAAGAATCAAAACAGGCCATAGCTGAGTCAAATTAAACCATACCAATTTTATTGACAAAGTTTTAGGTTTTTAGTTTAGCAAATGAATAAATAAATAAATCTCATTGGTTGTCTATGAAAAACACTTGAATTGATATATGAATCCTTTCGAACCTTTACTCATGAAAATTTTACCAGCCTAACTGTGCCAATTGACCATCAGGATAAGAACATGTTGATAATTGTTCAATGGTGATGGAAGATACAATTTCCTAACAAACTTTTGGAACTACAAAAAGTTCTCTTTATAAATGAACTCCACCATTTGCATGAAAACCTTCCACCATTCAAATAAAAACCTTTTGTACTTTACACTAGGGAAGGACCCGATCCTGTGTGCCTCCTCTAATTCTTGGGCCTACACCCTTGGGCCACCAATGTTTTCCCAACCTTCACATCTTTTTCCATTGCCAACCTCATTGCCTTTCATTGTATGTTTTTCTAATTTGCACCACATTACAAAAAACAAATTGCCCGTCTACAAAATGAAATTCTCAAAGAGTATGAAACATATATACCGTTATATTCATGTTTTAACTTTATCTGAAAATGTGTGTGTACTTTTGAAATGTCTAAGCACTGCTAGAGTTCAGTAGGTTCCCCAATGTCATGTTAGTTTGCCGTAGATTGTACTACACATTAGTAACCAAGGCAAATTAACATCCCACAGGGGATCTACTGTACTCCAGCAATACATAAACTTTTCAAAGTTTCAAAAGCACACACCCTTCCACATAAAATCAAACCATATGATAATCTGCCTAAAATCTTGGGTGACCCTTTCTACAAACATCTGTATCCTGAGTTTCTTCTGTTGCATTTCTGGAAGCTACTGGAACACTCAGTCATGACATTTGGCTAGCACCCAAGGGACACAACTAATTGACAAAGTCATTAGTATCCATCCTCATGCAAGCTGCATAAACTGCAGACTTTAATTACCTTGGTACCGAATGCATCCTCACAAGGCCTTAATTGGTGGCAGCTTGAAATGAGGGCATCAAGATGTCCAGATCCCTGACTTTGCACCTGCTGGCTTCATTGCCTGCAGTCACACAGAAGTAACATATCTTATAATGTACATTGAAAAGTCAAGAAGGAAATGAGGAACAGATCTAGCTCCCTCTATCGCTCTCTGCATGCTACGTCCATCAGCAAGCACTCTAAGTTTCCTCAGCTTCTCATACACTTCAACCCAGTGCAGCATAAGATGAATTGGAAGAGCTTGCCCATGATAACGAACCTTTGTAGATGCTCAAAGACTTCTCCCGATATTGTTGCCTCCTCCAAACAGTGATGAGAGCAAGAAATTTTCCTGCACCCACTTGGCACACAGCCCCATTACACTTCCCCCTACCCTCCAACACACCAACTCACCAATTGCCCTGCTTCTGCCCTGGGAAAAAACAGGGACTAGCAAGGGAAGATGTACCAAACCCATCACAAAACTACTTAACTCAATCCAATTAATCTAATAACTTTGGTGTTGAGAAGCTTGGGAGGGGGCTGCACACCAGACACCAAATGATAGACTCATGAAAAGAGGGTATGCAAGGAACAATTTAGAAGTCTTTGCTTTCTAAAGAAAAAAGTAAACATCGACCCCAACAACACACGACCTGTGTAGAGTTCTCAGTTAGTACGCAATGTCCAAGATCAAAGTTTGGCATTTATGTGAGATTTTATGCCACTTCCCTGAAGTCTGTGGAAACTAAGGGTACATGAGAACGATTTGCAAGTACTGAAATATGGTCATTGTGCACAGGTTCACAAGGTCTAAAACCCCAAGCTCCAACTGGTTGGCCTAAAACTTGTCAAAGAGTCATGGAGGTCAATGAAATGGTTTCTACCTACACATGCATGTAGCATTGTGTCAGCAGAATTGCTGGATTAGAAACCATCTCTTGACATCTACCATCTTAAAACCCGATCAGCAATGAGAAACGTGTGAACTGCACCCATATCAGGTACAATGGCTACCTCATTTGTTCAGACCAAATGTCCTTGTATTCCATCCATTCCAACCTGGGTGTCCGCTGCTGCAACCACAAGTCCCACATCCCAACAAAACTATCATAAGAAAGATGACAATAAACATCACCTTAAACTGTCGATCATCATGCAAGTCGATTTCAATTGGCATTGTGTGCTTTGGTTTCGCTTCAGCTAGTCACAAGTCAAATTTGCAACTTATGTGAAAACAGAACAGGTTTGTGGTGAGCTCTCACATGCTGATGAGGACCATGACCACCACTCCTTCAAAACATATCACATGTGCACTGATTGAGCTTTTCTGTGTGCAATGCCACTACCTTGGTGATCAGCTCTGTCACAACAGTTGCTCTTGATCCCATCTGTGTCATCCCAATACATAAGACAAATCCACAACAACAACCACCACCAACACACAAACACAAATTCCTGAATGCTTATCAGACTAGGGAAGACACAAGAAGCAAGCCCTGGAAGCAGAAGCAGCAGCAGCAGCAGCCATAGCAGGAAAGCAAGACCCTGATTTCCCACAGCACAAATCCTCAAGTGCCATGAACAAAAGATGCAAAAAGATTTCAATGAAAAAAGCATGAAATCGGGGATCATCATGTCCGCGGCCTTCAGAATAATACTACATATGCTTGCGCCAGACAAAATCTTCTTCAACAAACGCAACTTTCCTGTTGGAAACATTTTGTTTGTGCCCGTTGAAAATATCGCAGTTTCCGCTTCTCTTGTCGTCTTCTTCTTCTTCTTCTTCTTCTTCTTCTTCTTCGCCAAGAAAGATCTCGAAACCGCACGGTTCGGATCGGATCGGATCGGAACACAACACAACAAAGTGCCGCTGATGGTGATGATGATGAGGAGCATGAGAAATCTGAATCTTCATAACCACCACTAGCAAAGTTGGCTATCAGTCGCCTTCATCGCTGTTGCAACAGAAGAAGAAGAAGAAGCATATGGATATGAAACACATGTTTGTACTCCTGACCGACTGACTGCAGTGGCGCAGAGAATACATAGCCATCTGCAATCCGGTTGCAGAGACAACGGACAGCACAAAGAGACTTTGGTTTTCTTGCAAGAAAGCCAAGAAAGCGAGTTCCGCGCGGGGGTTACCTATTGTTGGGAAGAGAAAGAAGACCGGAGTGCGGCGTTGAGGAAGAGTATCGGATCGCGTTTTCCTTTCAAAAGGCTCGCCGCAATCAGCTTGTGAAGCTTGCAAAATCAAAAGCGCGCATACTGACTTGATTGAATCGACAGAAGATGAGAAAGTTCAGAATCGGATCCGAAACGCATTCCCTAGGGTTGAGAAAGCGACGATGACGTGAAGACAAGAAGGGAAGACGTTGTTTGTTTGCAACCAGTTCTCGAGAGCTCGAGAGCTCGCCCGCTCGAGCGCGCGCGAGAGAAGAGAGACACATGACAGAGAGAGAATGAGAAGAGACAGGAGAGATTTGATGTGATGTTGCGACGATTGAAGCGGCGAGAATTGGGGGCCACACCACCGCGGTCTGTGGCCACTCATGTGCGAGGAAAGAGAGTGCGCAGCATAGAGCTTGCGAGCCACAAAGAGATTGTAAGTGCGCACAACAGCGGCATCAACAGCCTTCAGGTTCCTCTCTCTTCTCCCATGAATGAAGCTGGTGCATCCATCTATCTATCTATCTATCTGATACATAGAGATGCTTTTGTTGTCGTTCCTTTTCTTCTTCTCAAAAAGCTTTTTCAAGATGTTTGTTTTCCTCTGTTGTGATGATGATGATGCTGATCCTTGACGGACTCATTGATTGATTGTGTGACTACAAAACAAACGGATATCTTTGTTTGTTTGTTTGTTTGTTTGTAAAATTGGCGGTTGCAGATTGATGGAAGCGAAGCACGCTACTTACTGGCAGGAGCTTCTGATGGATCAGTGGGAGTGTATGATACACAACAAGCCACTACCTTCGACTCCATCACTCACACTGCCAAGCATGAGGCCTTGTTCACTGTGGACAAATCGGTGCCGCAAGGACACATGTACTCTGTGTCTTCTGTTCAATGGTATCCTGTGGATACTGGTCTCTTTGTCACTGGCTCATTTGACAACAACATCAATCTGTGGGACACAAATACATTGCAGGTACCCCGCAAATCCTCCTCCTCCTCCTCCCTCCCTCTGTTTTTGCTTTCCAAAGGAAAAACACTAATTCCTCGAGAATTATTTTAACAATAAAAAACAGCAGGACAGCAGGAGGGTTGTTACAAGAGCTCCTGCAAAACAGCAAACTGGAATAGGAGCCAATCCCCCTTTTTTCTCCTCTTTTTTTTTTCCCCCTTTCTTTCTATTCTTGGTTTTTATGGTTTCAGAGGTGGTGGGTCTTTTTTTGCTGCTGCTGTTGGTTGTGAAAATTAGGTCTGCGGTGGTGGTGAATGCTCGTATGCTGGGAACTGGCACAGGTAGAGCAACAGTTTAGGATGCCAGGCAAGGTGTACGCAGTCGCAATGTCGGCCATGGCAACAACGCACATGCTGGTAGCTTCTGGAACAGAGGATGTTCGAGTACGCCTTTGTGATTTGGCTTCTGGAGCTTTCACTCACACTTTGTCAGGACATCGAGGTTCGACATCTTCCCAGTAGTAAATCCACATCATCAGATACTTGATCTTTGTGAAATAGGGAAGAGAAGAGCGGTTTGCAGGGAATGGTGAGTTTCATTTTGTGTTTCATCTCCCATGTGTCTCTACAAGGGGTGTTTGATGGCAGATGGAGTGTGGGCAGTGCAATGGTCAGCAGCAAGTGAGTGGGTGTTGATATCAGGTGGTTGTGATGGTGCCATTCGCTTTTGGGATATACGGCAAGCTGGCTGCTTCCAAGTGCTGGATCAGAATCGTTCCCAGCTTGGGCGACGACCTCCAATTGTCAAAAGTGTTCCTGGAGTGCAAGAACAAGTAAGACAGTTTTTCTCTCTAAGCTTTGTGGATGCTCATTGTCACGTTCCAAGCAAACTGTTTCAGTTTTAGGTATTTGTTCCCCCTCTTCTGTGTCTAGTAGAGACAGACAGTGCTGGCCCCCCAAGTATTGCAGTCTATTGTTGAGCGGTGAAAGAAACATCTCTGCTGAAAAGAGTACTTCAGGCAGCAGCTTCTGTGAGTGCGAGCTCCAGGGGAGAATCCTTAAGAGTGCACCGACAAGGGGAACAGCAACACAGCAGGCTCAACACAACCCCCCCCATACGCAGGAAGTTTAGAGCAAAGGACTTTGAAGCTCAGAGACAACACCCAGGAATGGTGTCAACGTTGGACAAGGCAACCGCACATTATGGTTCAGTCACTGCCTTGCAAGCCACTGATGATGGGTTGTATCTCTTCAGTGCTGGTATGGCATTAGTGACTGCTTCTGGTTCCTGCTACCACTTATCCTGTATATATAACATTGCAGATTCTGGATACTAATTCTGTTAGTAGGTTGGAATATTCATGGGCTGGTTTATGGCATTGTTCTGGGTGCACAGGCACCGATTCAAGGGTGCGGTTATGGGACATGCAGTCAGGGTGCAACACTCTTGTTAACTATGAAGCAACTCGCATTCGAACGCACCAAGGGACCCAGCTTGCTGTCTCATCTGATTCATCCCTACTGTTTGTTGCATCCGCCCATTCTATTCAGGTGACAATCACAACATTATGCAACACCACAAATACCCCTTACTGCCCTTACTGGATGCTTGACTTTTGAGGTCTCTGAGGATAGAAAGGAATTTCAAAGTTCCAAAATATAATTACTATTGCATTCAATGAGCCTCTCTATACTCAATGAGATCATGCAATCAGACTGGTCTTTACTATCTAGAAGTACACATCTTTGAAAGCTCCAGTCTTTCAGACTCTGAAAACTTGCAGCACAATATAAAGCAGGGGGTTTTTTTTGTTCTCAAATTTGTGATGTAGCCACAGTGGTACCCATCCACTAGATGAAAGAGCTAAATTTGGCTACAGGTCAGAGAGGACAGTAGACATTTTCTAGAATCCTGCTATGTTTTGGTGACTTCCAACAACCGAGTATCTAAATATAGCAACTTCCATGTTTTCCTCCTCAGAATGTGATGAACTAAAATGCATTTAAAAGGAATCTTGCAACAGTCCCAAAAAAAAGAAAGCATTGTGGAGATACAAAATTTCACATTAAAAAAACTGGCTGATATACAGAGGTCTGTCATATATGTTGCCAGTTCTTCATACAAACTTGGATATGTTCTTCTACAGATTCTATCAAGTTTTGCCCCACAACATCACATCTGCATCTTTTGCTAGAAGGATTGATTGTGTCGTTGACCAATTCAATTGGACTGCAACTTTTGCAGCAGAAGGAAAAAGTCACACAAAGATGGCAGATGTTGCTGCCTTTGGTTGTTTGCTGTATACCTACCTACTCTTGCAAGGTCAATCCTGTTGATTATGATGGTGGGGTTGGTGGCAGGCATATGATGTGTGGACTGGGCATTTGCATTCAAAATTAAGTGGACACTATGACACTGTGAACTGCTGTGCCTTCCATGCGAATGATCAGGTTTAGACTCTTCCTCTCCAAAAGCCTGTGACCAGTTCCGACTGGACCTTGCCTGTTAAGTCCTTGCTCTGCATTTGGGACTCGTGACAAAGATGGATAATCAGATACATTATGAGCTTAGAGTTCTGTTGTCATCAGTGTTTCTTGATCTTGCATGCTGTTGATGTTTTTTTTTTGGCTACACAGGAGCTGTATAGTGGAAGCAGTGATCGGCAAATATTAGTGTGGGCACCACCAGCGCACACTCCTCTGGAAGATTTGGTGAGCATTCTTCCTTCATTCACCTGCCACAACAATTCCTGCAGTTGTTAACTCTTGATGGTGTCCATTCTCCAGAGCAAAGTTCTCAAGGTCATAGCACTTGGTTTTCAAACTATGAAACACAATCTTTTGTGAACATCAGATTGTAACTAGGCCAGCATTGCATGTGACGTATACTCTCAAGTTGTGCAAACATTTCCAAGTAGAAACTATGTATGTGTGTGTGGTTGTGTGCAGGATGAAAAGACTAAGCAAGGTGGAGCCCTTTTTGTGAAGGATGAGGATGCTTGGAGTGACTGACTTTCATATGCCAATATGTGGGCAATGTTATGTCCCCTTACTCTGAAGTGCATGAGGAGCAAAAGGGAACTAGAGTTAGATGTGCTCTTATGACTCAGAAATGCAGTGTCTTTCTGCATACGGGGAAGAAGTTTCTTAACAGAGAGACAGATAATTTGAGAGTAGGAGCAGCCTGAGAGGTCAAACAAAAATTCCCCTATTGGTGGGAATCTACAAAGAATCTACAACAGTTTCTTCATACAAGAGTAATGGAAACAGGGAGTAGAGCCAAGCATCTGTTACCACTTCATTACAGAGGATCTGAGATCTGTAATACACTTTTGCAGAGATGAAATGTTGGATCACCAGAACATCTCAACTTTGTTCTAGTGTCATCTGCCTTCTTCCTTGATTGGGTGTACAATGGTCCAGACATCAATATTTTGTGGGTCATCAAGTTTTGGGGATGGTGATGGGGGGAAGCTCATCATCATCATGGGAGAAGGAATCAAGCTGTTTGTCTGCTGCTGCTGCTGCTGCTGCGGCTGCTGCTGGTCATGGCCAATTTCATTCCCACCAATGTTTTCAAACTTCTGTTGAAGGCTCAACAATCGTGATTTCACTAAACATGGATCAAACCTGGTTGGTTTCCACTTCTCTTTCTCTTCATTGTACCACTTGAGCGATCGCCACATATCATTGATCTGTCCTTGGAGTGTGCTTCAGGTTCAACTTAAGATCAGCAGCTTCTGGCCAATTTCTTATTTACACAAAAACTAAGCTGTACGGATATGGCTTCATAACTTACGACTGTTCTACAAAAATAAGCTTCTGTGTTTGAATCTGTAGATTGTCATATCTTTTCATCAACAAAAGATTTAATGGATCGAAAAAATTGCAGTAATGGAAGTTAAAGCAGGTTGGATGCAGGTATTGATTGAAGAAGAAGAATACCTCAAACTTCCTCCTTTCTTCCGCCTTCCTATTTCTCTTTTCTTTTACAGTAAGATCACGGTACTCTCTCAGAATCAATTTCTGAACTTGAAAAGATTTTTTGTCAAATGTCTTGACAAATTCTCTCTGCAAAAAACACAAGAAAAAAACCACCATCAGATCAGGAACAGAACTTTGCATCACATAACAAACATTTTGCATGCATCTAAGATCAGGTTTGAAATTTGTAGATTGAAGCAACACAGAAGATGGGACAGAATTGGAACTTCAAATATCTCACCTGACATCGTTCCTTTCTCTGCTTCTCCTTCATCTCACGCTTTGAGTACAATTTTTGATGACGGAGTATGTTTTGTCTTGCCATTTTCAAATCATGCTCTTGCTCCTTCAAAAGCTTACTTTCCAGATGTGATGTCTTTTCAGTCGAAAGTTTGTGAAATTGAGCCTCCATTACTCACTTTGTCTTCCTCCCACCCCCGCCTCCACCAAGAAATTATTCAAGGCTTGTCTAGAAATTAGCACCCACAAGGTGAAAGTTATGGATTCGGGCAATCACGTGCAAATTTCTTTTCTTCTTTCCTATGAATGCCATGAAAACCATTTGGAATTTTGAGAGTGTGCCTATTTCTTGTGAATGCTTGGAGTTTTTGTTAAGGAACCCATGTAAGGGGCTGCTTCACACAAATCCCTCATTCATTGACCATCAACTATGGTTTTGCCAGAATCAATGTAGCCCACCTTCGTGGTTGAGGGTTACTACATGTGAAGGCCCTTGCATGTCACCCATGTAGGTGTTCTTCCTCTGAAGCCCCTTGCATGGTTACGGGCTAACTGCAAAGCCCCTTGCTTCTCAGGGATGACGTAGCCTACACATTAGGTACCTATCTCTTTGTGGCAAGTGAAGAGTGCCTGGTGTTGGGTGAGATTGTGTTTGTCCCAAACAAAAGAATCCAAAAGCCAAAAGTGGAGCAGCAAAAACCAAACACCAAGTTTTGCTGCTGAGACTACTCCAATCTTCATCTTTCACAAAAGAATAAACAAGTGTCGGTACTTTGGTTGTCAATTTTCTTTGTCAACAAATTGCAGAAATTCTGGTGAGAAAATTCAAACAATTCTGCTTTTTCGAAAGCATTATGAATCACTGGAAAAGAAAGAGGACAAATTATAGAGTTTTCTACGAGGAAAATTTACAGTTTAGAGTTTTCTTCCTCAACATCACGTGATCAGATTCTTCTTCTGCATTACCAATGGTTTTGACAACCCATGATGTTACTTGGCATCTGAATGTGTATTGGGTGATTGAGCAAATCAAATGATGAACAGTAGTTTGTTTTTTTCTTCTTTTTCCTTTTTTTTTGGGGGGCCAAATTTTCACCACTTGGCTACAAAAAACAATTCACTGCAACTCAAACAAACTATCTTTATGAAAAAAATGTGCCAAAACCGTCAGATTTCAATGACAGGATTTCTGAAATTGCCATAGTCAGACAATAGGTTCCAGCAGGTTGCCAAAAACATAGCAGGATTCTTAAAATTTTCTACTTTCCTCTCTGATCTGTAAGCAAATTTAATTTGGCTAATTTCTCTTGTGGATGATCATCCATGTGGCTACACCACAGAATTGAAAAAAAAACTCCAATTTCTCTCAATTGTTTCATGAAATCGCGACCATCTCTCAATTGTTTCATGAAATTGTGACCATTTTCACTTTTATCAACGTTCCATATCCCCCAACAAGCAGAGAAGAGTTTCAATCTTATCAAAGAAAGAACACCCAAATTGCTGTGATGGATCCCGAACACTTCAAGACTCTTTGTTATAATCTCCAAAAATACTTTGAGTACAATTCAAGACACAGACTTTGAAGTTTTTTTACTCTGAGAAAATCTTCAATTCACCTTGAAGAACACTCTCAATCTTTTTAAGCCTTGTGCCCCAAGAGAAAGCAATTCTAGGCATGAAAACATACACCAAATGTATCATAAGCATTCATTAATCATTAACGCTAGATTCTTCCAGATTTCAGGTTTGATGTAAACCCTTTTGCTCTGGAGATTCAGTACTGTTTTTTTTTCCCAAATGACAAATAAATAAAAATTACTGCAGCAAGATCTTCTCCTCTACAAAATCACTCTCTCCAATCCTACATAGAGGAGCAATCATCCTTCACCGTGAAGAGCTTGAGAAGAGGTTTACCGGCAGCAAACGCATTGTTTTGGCGAATAATCGTACTGGCAATGACCTCTCCTAGAGGAGAAACAAAAAAGAAACATACACCCACCCATGACAAGATCATCATCCCCAGATTGGTAATCAGATCAGAATCTCAATTGTCTGGTTTTTATCAAATATATGTATAAATATATGCATATAGGTAATGTAAACCTACTATAAGTCCGAATTACTTGCAAATTTTTCAACTTAGAATTTTCAAAAAACAAAAGTCTCAGGATTTTGCACACCAAAACACGCACGCACACACTCAAGAAATTTCAATCTTTCTATTAAGGTAGTTAGTTTTTAAAACTAACTACGAATATGGGATCAGAGGGTTTTTTTTTCAAGACAAACCGGGTCTTTCTCACGCGTTTGTTTCAGAAGAGAAATACTGTCCTCCACCTTCTGCTTTACCAATACTGCAAAATCACAGGTTCAAATCACAGAACCCCCGCAACTCCTATCAATTGTATGTGTGCAAAAAATCCAAGTTGTGCAGTGCCAGAAAGTAAAGATTGGTGACAGAAAGTAAAGATTGGTGAGGAAACTTGACTCACAGTATAAATCTTTGCACTGAACTCCATCACCGTAATCAAAGACCAGAACGAAAAAGAAAAAAAAAAAATTGTACCCAAAACCACCCAACCACCCACCAAAAAACACATATACCATTTATTAGTGATGGATATGATCTAGCATTTTCTTGGAAGGTAAAAACTGGGTAATATAGAGAGCTAGCAGTGCCTCCTGAAGCACACCTAGGTAGTCCTGAAATGGCGCTAATGATACTGACAGGCTGATGTGGCAGACTGGGATTGGTTGCTCACTCCTTTGTTATCATTAGCTATAGTGCTTAAACTGCGCTTTAAGGCGTTGGCTACAATCCTCAAACGTGATTTTGGATAGATAGATTATAAACATTGTTACATTGTAGGTAAAGCCCCAGGGCGAGAGCTTTAGCAGAGTAAAGGGCTGACAAAAGCCAGAGCCAAGCACAGCCTGAATCTGATAATGCCCCTCACCCAAGGGCTTTAATGTGCGTAAAGACCATGGCTGCACAGTGGGAAGAACTGTAAGTGGGCTTTACAATTTTCATGAAGCTCATGAAGAGCATAGGTGAGCTTTATGAAAATCATAAAGCCCCAGCAGGAATCAGATGAATCTGTTCACCCTGTAACAAGATGTCTGAGTACACTGAAAAAACTCTAGCTAGGTCTTTATGTAAATACATCACAAATTTTCAACACTAACGTAGTTTAGCACTAAAAACCATGTAAAATAAGCACTGGTTACAGTCGTTTTTGTGGTACACTATTATACTGTGGACATACCTTGAACTAGATTCACGCAAAATCTTGTCAAGTTCAGCAATAATCAAGCCTTTCTATCTTCTTGGTGAAAGATCAAAGTTTGCTATCAAGTGAATCCACAAAATTGCACAAAGGATTTGATTTTGTCATCCGAAAAACACGTACCTCCTGCTGGTTTCTAAGACTACAGTTGTAATTAGCTGTATCAACGGGATCCGCAAAATGAATGTAGATGCGTTCAATGGAAGGAACAGGTATTAAACTGGTGCCACCACCCACCCCCAACAGACATTTATTTCCATCAGAAAAATTGGATAAACAAAGTTTCAGCTTGTTACTAGAAGTGTGAGGATGATTGATCACAAAGATATGGAGAGGGGACTGAAACCAAAAAAATACAATAAAAAAGAGAAAAAGCTAAACGATTTTTTCCCCTCTTCAATTGATCTCAAAAATGTTTGGAGTTACACCACGAAATGGACAGAAACAAATGTCCAAGAGAGGAGGATATTACAACATGTGTAGTGTGAAGTACCTGGGTAAGCCCAATACAGGTAGGCCCGTCAATGGATATATGCCGTCAGTGCTAAGTTTCAGCTGATCGTAAACAGCTTGTACAAGAGGTCCTAGAGGCGATGCTAGTATGTCATCACCATCAAGTAAGATTTTGTATCTGTGGACATTGGTAAGCAATTTCTGCTACAGTGTTCAGTTGTCAAAGAGTCCAGTCCACCAAAAGACTACTACAACACAATTGAGAGAACTGAAGCCAACACAGAAACCAAGAATCATGCCGAGCAAAAGAATCCTGTGACCAAAAGAGCCTGAAAAGAGAAATGCTGCAATGGGTACAGACATTTTGGGAGTGCAAAGAAGGTTCTAAGCAACATACGCTTCATCAGCTCCCAGAAGTGCAAAGGGCACAATAATAGCATTGTGGAAACTTGCCATGCGCACAAAGTCAACAGTAGGTTTCCACAACAGCTTATACTCCTCACCCTGCAGCACACCCTGCTTTATTAGCAAATGATTTCACCACAGCACTTAGCATGCTTGAAGCTTGCAAGAGTAAAGCTCAAAAGGACCAGAAACCAAAACCAAGAAAAAAGCGTGGGGGAGGAAAAAAAACTATTGAAAGCCCCTTCAGGAAATAAAGATATGCTTCCTGCAAAAGAGGGACATGCATGCTTCCTTCAGTAATCTCTGATCTTTGCATCAACTTACTTTTCGCTTGCAAACTTCTCTTGCACCTCCAGGGAACAGGAGCACGCTTTCTCCCTCCTACAAATTGTATACAGCAAAGAATCATCATGCAGTGGGTGCAGCCAAATGGCTTGCACCTCGAAGCATACTACAAATCACTGATGTTACTACTACAAAAGGATTTCCTTCAAACCCATCTCATTGTAATTCTTTGGCTGTTGAAAAAAAACTGCAACAATGATAGAGCTATTATACAGACCTTAAGCAGTCTGTAGGCTGCAAACTTTGAGGACTTCACATTCCCATACCTACAACAAACACCACCACCACCACCAAAAAAAGCCAGTTTCAGTAGACCCATCTCTGTGTTGTCAAGGGGGACTCTGATTCCTACAACTTTCAATGACTTTCATATGTCAGCTTGCTTTACAGAACTCACTCGCCTCTCAAACACAGGGCCAACACCAGTGGTCCAGTGTGCTGGATGTGCAAGTCCTCGAGCATGAAAACCTCTCAGAAACAGCTGCAAATCATGCACCCACAAAGCAAGAACCCATAAGCAAAGCAACCACAAGCAAGCTCCTCTTTGTCATTGCTTGACATGAAGCACATGATTTTTCCCCACTCAATCTGCCATTATATACCTATGTTTTTCCTGGAAATCCGAAGCTCATCAATCACACTTCTATCCCATCTTTCTGAAAGGACTGAAAGGCAGGAAAACAAAATTCTTCAAGCAGTAAGCATTGAAAGATGATGGATTACAATACTTCCAAGAAAAGAAAGATATTACCTCATAAACAAGAATTGGAGAATCATATGCCCCAAACAAGGTATGGTTCCCAACAAACAAAATGGGTCTTCTAGGCTGCAACAGTATTCAACAACAGTGGGGTGGTTAAATGTTAGCAGGTTTGTAGTGTCAAAAGCCACAGCTTTGCAAGCACCCACAGTGCTACACACCAACATTCCAAGCTACTACCCAGGTTCAGGTCCATAAGTAATGTGGAATTCCTGTAACAAATTGAGAGTTGTAGCATATCTCTTTAACAGGAGGAACAGCTTCATACATGGCAGTATAAAGTTGTTACCTCTGCAGCTGCATCTGGTAAAGTTTCTGCTCCACTGACAAGAGGAGATGTAAGAATCTGCATTTGCATGCCCACAACTCATTCTGCTTCAGCACGCTACAATAGAGACATCATCACTCACAGTGTGGTTTTGAACTGTCAAACTTTGCATTTTCTGGCAATGAAATTATTAAATGGTTTTATAATTACTCACTCGCCATGGCTCTAGAAGTCGCCCCAATTCATCAAGCCTGTCGTCTAAGATGGCATGTTGCCTTTTGAAGAGAGGAGCATCTGGCTGAGGAGTTGCTGTCGAAGGAGAACTGGCAAGAGATGAGAGATGCAGCAGTGTTGATGTGGGTTCAGGAGGAACAACAAATCCATGTGTTTGCAACATCTTTGCCAAATCAATGGAGTCTTCGAGAAGTGCAGTATGGCCACTGCTGCCATCATGGTTGGATGAAGAGACCACAATATATCAGAAAAGGTAAGACTGAACTGTGCAAGAAATCCATTTTATTTCATGTGCAAAAAAATGGGATTTAGTTTGCCTTGTGCACACAATCAAAACAAACTCAGTAGAGAGAAGGAAAAAGGGCAGCGAGGAGACCTTTCAGGTAAAATAACTCGCTTTGCATTGGGAAGAAGACACTGGAGACGAGCACATTCTGCCATTGAAGGCAACACCCGATCCTTCGCTGATGCAAACTACAGACCCCGGATCATTCCCCTCAGCACACAAAAGCTGATTGATTTTATTTATTCAGGAAAAAAAATTGTCAAAGCTTGGCAAAAAATTGCATCTCATCACAAATTATTTTGATTTCTCAACCTTTCACACAACCCTTGCATGCACACAACCGCTGCATGCTTTTGCTTTTAAAGAGGACAGTGGGGTGGACCCAGCACCACCCACCAAAAGAGTGGGCATGTTGATGGACTGGATGTCAACATCAGAGAGCCCTGTACTATCGTTCAGCATAGAGAATCGCCATGCGCCGCATTCAGCTGGGACGAAATCGATGGGAGACAGCAAAGTCTCATGACCTTTGATCGACACCCGATTGCGCTTCACCATCAATGGTAACATTAAGTCCTGTAAAAAAGTTCATCGATAGATCACGTCATCATCATCACCTTCTTCTTCTTCTTTTTCAATGAAAATCCATCATTTTTTTGACACAGGTTGACAAGATTCAAAGAAAAACACCAACAGAATTGTAGAATGAAAAATCACTGCCAAATGTTACCTGTGCAATTTGGTAGAGAGTTTGTGGAAAGAAGGCTAAGAGGCCTGTTGATGCACAAAAACTGATCAAAGGATTGTTTTGTGAAAAATTCGTAGCTGGATTAATCTGCCACCCACCATTGTTCAGCCACGCACATAATGCCATTACCCTCCATGAGAATCAGCACCAACCCGATTGAAGCACACCCAAAATGTGTAAGTACAACACCAAGATGAGCACAACATTGATGAGAAAGATATACCAGAACTAAGTGTGTGATTAGACTTGGGGAAGCTAAGGCCAATCGAATTGCTAGACAAGCACCAAAAGATTCTCCAACAACTGTCAAATGCCTCCTGCGTTGTTGTTGTTGTTGTTGTTGCTGTTTTTGAGTGGTTTCAGTGCCCTCCTCGTCCTCCTCCACCTCTTTCTGTAGCAAATGACAAACCATCTGTACAAGCTCTTGCCATGTTGATCGATTATCACTTGGTATATAAACACACCGAATGTCATATCTGCAGACAACAAAGGAAGAGGAAAAATAATTTTTAGAATACCCAAGCAAGGAACTCCATCCCCCCACAACATGATCTTAAGAATCTCAAAAAACACAATTCCAATTCAGAGAAGAAGAAGATGTAAAGAAGAAAAAAAAGCATCCCCCCACATGTCCAAGCTTCATGAGATTCTCTCTCTCTCTCTCTCTCTCTCTCTCTCTCTCTCTCTCTCTCTCGTGTGTGTGTGTGTGGTTTTGAATTCTCTGCAGTAAACTCTAATGCTTGCTTCATGATTCCAGAGGTGGAGAGAATTTTAGGAATAAAGAAGAGTTGGGAGTTGGGTTTAGGGTTTATACCCAGCAGCTGCAAGAGTGGGCAGTTGAGAAGCAATGCCTTGTCCAGTGCAATCCATGCCAGGTACATACAGTAGCAGAGGTCTGTCATCATCATCATCATCATCATGTGTTGCCTTCTTCTTCTGCTGCTGCTGCAATGCTTTTGGCGAGAGATTGAAAGGATCCAGTAACGTGACTTCATTGGCACCTGGAGCAAAATTCGGTACAGGACATGAAGGAGTCTCCTCAGTGATTGTCTCAGTCCTTCTCCTCCTCAACAACGTCCCTAACTCCTTCTCCCCCTTTCCCTTTTCTTCCTCCTCTTCGGTTGTCACTGCTCCAGCACTTGAGCTTGTGTTCTTCAAGCTGTGAACTCCAGAGTTTTGGCTGCTGCTGCTGCTGCAATTGGGTGGCGGTGCTCCAGCAGCCGCTGCTAACCCACGGAAGGGGAAGAAGCTTGACGACGCAGTAGTAGTAGTAGTAGTAGCGAAATTCTGATGATGCACACACAAAGGCGTGCGAGAAAAAACTCGCATCGCCATGACCACCATAACAACAAGACCCAGAGAAAAAAAAAACCCACACACACACACACACACACACAAACAGAAAACACACCCAAAAAACAAAAAAAGCTCCAAAATCCTCAAATGTTCATATGCGATTCAAGCACAAAATGAAGCAATTTCTTGTCCGTTTGCTTTGCAGCTTCGTTTTGATTTGCAAACTGTGTTTTGCTTTGCAATCTGGGTTTTGGGTTTCTGTCGGTTTTTTTTTTTTTTTCCTTTGAAATTGATGCACATCTCTCTCTCTCTCTCTCTCTCTCTCTCTCTATCTCTCTATTTTTCTCCCACACACAAATTCTTTTCAAACTCTCTAAAT
>Ga0116231_10003950_pt1 | contig 30328 bp, 24 predicted proteins | sample S1TSphgellanicum_2_FD_89695 | JGI IMG/M metagenome (GOLD analysis project Ga0116231, IMG submission 89695) | Host-associated microbial communities from peat moss isolated from Minnesota, USA - S1T2_Fd - Sphagnum magellanicum MG | ecosystem: Host-associated > Plants > Peat moss > Unclassified... | reverse complement strand
AATAAAAACCCCCCTAAAAAAAAAAAAATTTAAAAAAAATTTAAAATTAAAAAAAAAAACCCAAAAAAAAAAAAAAAAAAAAAAAAAATTTATAAAAAAAAAAAAAAAAAAAAAAAAAAAAACGTGGCATTAAAATGCACAAAAAGTCAAAAAATCTATTTTCAAGCAAATGTTCATGAAATAAATTGACGTGTAGAAAACTATGCAAGCTTCCATGATTTAGATGCTCCTAAAATTCCATGAACATCACCTAGGATTAATGTCAATCTTAAACACAAATTATAAAAACCATAGTTTCATTTCCCCCCCTCACTCCCCCTAAACCTAATACATAAGAAACAACTAATAAAACACCATTACACAATTGACAACCTCTTAAATATCGATAACACCAATGCTTCTACAACCCACACTTGCACCAAAACCCACCATAGGCAACACCATAACTATCTCCTATTAATATGATGATAATGAAACCAAACAAAAAAGACAACCAAAGAAATAAACAAACAAAGCTCTAAATTCCTTCTTCCTTATTGTTCACCTCAGAAGCAAAGTTTCCAAAATGTGTTACAAAAAAATGTAACATTTTAAACATCTAATTCCATAAAGATACCCAATCCACACGTGCACATTTAAGGATTATTTTAAGAAATAATATTGTATTGTAAATTGGAAGAAGGCAACAAACTATAAATATGGTAGTGAATGCAAATTTAATTTATATACTACCATTTAGTGATTGGAGGGGATTTTTTCATTGAACAATTTAGTGCCTTCCATGAATGCCCTAAAACAAGATGTTGATTAGTATAGGAGGGTGCTTCCACAAATACCTCACGGCCATGGATTTAATGAAAAGAAAGAAAACTTACACAAGTAGTAGTCTTGAACTTGAAGGTCTTGCATAGGTTGTGCACTCCCACTCCACTATTTTGGCCCAAACAATTCATAATAATTCACCAAGCACTTGGAAGAACCTATTGTGATATGACTTGAACTTTCCTATGACAATAGCCTTGCATTATTGATGTATAATAAACTTGATGATAAATGCTTGAAGCTTGCACAATAGTGTAAATGGCGTTTGAAGCTTGCGTGACAATGCAAATGGTGTTTGAAGTTTGATGGAAACTATTACATTGCATTAAGGTTTAAGATAAAAAGTGATGGATTTTGTAATTTTTTCATTTGGCATAGATAAGGTTTGACATGCATGTAAGTTTTGTGACCATGTCGTGGGATTCTAAAATGACCCATGTCATGAGATGACATGCAATGGTAAAAAAATTCATCCCATGGATGCCATGGCATGGCATCAAGAATCTTGAGTTATGGTAGGAGTTCCCTTTTGGTGACATTATGTTGTGATGGTAATATTGTCTTCATGATGCATTTAGTTTCTTTGGCCTATTTAATATATTTTGATTATATACATGTTAGGACTAAGACAAGTCTATTGAAGTAATAAGTTGTCACACAATCTATCTACTCATATAGTACTAGAACCCAATTGGAAAATTGTTTCCCTATCCACCTATCATCCATGCCTTATGGCACACTAGTGGTTGTTGGTTTGCTTTGCCCATGTCCGATAAGCTATGTACAAATCTTGACCTACATACCATAATATAGTGAGAAGTGCTTGAAGCAACAACTTTTTTTGTGGCTAAAAATTGCCAGATGGGATACTTGGTTTTTGGAAAAGCTACCTACATGCATGAAAAAAAAAAAAAAAAAATTAAAGCAAAAAGCTAAGGCTTCTTTTTGCAAAATAATATTGTTGTTTCCTTCATCACTTTCATTGTAACCATTTGTGCTCCCATTGTTGATCAACTTTTCACCATCCTTGTTCCTTTTTCCCATGATTGATTGCCACCCCCACTCCTTTTTTTGACGAACAATAGCCAAACCTACACCTCCATTTCTACAAGTAGCTAACATTTATACATAGTTATATTTATGTAGCCACAAATATTTATGGCTCTAGAGTATGTACATTCTACATTTGTAGAATCACAAATTACCATTTTGTAATATCTTATTTTTATGAAGGAACTTCTAGGATTAATTTAGTTTTGCAACTTGCTCCAAAAACCAAAAGAATCAACTTTCAAGATGGAGCTAAGATGGTTTAGGGTTTAAAAATTAACTTTCATTTTTAGGGGTCACATTGATTCCAAGAGCTTGTGCCGAAGGAAATGGTGAGGTGAGAGATGAATATTCAAACAACGATGATGATCAAGTAATGATGTAAGTGATGGTTTACTTGTGAGTAATAACTTGCCGCTCAACTCTACACGTTGAGATGTTTGAATTTCTTTCTCTTGCTTAAAGTTTGGTTCAAGTGTGTTCAACTACTAACATTTTTTTTCATTATTTTTTTAATTCATTTAAGTTGTGAATTTGTTCTTTGTGTGTGTGAAGCTTTTGCTTATAAATTGTATAGGGTGAAAATACACTAGGGTGGCTAAGTTTTGGTAGATCAGGGTCCTTTTTCAAAGTCTTTTTTTAGTGTAGTTGAAAATTAGCTTAAAATATAAATATTTAAATTATATTGAAAGTAAAATTCTATCCCATTTCCAATTTCAAGTCATGATGTTATGACATATAAAAAAATCATAATTTTTTTAAATATATATTTTTAATCCTTAAAAAGGATTTAAAAATAATTACAATTTTTGGGATTTTGAAAAGTCCATAACACAATAAAATAGAAACACATTCCATTCATTCAATGGATCTTTAGTTTTTAAAACATAATTCATCTAATATACCAAAGTTTCAAACACATAAAACTAACACATTATAAAATAAAGTCCATATTTATAAGTTTTGCAGGGCATGACAAAATTTGTTACTAAGATTCAAAAGTACATTACTCATTAAATGTTTAAGATTTTGATGTTTGTTTTTGCATTTTAAAATGCCAACTCTATTAACATTACATATGTGAGTCCCTTTCTTAATATTTCAATGAAAATATTAATGTTTTATATTTAAATTTCAAAAAGATGTAGGAAAAATTATAAGTGTGACACCTACAAAGGGATTGCCTAGTGTGTTTTCACCCTGTATGATGTCTCCTCCTTTGTTGATTCCAAAAAAAATTATGTCTAAACGCATTTTCCTAATCCTTGTAAGTGAGGTCAATCATGAACTAGCCCCTACTTTAGAAGAGCTTGAAGAGCCTTTGAATTTGAGTCCAATCCCAAAATCAAAAAGAAAGAAGTGTGATCATGAGGGTGTGAGGCATTTCTAGGATAAATGAACTATGCAACTTCCTTTGGTAGAATATGTAATAAATACAAAAGGCAATGTGCACCAAGTACAATGTGCAATTTCTTCAAAAGTGGAAGGTAAACCCAAGCTCTTTGGTCCCTAAGCTTGATAATTTATTGAAACATGTAGGTCGTCACAAAGCCAAGGTTGCAAGTCAAAGAGTCGAAGTTGGGGTTTTTTTTCAAGCATGACTATAAACATGCATGTAATGAACGAATTTACACCATCTTTAAACATCCTTTTGTTCTTGACTTGGTTGTCTTTGAAATCCCACAAGAAAAGAAATTTTTTTTTGTTCAATTTGCTTTTATTTATCATTTGTTATTTAGAGGTTAAACAATGACAAATTGAAGGTCTACATGACCTTTTCATTGCTCTAAAAGTGAAACACATTCTGAAAAAAACATTAGAGTGAGTCTACATGGTGGGGTATAGTTGAATCCATGAATGAATTGTTGTTGGAGTTCATTCGAAATGTTGTTGTTGTTGTAAATTGTTAAGGGCAGAAATTGCAACCCCCAATCATTATCATCCTCCAAGGGGTAAGATTAGGGAACAAGGTTGACACCTTATTACTTCACATAAGGAACTACCCTCCCTATTTTATTTTATTACAACTACTCAACTAGGAAGTAAAAGGTCATACCAGGAATAAGGAAAATACGAATTTGTTGTCCATGATTCAACCTACCCTCCTATAAATAATCTCAATTAAGACGTAAGGAATAAAATGTAAGGAAAGGAACAATAAGAAAAAGAGGGAAAAAACTTGGGAATAATTACTTTCTTAGGTTCTATAGTACTTTCAACGTTTTCAAAATATTGCTCAGGGGGTTTTTAGACCTTTCTACCACTACAGTTCCTCCTTTCCCCTACATCTTGAGTCTCTAATGGTTCTACTTGCCACCTTCAACCCTTGAGAAGTCCTTCTTCTATTCTATACTTTCTGCAACTAGTTGTTTTCCTTTTGAGTTTCCACCTTTTGCCTATAGTAGTACCTTCTAGCCTATAGGGGGTAATTTGTTGGTCTATTCCCTCTCTAATTCCCACCACCAAGGACTGGCTACTACCCTCCTATGGTAGCCAATAGCTTGGTGCTCCAAAAACTACCCATGGGTAGCCCCATTACTTTCTGTCCTAGAAAAAATACATAGCTACTAATTCTAGAAAGTATCCTACTTACATAACATGCCCTACTCGACCTTTCACATTTAATACAATAACAATGCAACACAAGTGACTTGAGTCCTTCAATTATCTTCCACTAAAATCACATACCAATTAATCCATACATCTTTTCAATTCTTCCCATCACTCTCAAAAGAAAGTTTTCCATATCCCACATAAGCCTTTAATGGCACTTATCTTAATCCTCTCCCATTTCCTTTACCCCCCTTCCCCACATACCACACAGAAGGCCCACATTGACCCTTAAAAAATAGGTCATATATCCTAATCCTTTCCTAGAAGTATCTTAAATGATTTGGTGAATTACCCCCAACACTAACTCACGTTATTTAATCCCACTAGCTTCACCCCTTGGGTAAAGGACGATAAATTTACCACTAGTAACTAGTAGTCATCAAGAGGCCTATGGAACTAATTAATCTAGAGATTTCTATTTGTTAACACAAATTTTTGGTCTGTTAGTGCAGACAAGGTTACAACAATAAATAATATTTCTTGGATTTTGATTCATTTGTATGTTGTTCAGGATTGGAAATGGATCCCATTATTGCGTTATGTGGAAAAGGTTAGTGTGTAGGGGACAAGACAAAATGTGTTTCGTTTGATGCTTGTTGCCATGCTTAGGTTTGGAGGTCTCACTATTGAAAAATTGGGTGCGAAGTTCACATCAATGGGATGTGATGGCAAAAGTGTGTTTCAAGGTGCATGAATCAATGTGACCACACAAATGAAAGACAATGTGGCTCCTTTTATGATTGGCATGCATTGTTTTGTTCATCAAACTAACCTAGTTGTGTTGGTTTTATCAAAGTTCAATTTAGTTGCTCATTAAGAAACCTTACTTCAAGAATTGTATGGTTTTTTTTCTCTCACCAAAGAAATTTTTGGAATTCCAAAAGTTGTTTGATGTGCTCACAAATAAAGAAAACAAATCTTAAAAAAATGTGAAGATGAAATGGATCAACATGTTGTCTCTAGTGAAACATATGGTGGAATAATATTGAGCTCTGATTACAAAGATGCATGATGATGCATCATGCAACAGTGCTGCCAATGAGAATTTGAGCCTCCTTTGCGATTTGGAATTGATTATGGGTTTGCTTACCATTTTACTGCTTTTGGATTATGTGCATAGTTTGATTAAGTTTGCCCAATCTCATGATATGTTCATGGGTGACTTCATCAATGTAGTGAAGATGTGCCAATTGAAGCTTTATTAACTCTACAATGATCCTTACAACAAATTTGATGGCCCTACTTTTGATGAATTAAATGCTTTTGAAACTTTTAACAATAAGAATTTGCCAATGAGTTGGGGCAATAAACCTAAATGGTGAGGAAGTTAATTTCCTTGTCATTGAATACTCTAGTTCAAAATATTATGTGAATTAGCATTGCCTTGTGATAAGTGATGTCAAATCCGTGTTAAGGCCGTATTTCCCCAAGGTGTTGGTTCATGTGAAAGGTTGTTGTGAAAATTTTGCCAAGTATTTGGTCCATGAGCTTGAAGGTAGATTCTCGAACCATTAGCTTATGTTGGCCTTAGGTGCGGTCTACTTTAATTTTTGGGTTGATAACCTTAATGATGATGAAGATATTTCCACCAACATTGGATAATCATCAAGGCTACTTATTGTGGGCCTCACAAAGTGCTCACAAAGTGAGTAAGGATGGGGTCTTGGTGAAAGTTCTCCTCAATGGCAATGCTTTGGATTTGAAGTGCTTTTATTTCAAAATGACTATGGTTACAAACAATGAACAAATCATGAGGAAAAGGTCTCTTGTGAATCTTGTCATGAAACTTTGGACCAAAATTAGCTCTTTTTTCATCCTCAAGCACAAGCTCTCAAAATTTATGATGTTTGTTGAAATTGCATGTGTTTAAGTATTTGGGTTTGTGGAAGATGAACAATGTTTTTTTGCAGTGGCATTCATGATGAACAAGTTGGGGAACTGCCTCACTTGTCATATGACTCGTGCATTTGATTTTTCGCACAACAGTTCTACACAATTGGCAATTTCCCTTTTGAAGATTCCATCACCAAGTGGAAGGACACAAAGGCCTGATATTGCCTTGATGCTTAGTGGCAAATGGTCTATTTATTGAGGCAATTTAAATTTCTTTTCTAAATCTCCTTTCTATTGGGGAATTTTCCTTTCTATACCAAGTTTTGCACATAAAAAAATTATAGGTATGCATTTGTTCTTTGATTTTGTTGAAACACACATGTCAAATGATTGCATAGGTTGGTTTTTAGCTTTGAAACATATTTCGAAAAGTCATGCAAGTTTGTGGAGCAGGCTTGGAAACTTTTACTTAGTATTTTTGGAGTTATCTTGTGTAATGTGAATGTTGGATAATTTGGAGTTTGGAGTTGGACTCTGGAGTTGCACTCTATTGCATGCACTTGTGCTTTTGGACTTATTGTTTGTAATTCTTGTCTTTTGCTTAATATGGTTGTGGCTGCAAGTTGGCACTTGTGGCTGCGGTGGGGTTGTGGGTGGATGTAGGCACATTGCTCTTGCAAATGGGCAAAGTCTTTTGAGACTTGGGTTCAACTCCCTTAGCAGTGCATGTATTTGTAGTGTGTTTGTTGCCAAATGTTTTTTCCCTTTAATTAATTCAAATAACCAAATTATGTTATGTACATTTTTTTTGGTCACCAAAAGCTTACTCTTGATTTAACACTATAATCAATCACAATACCCAAAAAAATTAAAAATAGCCAATTTATTCCACTTTGGAAATTTACAAATATCCACATTATACACCCTGCCTGGCTGGGTTTAGCCAATTAAGCAACCTTGAAAAAAGTTTTAAAAAAAACATTGCCTTAAAGTGGTGGTGGTGCATGTATAGTGCATCCTTGTTGCAAAAATTATTATTGAAAAAAAGTTTAAAAAGTTTTCAACAACACTTGGGTTGAAAAAATGTGTTGTCATTTTGACAAAAAATTGGGAAGTATTTGGAGAATTTTATTTTTTCTTGAGTACAATCAACTATATTTTTGAGGGAAAATATTCACCAAATTTTCAACATCATCAACCGAAAGAAATTTTTGACAAGGGATGTAATTTTTTAGAACTTATTTGTTTGAAATGCTGAAATTCAAATAAACTACAAGGGAGAGAAAAAAACAATTTTGAGAACCTAGGAGCTTCTTCGTCAAGCCAGTGCACCATTGGAGACCAAATATCCAACAATTGACAATGTTTTTTTATCCTATAATTTGTTGAAACATTTTTGCCAAAAAAAAAATAAAAATTGTTATAAAAGGTCTCATCATGTTAGAGATTCAAAGTCTAGAAAATGTGTCAAAGAAGCTCCATATATTTATTGTGAAAATTTCATAAATTATTATTTTCGTTCTCAAAGTGGATTTTGAAAAATAAAATTTCCTCAAAAAGCAACATAGGAAACCTCTTATGTAATGAATTCCACTTATCATAATGGCCACAAAATAAATAAATAGTAAATCAATTCTTCCAAATTGTTCCTCTTTATAATGTTAGCAAAGTATATGGTGTAATGTCACATTGGGAAGGAAGCATGATGGATAAAGTTTTAGGAGCATGTCCACCCACACCCCCTATTTGTGCTTCTATTAATATTTACCACATTCAACATAGAGTATTAATCATTTTTCATTCCTTAGCTAAGAAGTGCAAGGAGGAGGGCAAATCACAAACATGGGTAAAGCCAAAACCAAGGCATTTCCAAATGAAATTAATGAGACTTGATGGAAGTGCCCCAAAAGTGCACAAAACAAAACAATAAAAAGGAACTCATCACAAAACCTTCCATTTTAAAAAAAAAAAAAAACTTATGTAGTCTATTTACAACACCATTACATTTGGATTCTTGTGTGTCAAGACAAAACAATATAAAAAACCCATCACAAAATTTCATCCATTTAGAAAAAACCTACACAATATGTTTACAACACCATTGGATCTAGATTGTCATGTTCAAAACAATATAGAGAAACCATCACAAAACCTTCATCCACTTAGAAAAGACTTGCATAGTCTATCATATGTTAATGAAAATCCCTATGTATTTTGTCTATTTCCATTTGTTTCCAACACCATTGTAATGATGTTTGTAGTAGTTTGCATAAAAACAAGTAATGATGGACTTGCTTGGGTACTACTATAACAGAGTAAAAATTGAAAAATCTTTTCAGCAACATTGGGTGTTGCATGTGTTGGAGCTTGAAGAAAATTTAAAAAGCAGGGTTGCAATTGCTTTTGAACAAGTTCTATTTGGGATGTGTGTTTGCAATTCCTCCAAGGATGATGCATTCTTTACATAACCATTTACACGCTTTCTTAAAATCAAAGTTTGAAAAATATATAAATAAAATATAATAAGTCATCTCTGACCTTCAAATTTTATATGTAAATTATGCCAAATATCATACTTGTATCTAATATTGTGAATGTGAACTTTATTTTCATACAAAAGAAAAAATAAAATTACTTTGTTCATTTTCATACAAATACATTTATTATGACTATTTTTATAATTTTGTGATTTTTTGTGCAATTTCTTCATCTATTCCCTAAAATATAGGTATTGATTGGGTGTGTTCACAATAAAAGGACCACTAATTGCACAATCAATTATTTAAAAATTATTGTTTGATTTGGAATTTTTAAAAATATCTTAATTTTTCTATTCTAGTATGTTAAGGGTTATATTTAAAAATTGCTACAAATATGTCATTAAAAAAAAATCAAATAATTTTACAAGTCCTTTAAATAAAAAAAACAATGATTACAATTGTTTTAAAAGTGAAAATGGGTGTTTTTTATTTATTGTATTTATTTCAAATTAATTCACATGTTCTCATAATATATTCTGAATGTCATTATATAAAAAAATGCAAAAATTTCAATACCGACTTAGAATTATCACTTCAAAATATGAAACATGAAACACTGGTTGCACTTCAACCTAGTCATTTTTATTGTGAATTCATCTGCCTCCTGCTGAAAATTGGACTCTATGTGAAACATCTTCATTTGGAGAGGTCAATTGTCCCAAGACCATTTCCACCCTAGGGTGTTTAATTGAAGAGTTTGGGTGGGATCAAATGCATCAAGTATTAACCCTAACTTCACTACATAGCTATAATGTGCATATTGGTGTGATGCTAGCAAGTAGGTTTTGGGTTTGGGCTCACCCATGACAATATCTCTCTCACCAATTCCTAGTTGTAAGGTATAATCAAATTGTCACTATAGCCTCAACATAGTTGAATGTTGCATATTCCCTCAAACTAACTAAGTCATATTATATAATCCAAAGTCATGCCATAGCATCATCAAGAGTAATAGGTTGATAACTCTCAAGAGTTCGTGCCAATTTGCAATTTAATGTTGAACCGTCACATCTTTTAGTTGAAGAAGTTTAATTGTTGACCAATGGAATTGGCACATTGCATAAATTGTTTACAATTTTAAGGTCTCCTCATACTTTAGTTTCCTTAGGCAATACACCATTTCACTCCTTATCTATCTTGTCGTCCAATTGCTATATATTCATTTGATTGCAATGACTATGAAAGAAAATGTAAAAGGAGATAGATGCATTTGAGCAAACAAGGGAATAATATATTGGTGTAAAGTATTAAATAGTGAAAACATCTATGAAAATCTAAATGCCTTTTGGAAATATATTTTGAATCTTATTTTCTTTTGTAGAAATAAAAATGTTTTTGACTTGGATATCAATACATTATAGAACCAAAATTTTCATGATTATTTAAAATTTAGATTAGAATTACAATTAAATTCTTCACTATAAGACTTTAATTTTAAATACAATCTTCCAAGGTGAACTAGAAATTCAAATAAAATCTAAATGATGTTAGTTCATATAGTCCGAGAATCTTTATATATTGTTTTCAACATTTTCTTATAAAATGTGGTTAATTGTTGCAAAATTTTCTACTATTGAGCTTCAATATATTTTCAATTGCTTAAATTTTGTGGTACCCACACCCCATCATTTGCTAGATAATCTTTCCAAAACACAAGGAAGATGTGGTCATAAACAAGCCAATTGCATGGTGGAAAAAATTGCAACATGTAAATTGCAATTTAAAAGTACAATGTGACAAAAACATGAATCATGAAACTTTTAGCTAACTCCCAACACTTTGTTGTTTTTGGAAAGGTTGAAATTCAATGAGAAAATAACTAAAATTTAGAAACAATGAGAGTCAAAATTATCTCATCTCACTTCTTTAATAAAGCCCATGGCTCTCTCATCCTTTTTTCCTTGGATAAGTGGTAGCACTCCCAATAGAAATTCTCACAGATTTTATTATTTTAATTATGGTTAATTAAATCACCTAAACCCTTTAAAACATTAATTAGAAATATGACAACTTTACAAATGCAATGGTTCCTTTGAAAAAAAAAAGAAAAAAAAGACTTTTTATCCCCTATCTAAGAACATTGGTAATTTATTTTACAATGCTACCATAATAAAAACTATATAAGTAGCTCGCTTTGATAATTTATTTATTTTTCATTTTGTTCCATTTGTCTCGAACTTATTTCCAGTTCATATTCATAACATTTTGTTCCACTTGTGTCGAACTTATTTCCAATTCATATTCATAGCATTTTGTTTCACTTGTTTTGAACTTATTTCCAATTCATATTCATAACATTTTGTTCCACTTGTGTCAAACTTATTTCCAATTCATATTCATAGCATTTTGTTTCACTTGTCTTGAACTTATTTCCAATTCATATTCATAACATTTTGTTCCACTTGTGTCAAACTTATTTCCAATTCATATTCATAGCATTTTGTTTCACTTGTCTTGAACTTATTTCCAATTCATATTCATAGCATTTTGTTTCACTTGTTTTGAACTTATTTCCAATTCATATTCATAGCAATGAAACTTGCATGATGTGCACATTATCTGCGAATGCTTTCCAATTACTCTCCTTATATGACTTTGAGTTGTATTTCCAATACTCATTTTCCACAAAGTTTAACAAAATTAAAATAAACATCTCTCCGAGCTCAATGCTAAGAATGCTTTTCAATTACTCTCCTTAAATGGATTTTCATTATATTCTCAACATTGGTTTTCCACAAGGTTTAATAAAAACCAAACCAAAAAAAAAAGAAAAAGAAAGCATTTGTCCACAATCTTTCAACAATTAGGGTTTTGCTTCTTTGCAAAACCCTAATTCTAAAACCCTTGTCTCCTCAAAAATTTGATGATGGTTGGCTCCCCATCTCCATCCCAAAGATATCCCAAAAAACTTTCCATGCAGGTTGACGTCATTAACCATCCTCACAAAAGAAGAGTTGTCCGATTGCAGGTCGGCAATGAAGTGCAAGTGCATTGCACTCCGGAGTGTTCATGACGTGCAAATGGACTGTTGGATTGGAGTGATGCATGGCGGAGTTGCACTCTGTTCTTTGGGTTCTTTTTGCCCTTTGTGTTTTTGTTCATGGTGTCTTGTGTTCTTGTTGAAGTTCTCACAATCGTTAAATGTTTTTTTTTTGCATAAGGTAAAGAATTCTGCTCGTTTTTGCGTGAGCTATTCACTAAGGTGATGGAGGGGTGAAGGCGGAGCTGCTATGAGGAACGACTCTTCATGATCGCCATGCTGACAGGCTAACAATAGGCGTATTAGCGCTATTCCGTTGGTCCCTTATGTTAGGCACCTAGAAACGGCCCAAAGCTTGGTATCTCTGCATTCTAGGGTCATGTGGAATCTACTATAGGAACATTAGCACTTGTGATTCACTTAGAAACGGACCAAAGTTTGGTATCTCCACATTCTAGGGTTATGTGGAATCCACCATAGAAACATGAGCACTTGTGAATCACCTAGAAACAGGTCAAAGTTTGGTATTTCTGCATTCTAGGATCATGTGGAATCCACTATAGAAACATGAGCACTTGTGAATCACCTAGAAACAGGTCAAAGTTTGGTATCTCTGCATTCTAGGGTCATGTGGAATCCACTATAGAAACATGAGCACTTGTGATTCACCGAAAAACGGCCCAAAGTTTGGTATCTCTACATTCTAGGGTCATGTGTAATCCACTATAGAAATATGAGCACTTGTGAATCACCTAGAAACGGCCCAAAGTTTGGTATCCCTACAGTCTAGGGTCATGTGGAATACACTGTAGAATCACGGAGGGACATGTGGAATTCACTGTAGAAACATGAGCACTTGTTATACACTGAGAAACTGGTCACACTTTGGTATCCCTACATTCCAAGGTCATGTGGATTCCACTAAAGAAATATTTCCCACACAACTCAAGGATCCACTTGGGCTTCACCATGCTAACAACCACCATGTGTTTCCAATTTAGTATGTTGAATATTTATCGTCCTTATGGATGCCATGTAAAGGGCAGAGTAGAGCCATCATGCAACGAGCCATTATGATGCCTGGAAGCAGCAGGCTGCAGCACAGGGAGCATACCACACAGGTCACAAAAGATGGTTATGCTCTTCAGCTTGAGGGAGGCCTTACAATCCACGAGACAGGTTTTGGAGTTGGGTTCGAATTTGCGTCAGCATTTTTTCCTGGTGCACTTGTATGTATTTGCTCTTGCATTGAGAGATGATCCCCAGAAAGACTTTGATTCTGAGTTCACTGTCATGAATGCTAGGGTTTTTTTAGGGTTTCAAGATGCATCATGGCTTTTGGAACCAAATTCAACAATCTCAACATTTGTAATTTTGAGTTTGTAATGCCGAGGAGCACTTGTGATAATTGTGGGTTCTGAGAGTGGAGTAATTGGAAAGAATTTGTGGAAATTGTTCCTGAGACAGCAGACAACAATTGAGGTTTAGGTTTCTGCCAGTAGCTGGATCATCATCAAGTGTTAGTGAGTTTTCATAAAATTTTCAGCATTTTCAATTCAAGCAACAATATGTAAGGTTCAGCAATTCAGAGTCCTGCATCTTTTTGACATTGATCTCCAGCGATTTACTAACTGCCTCTCAATGCTTGTGCAGGGGGCACTCTAAACATGAAATGGAATGAAGCTTGATTGTCATCACATACTTGTTGTGACTTGAATGGGATTCTATTGACAATTTTTTTATCTCTTGAGTTTCTGTCTCTTGAGTGCTTAACTGACATCACGACTGAAAGTCTTCCTATAATTGCTTCCAGAAATGTAACAGAAACTCAGGATGAGAATTTTTGTATAATTGATGAAAAATTTGCATGTCGTCATTGATGTGAAGCAGATTTTGAACTCCACATCTTGTTCAACAATGTGCATGACCATGTGCCCGATTATAGCCACATGCATGGTACAACATTGTGGATACTTACCGTTTGTGTGTAATCATGCGTATCATTGTGATACACAAGCACAAAAATGGTATTGATATTTCCCTTGCTTTTTACATGGCAGGTTGACAATGTGTTACAAGATTGGAGTTAGTTGGCCAGGGCTGGATGGTGGCAGCAGCAAGCATTCAATCAAAACACACCTGGAAGATTCAAGTGAAGGAATTCTTTTTTTTGGTTGATGACATTAACCAAATGATTGAAAGAAGATAGTTAGTGAGGAGGTGCATAGAGAGTGTGGTAATGGTCAGAGGTCTCATTGAACTTCCTTTACACAAATCTCAGCTGCCAAAGATGTGAAAAATCTCTTCATGGGTGACATGCACAACATCGAAGTGTGACAAACTGCTTGGCCAAAGTACCCACATCAACCAGTCTAGAGTGAGCAAGATTTTCCAAATGGGTTTCTTTGCAGCTCTGTTTTTCCTTTTCTTCCAGTATAATTCCTTGTAAAAGAGTGTTGATATGTTAGAGTTATCCGTAAAGTCCAATGATTAGGGGGTGAGAATGACCAGTTTTGACATAATAGGTTTATCAAAAGCATAATGAAGAATTAAAATTTTACAAAGCAAAATAACTGGGATGCAAACTAGTTGTTCCACCAATTTTGGTGGTAAACTGAGTTTCATTCTGTCCTTCCTTTTTCCTGAGCGCCTCCACTGCTGCTACATATATTTTTGGTGCTCCGACCTGCACAACTATTATAATTACTCTTGAACCTTGTTTCAGCATTTCACACTGAGATTTAATAAAATTTCCTTACTTTGCAGATATCTCTGAAAGAGGGGATATGGGGTGACAGCATGCCCAAAGAGAGGGTGACTTTACAGATAACTCTATTGTCACAAAACCTTATGATGAAGTGAGCTCTGCCAACTGAATTTGTCTTTTGTTTTGTGTTAGAAACACGAATTAATTCCTTGTTGTGTTCAGAATTATTAACACAAAATAAAGAGGGTTGGCACTCAGTTACCAGGATTGGGTGGGTATTTGTTTTTTGTTTTTAATGACCACCAGATCAGGTTTTTTTTTTTTTTTGAATTCAGAAATCAGGGAACCATTTGGGGATTTGGGGAAACCCAAAATCGAATAATCACTGGATCTGGTTATTTCAAAACCCCTCAAAGAACTGGTTTCCGGGCAATTATTTGACTTTTTCAAAATTTTGAGAACTGTGGTTAAATGTCTGAACTGGGTATTTTGTTTTTCTGAGAATTGTGATTATGGACCTTAAGAGCCACCCTGATAGGGGGTGGGGTTTCTAATACCCACCAACATTGTCAGTTACACTCAAGAACCTCAAGAGATCTGAATTCTCCATGTTTTTCATGGAGAGTAGCCTAGTATTCTTAGTCATTCCCAGGAGGTTTCAACCAGTATTGGGTGGTTATCAGAAATGTGAACAGACCCTTGATGGTCAATTTCATTGATGGCAAAGGCGAGCTCCCTTTGCTTGTCTTTGGCTCTCTCATTTGTAGTTGTAATTTCTTCAGCCATCCCAATAAACCTTAAACCCTAAACCCAATAGCATAGTGCCTGTGAGTTGAGACCGGGTCTTAGGTTTATGTTAAACAGTAGCATAGCCAACCCACTGGGATGAAGGCCAGAGTGACCAAGCAACCCACCAGCACACTATGAAGGATGGATGATAAGTGGTCAGGAAACAGTTTTCTGTTGGATTCCAGTTTGCTAACTAACCATGGTGGTTAGCTCAGCTGCCTTTTGTACTACCTACTTACTAAGAACCACAGTGGTGTTAGTAGGTAGTAAAAATTGCTCTTTTTAGCTTTGTATAAGTCACCTACTTATGTAGTAGTGGTAACCTGTTTCCTTGCCTTTCTTCCTATTATAGAGGACCTACTGGCAATAATGTCCATGTTTTCATATCAAGTTGAGGAATCTTGAGTTGGGAATCAAAATAAAGTTCAACAAACTATGAGAATGGTTTGAGGCATTGAGTTTTAGGTGGAGAATTTTAGCTATTTTGGGCCCCCCCAAATAAAGAGAAAAGAATACTTGAAAAAAAAAAAAAATTCCAGTTAAAACATGTTTTTGCAGCAAAAGATTGCCATTTCTGTGAAATCAAGTAATTGGAAACAAAAACAATAAAGGGTTAAACCACAAGTAAGTTCAAAAACTGCTACTTGAAATTGAATAAGCTCTTGTGAGGCTTCATAAGTAAGTTCAAAAACTGCTACTTGAAATTGAATGAGAACTAGTGAGGCTTTATAAGTCAGTTAAATAATCGCTACTTGAAATTGAATGAGATCTTGTGAGGCTTTATAATTAAGTACACATTTTGGGAGTTAAAGAAATGGGCCAATTAACAAGTCGGAATGAAACCACCAATGGCGTGCATCAAATTGGATGTAAATGTGTATGGTAGTAGGTTCAAAGTTCAAACACCATGTACAACCCATCGGGGTTTCAATGACTTTATTTGGAATTTTGCAAATTTTTGGTGCAATAAAAAACAAGCCAATAGTGAACCGACTGAAAGAGGCAACATTTTGGGTGTTTGGTGGCCCAAATTATGCACAAAAAAAATTGTCAACTTCTTGTTCGTGCATTGCAATGGAAGAAGTCTACTCTCTAAACAAGGAAGATGATACTTAATACCTCATTTGTCAATCTTCTTGACTCTTTTCCATTGCTTGTGCCAAGTTTGCAACCAAGTTTCATCACGTTGGCACCAATTTGGAAACAACCAACCGAGGAGGAGCACGAATAGGTATTATTAACTTTGGGTGGGTGAGTGGGTGGGTGGGTGGGTGGGTGGGTGGGTGCGTGGGGTCTACTTACAACAATGATATTTGGCAAAGTGCAAGCCTCGGTCTTAAAGAAGACAATGTCAACGAAACCACCAAATTGACTAAGGGTTGGTGAAAGAAGAATTTGCACTTTATTAAGTAGTGGAACACATGAAAGTCATGTCAAACACATTATGTTATTATGTTATTGTTCCACCAACAAAGCAAAGAGATGGGTCATCACACTCTTTTTGACTTTGAAAACAAAGACCAAAATGGGCAAATGAAAGGAAGATGCAGCTGGGATTTAAGTAATTTTTGTCACTAACATGTTGCACGGTTACCCTTATTAGATGGCTAAGTTATTACATTTGTGCATGATGGAATAATAATAATGGCACTATTGGCAAATCATGTTATTTATGGATTATTTTATATATGTTGCACAAATTTTATCTATGAAAACTAGCTCCATGGATTCTTTTGTGTGTTGCATCCCTACCAAGCACATAAAAAAAAACAACGGGCATGGGCATGGATTCCTATTCCTAGCTGCATTCCTCACAATAAAACATATTTGAAGTACTAAAAAGCACAGGAATCAAGATAATGAAATTGATAAATGAAGACTTTGAGGCCACAAAATTAGGGTTGGTAAAAAAATTTAGATTTAATTGTATGATTGTGAACATGTTGCAATTTAGGGTTTTACATTTTGGAAGAGGCTGAAGAACAGGGCTGATGGTGTGGTGGACTGTTAACAACACATTCCAGTTGTTTATTGTAATCCATTTGTTTGATGTTTTGCAATCGAACCCAACGATGATGTCACATGTGCATGCCATTATGCCAATCTAGAAGGCAATGTTCATGTCTAAAAGTTGAAGCTAAGGAGAATTAGGGCATAATGTGGGCCATTCCTCTCATGAAAAATCCTTTTTATAGGTTAAAATCATATTTTCCTGTCAAAATTTGCCGAATAAATGAAAAGACGTGACATTCAACAACCATTTTCAAATTTGGGTTTAGGGGTTTTGTTCCCAATGTGTTCACTTAATTTTATGTCATATGTTTGGTGATTTTGATGAATACCACCCAACACTAGCCTGAATTGTTCTTGAGTATACGGTATGTGATGAAATTTATTTTTTTCCCCTCGACTCCCAATTTAGGAAATAGAAAGTGTGTTTTGTTATCAATGTATTGTGATGAAATATATATTTAAAATGACATAAAAAATATGGATCATTTTTCATCCAGTATACATTCAAACAAACAGCTATGTCCCTCTTTCCATCCACAAACTTCCTATTTGACTAGACCCTTAGTCAAAATTGCCTATGGACAAATGTCCCAATAGAAGGCGACATTATCTTATAAGGCAATGAAAAGGTCCAAAAGAAAAGGATGTTAATCAAGTTAATTAGGTCCCATTAATTAATCAAATTGAAAAAAATATGACTTGAACTTAAACCCTTAAATGCACAAATGTTTAAGAATAAGAAAACACCTAATAGATATCAATTAGGTAGTCACGGTTATCAGGGTAAAACCAGACACTGAAATATTCCCCCATCTTATGGTCTGGACCCGAGTGGGGCAGGTATTAGAAATTGCATCCAACCTTTGTTGGGCATCAAAGTTGATAACCGTGATTATCAACTACCCAATTTTAATATATAATTGTGATTATCATCAAATCAAATACCCAATTATTGTATATTATATATATATATATATATATATATATATATATATATATATCCATGGTTTTCAATTTTCTTTTTTTTAAATCAAATACCCGCCTCACACTGGGTTGGACCAATGTTGCGAGGTTCTTAGGTTCATAAAAGAATCACTGGTTTTGGTTCCTAGAATTTTCATAAAAACGAATAAGTATCAATTTTGATTTTTTAATTTATTTATAGAAAATCAAACTTGTTGGTTGTGAGTCCGGGTCAAATATTTTTATCATCACTTCTTGGTTCTAACTATTAAAAAAACCCAAATTCCAATGTGAACTCCTGTTGTTTGGAGTGAAGGATCTAGCTCCTCCATCCATAGCCATGGATGGTTGAGGTGGTGCTAGGAATTTAGGATGCAACAACAGTTGCAACAACCTATTGATGGTTAGGAAAGATTTGGCAAATGGACACAATTTTTTCAAAAAATTCCTTGGCTTGCAGTTTATAACCCTTTAAAAAAAATCCTTTTGGCAAAAATTCACACTAAAAAAAACATATTGGTTCAACTTCAAACTCCAAAAAATCCATTGTAACCCCATCAACCACTATGTTCCCCATAGGTAGAATCAACATTTTAACGGTTTAACTTACCTTCCTTGGATGCACATTTTGATTGCAAACCACTTCTTACGCTGGTTCTTCATTCCCCACCCTCCCACGAGCCATCAATTTGGGTTTTAAGAACTGAAATTGAAATCGGCCATGGAACCAAAAACCAAGCAACATTGGTTTGGATTTGGGAGGATTAAGGTGAACTATCACATGGGATGATACCATGATAAAAATTGGTGTCGGTTTGGCCTTGACTTTTGAACATACTAGTATGTCTTGGTATTGGAGTTTTCCTTTTTTCAATATCAGGTTGATATTAGTATTAAGTACCTTTTTGAAAATTCATATACATATGGTCCTAATATTGGGCCCAACATTGATTTTTGACTTGTAAGAACTAGGTGTATACGTGGTATGTACATTGGTATAAAATTGATGCAAGTTTAATATTATTTTAGGTCTCTATCAACTTGGCATATTTATAAGGCTGGTATTACTTCAACTTAAACCAAGTTCGTAGGGTCCTTGCTACCAATGTTGATATCAAGAGTAGGTTTATACACTAGACCAACATGGGTTTTTTCGGGTGTTGAGTGGGTACCCAATTTGGAAGTTAGAATCTTCAGTTATGCTTTTGGTTAGTATAACCCAAATCAAAGCTAAGCCAACTAGAGGTTAATTGGAGGTTAGTTGCCAGTTTTGTTCAAGGTTACCTGGAACTGGCTTTGATTCTTACAATTGGAGACTAGAATTGTTTTTGAAGAACTAAACCCAAACTACATTCCAAGTTTTATAAATAAAAAAATTGGAACCAAAATTGAAGTCACTATATTAATCTTTAAACATTGGAGCCAAAGGTTTTTCATAAAAGTCAAAAATCACCCAACATTGATCAAAATCCCAAAGCTTCTTCAATTGTAATTAAACACTATAAATATAACATCCTTAGACTAAATCAACGTCTCTAATTCCACATGTAACATTTCTAGGGTTTAAAACCTTAAACCCTAAAACCCCCTAAAAAGCCCTATTCTCTAAAAGGCCTCAATGAAGAACTTGAAGATACTGTTATAGCTCTGCATTCACCCTAGCCTCATCTATAGACACAAAAGTCCAATTTAAACGATTTTGAACTTCACATGGAGAGTCTATGAGAAGCCCCTCACTTTTGTAACACATTCAACATTTGTTTGTAGCCTTAAGCAAAACATTGGTTCATGGTTGGACTTTCAATATGCACTTTTACCTTTTCTTTTCTTTTCTGTCCAATTGGAAACCAAAGGTGTAAACCAAAGAGAGGTGGTGAAGATTTTAGGGCAACTCATTCCATTTTGAGTAATTTAGGTGGCCTGATATATTTCATTATCATCTTTTGGTATTGTACACTAGTACAAATCCATGATTTTGAAGCTAGGTTTTTTTTATTGAATCTAGTCAAGTTTTTATTCATAAGAAATAGTGGACAATTTTGGCTATAGTAAAATGAACCAATCATTTATGCCATAAATTTGACTCAGTTTGAATGATTAAAATGATTTAAACATGTCTTATTTGATTTCACTAAAAAAATGAAATTGATTTAACATTCCACATGGAAAAATAAGTTTTAAAAAAAAAAAATTTGAAGAATTGTAACGAGCATGATTTGTTGGATTATCATAGTTTCACCAAATTTAATCTTAGACTAGATTGCCCAAAAAAAAGTTTTTTTCAGCTGAACTACCAATGATCTTTAAACTATCATTTAATCTTCCATGCAATTTTCTTAATATGCCCTTTTTCAATATTTAAACATATGATACAAGAGAGAATTCAACCTTCCGCATTTTTGGTCATGCACCAAAGCCTTCAACAGCCAACCAAAACATCATGCAATAAAAAATATTGACATCCAAATACATATAAACATTAGATCCATTTTAAATATGTATTTCAAAAATTCAAATGTAATGTCTTTAATGATGGGTAATTTTCAAATTCTGAATTTTGTAATTATATTTATTTCAAAAATTTCAATTTAGTTTTTTTTATCAATATCGATAATCTTATGAATTTTAATGAAATTAATTCCACATACGAAATACATAAATATGAATTAATGTAATCAAATGTTAATAGGGTTTAGGGTTGAAGTTCACAAAAAATATCTTTAATGTCATCATCATCATACTATTATTATTCTATATGTAAGCTCTAAATTTTCATTTGTTACTAAATTTCAAATGAAAATTTTTATTCAAAATTCAATATCTTTCACCTAAGGTCAAAATTTTACAAAACCATGTCCATTAAATCCTAATCATTAAGGGTTTTCCAACAACATTGAGAGTATGCCCCCACTTGTTTAGTCGAAGTCTAGAATCCGATTTTCATTTTCACTAAAAATTGAGATTTCATTTGTTAGTGAATTTCTAGTGACAAAATTCAATATCACTTGCATCTTAGGTTCAAACATTATAGAACCACATCCATTAGACCCCCTACTCATTGAAAGATTTCCCAAAACACTAAGAATTTAACCCAATTGTTTTAGCTTAAGTTTGAAATTAGAAATTCCTTTTCACAAAAATTTGATTTTTTGTTTGTTACTAATTTCAAGATATAAAAATTACTCAAAATTCAATATCTCTTACACCTTATGTCCAAAAATTATTAAACCACCACCATTAAATTACAATCACTTCAAGCTTTCCAACAACACAAATAAACTCAAATTACTTTAGCTTAAGTCTAATTTTCAATTTTCATTTTCATCAAAAATTGAATTTTCAGTTGTTACTTATTTTCTAGAAACAAAAATTATTACTCAAGATTTAGTATCTCCTATTGATCATTGAAGGCTTTCCAACAATATCAAGAGCACGCCCCAATTGTCTCCAAATTTAATCTTTTCATTTCATTGAATTTTCAATGATAAAATTAATATCAATAATGTTTGCACCATAGGTCTAAAAACTCAATGCACCCCTATTCATTAGGAATCCAATGGTACCAAGAGTGCAATAAGAGGTTTTGTGGTTTGGGAGATTTCAACAGCACAAAGAAATAAAATAAAAAAATAACCTTAATTAATAGTAGGATTATTTTTTTAAATAATTAAGAACATGAAAACTAAGTATATTATATTGTCATATGTTTTAGTTATTAACTTTTTTATAAATTAGCTATATAATATTTTAATATTTCAATGCTAGTACATTATCAAAAGTAGCCTATAATCCCAAGGTGTTAGATTTGGATCACTAATTTTAGTCACATTAGTCATAGTAGTTGAAGTGAACAATTCCATTTGGGTGTCACATTTGCCATGTGTATAATATAATGTGTGATTTGACTAAATATCTAGTTGATTTTAATCATAATGGACATGTACCTAATTTTGATGTTATTCAAACTAGACATAGTTAATCATTTCAAACTCGTAATGTTAACTTTATAATCAACTTAATCATGATTTGATGAACATAAAATTCATGTTTTGTAATAGTGGGTGGTGACCTACTAATACCATACTTGCAATTGATGTTCGATTGAATGTTAAATAACTATCTAATGGAGTTGAGTTGGAAAATCAAAAGTTTTCATTTCACCATTATTAGATTTTTTTATTTTTCAAATTGTTGACACAAATGGACAAATCCATTGCAAGAAAATTCAAAAAACAACTAACTTGGGGGGACTCCCAACCTTGAGGAAGCAAATTCAAACAACTACCATTGCATATTACCAATGGTGGGTGGTTGGTAAACTTTTTGGCCATCTCTAGCACAAATAGCTTGATGGGGCACGAAGTTTTTTCAAACAACTTAAAGAGCCTGCCTTCTTCACCCTAGGGTGCTTTTTAATTAGCGTCACTCAATGTTGCCATTTTAATGTTCCATAATATATCCCACATAATTTTATTTACCCTAGCATTTTGCCACTTGACCCCATGAAGATTAATTCAATTCTTTTAAATCCATGTTAACCAAAGAGCTATACCTTACAACATGGACCACATTGTAGTAAATTTCTTTAAGCTATTGGGCAATTTCTTATTGAATAGGCACTATTCCAAACTAAGAGCCTTAAATGGGTTGCTTATTATTGTTAGCTTTTTAAAATTATGCAAAAACTTGATAGCAAATTTGCATGTTTTCATAGTTCTTGGTCATTGCCAAAACTTGTGCAAAGTAATTTTAGAACTACAAGTTCACATGAAGGACACTTTAGCGAAATGTTTCAATTCTCGAAGTATTGACCACTAACCTATGAATAGTGATCGAATGGAACCCACATCTTTTTTGTTTTAGTGCTTTAACCAAACATCCTTCCATTTCATTTGGAAATCTTGTGGGATACTTTGTTCCCACAATTTTGTTATGTTTCATGTGGCCACTATCCTTGGTGCGAGTAGTTTTTTTCCTTGCTTTGCACTATTGCCTAACAATTTTTTTGGTCCATTCTAATTCAAAGTCCTAGATCAAATCCTAGTTCTTCAAGAGACTTGTAAAAAACTTGAAGATAACACTTCTTAGTCCTTGTTTAGTATAAACTTTCACTTTCATGAATGTGCTAGAAAATTTTGTTTGTGCCCTAGAAAGTTAGAGAAGTCTAGCTTGAGACCCAATATCATGGACTTGAACATTTTTAGGGATTATCAATGTCCTACTTAAGACCTCCCGTAGTGTAAGCCAAAAATCTACAATCATGCAAATTACCATTGATGGATCTTTCTCCAATATAGTGTAAATGCTAAACCATTCATCCATGTTTACTTCTATTGATGACAACATCAAATTTTCCACCCTTATTCAATTCTATGTGTTACCAATTAAATTTGTCCCATTTTTCTTCCCATGGGTAAAATCTCCTACCATATGAATCCCACATGTCTTCTATGCAACAAAGCGTCACTTTGTGTGATTCTTATGCCCATTGGATTGAATGTTTGAACTCACCTCCTTTGAATTTAAAACCCCACCATAATCCAATTTTTTTATTGGACTTAACCAATTGGGGAGGGTTAAATTACAAGTTACTCACCATTCACTTTCAAGCCCTCATGATTTGTACCCAAAATTTGAACCTAGGGGAAGACACTTGTCCTTTGCCCATTGCCTAGTTCAAGTTTGGGGTCCATCTTTTGTGTTGAAAAGCCATGCAATTGTCCAATCTAAATCAAAACTTTGTTTTGATGTTTGATTCACTTGGCTTTAGGGCTTTCAACACCCATTTGCACAACAAAGTTGAAAGGGCATTGTTTGGGTAAATTAGCCTTAAACCTTCTATATTTTTGTTTTGTTAACAAGATTTTTCTATGCACATGTATTTAAACCGATAGTTGATGAACTGGTACTAATAGTATAATTGGTAATAACTTAATTGGTGACACAAGTTGAATCGATGACACATGCGGTAGTTGGCAGAACATGTAGTAGATTTTGAAAATTTTGATTATTTATAACAATTTTATTGGCTAGATTCTATTAATTGATTAGAACAAAAAAATTTATTAGCAATTATGATTTTTTCTTATAGTTTTACTAGCTAGTTTATATTAATTGATTAAAGCAAAAAAAATTATCAACTAGTTACTATTTAGGTAATTTGTATGAAGCATTTCAAAGTTCAAACCTAGAGTACAAAGGAGGGATGGTAGAATATGAAAAACATCATATCTCTATTTTACATACTTATTTTCTAAATCTCTAATGTACAAACTTTGACTTTTTGATACAATTTTTGTATTTTCACTGCAAGTTGGAGTACTTGTTAACATTGAATAATTTGTACCTGTTCAAAATTTAGGAAAGTCCTAAATTTGCATCGTTTTTCATACAAACTTTGAGATCAATTTGTTTTTTTTTTCACTTTGAGAAATGAAGTGTTTCTTCTTGGCCAATTTTGGTTTCTTGAATTGTAACAAAACAAGTTGTGTAGGATTGTACATAGATTTTTAGATTTTAGATGTATTTTTTTAGAATTTGTAATTAAAGAAGTTGAGAAGTAGGAAATTAATGGGCATAGAGAAAAATCCCACTAATATGCTTACACAACAATCAAACCAATTAACCCTTGCCCTTGCATGGTGTTAACTTGCAACCCATTGGAAATTTCACAATAAGGACTTGCATTTCACTAGTTTGTTTTAGAACCCACCCTATCCCCACACTTATAAATAACCATAAAATAGATGCCAACATTGTGGTGACCACCATAGCTATCTTGACCAATTAGAGATGGAAAGTGCTTTCATACTTGAATTTTTTCCAAATTTTCTATATAAAAATTCATCCACATTTTTTACTTCCATGTTGAGCCCAAATGGGACTCTAACAAGTTTAGAGGGGTAGATGCATAATACGGTGTAAACAATTTTAAGGAAAATTGAGACTACATATAATATAAAAGTAGTAAACAAAAGATTCACTAACTTTGAAATATTCTAAAGATCACAAGAAGTTAATTTGAGCTTCAAATCTAAAATAAGTTATAAAACCCATCAATATGGAATTGGTTAATAGTTGTATCATTGTGAAAAAATACACCAATCATTTTATAAACATTGATTTAGAACCCTTATTTGACAACACATTACTTTTTTTTTTTAAATTTGAAAATCAATTTTTAAAATGTACAATAATAAAAACAACACTTAGCCCAACTACATCGGCAATGGAAGAACATTTTGCAACTTTAAAAAATCACAATCATCATAAGTATTATAACACAATGTACTAACAAATGTTTTAAAAACATTTGATATGAATTTCACAATTTCAAAAGAAATTGAGAATTTTGGTGAAGAAGATTCTTCTTCATGGTTGTCTTTTTACATGTGCAAAATTTTATAGCTACCATTAAATCTAATGCTTTGTAGTCCTTTTTTATAATTGCAAATTGTTATAGGGCTATTGTAAAGTTAAAATTTACTCCACTAAAATTAATAATTAATTTGTTCATATTTGCTCCAATTTCATGATACAATGATATATTGGGATGTAAATTGCCATTAATTTAAAAAATTAGTTACAAAATGTTTTTCAAACATCTACCATGATATATCAAAGTTCCACATGTATTGAAAACAATCAAATTGTGGTAGTTCTTTGTCTACATCATGGCATTCATTCACCTAAAGATGTTTCCTTATTTGACCCATTTCTAGCTAAACCATTAGTCCACCTTGGTGTTTACCTCAAATTTATCTTGGTACTTCAAAAAGCCATGGATTTTTCCTAGTTAAATCTTCAATCCGATCCACTAATTTAGGAAAAATCTCTCCAATAGGTTTACTACATCAAATGTAAGTTCCCTTATTTTAATTTATCTATTGATTGAAATGGTACTATCATCCACATATTGGGAAATGGTTTGATCTTTTGAGCCTCCAAGGAGTGAAATTCCCTTCATAAATTCTCCTTTCTACTTTTTTCACCATAAAATTAAGCACCTCACCTACTAGGAGAGAGGTAAATGACTAATGTATCCTTGTTGACTTTTCTTTGAACATCCAATGGTTTCTTGATGCCCCCGTTTAGGCAAACAACTACTTTAGCTCCTTTGAATAGCAACTTCATCATATCTAGGAAGCCACTTGCCACCCCCATTTGTTCCAAAGTCATAAACATAAACTCCCAACTCATTTTGTCGTCTGTTTTTACAAAATCAATGACTAGTAAAATGCTTGGCCCATTTGATGGTTTCTTGCAACACAAGTACATTGTCAAGAATGTATGTCATTGGAAGGAAGGTTATTTGATTAGCTTCCACAATCTCCATAAGGATTGGTTGTAGCCTTGGCAAAAATCTTATATGCCACATTTGAAAAGTTTGCTATAGAATTTACAACATACTTCTTCTAGGCTCTTTTTCGTTCAAGTAGTCATGCCCTTTTCATCCTTGAACACCAATGTTGATGTTTTGTAAGGTTTCATTTTGATTGTCGAAAAAAATTCCTTAGAAATAAAGTTATCACTTTGCTTCAATTTTTTCCTTGATTGAATTTTTTGCATAGTTGTTTTTGTTTCTTCTAGTTATTGAACTTGATTCCTCAAGTATCCCATTTTCTACTATAACTCCTTTTAGAGTGCTTCTTGAAACTCACATTGGGCCTCGCCTAATATGTGTCCTAGCTCGTTCCTCCTTATAGAAATATGAAACTTTGTGCTTACAAAACCTTTTAAAAACTTGATGATATTGCTCATCCTTGTGGAGAAAACAAGTCCCTCATGATGGACTCGTCAGATTTTTGAATTTGTTCCTTAGCCTTCTTGAAATGTGTTGTATTCATTTTCCAACAAGATTTTACTAAGGCTTCCATTAGCTTTAACATGTAGGAAATTGGGTGATGGTTTGACTCGATTCCATAAATTCCTATTGAGTAAAAAGAAGGCATGTTTTCATATTGTGTATTAACCTTTTGGATATGTACATTCTATGAAATCTAAGCATAATTCATTCATTTCCACTTTGGTGATTGTTCTAAGAATATTTAAGGCTTCTTTTAAACCTCAAGGGTTTCACAACGTCCAAAGCTTGCTTTAAAACTTCCCATGATAACCCTTCCTTTTTGAAATGAACTTCCCATAACTAGATAACTTATTTGATTGCCTTGTTATTTGTCCTTTGTGCACTTCCCAAATCCCCAAAGGTCGAAAAAGATTGAAAGGCTTGAGTTGATTATGTTCTTGATGGGGCAAAAAACTTGCTAACTCTTATTACCATCTTCATGGTTATGATCACGTTCTTTTTTGGCACTACTATTCCATATGGAAGAATTTGGGCTTTTGACTCACACCCTTAAATATGTTGTTTCAAGGCCGTCTTCCTTCCATTAAAGTATTTTCGTTGGACCCCTAACATGCTTGTTTTGTAAGAGCCATTGAGCCTAGCTCCATTATTATTCTCTAGTTGCATTAAAGATAGTGGGGTCAATTGCATTTTTGTTCTTGTGTTTGATTATCCCTCTATAGACCCCGAACTCTTACAAAATTGCTTTAGTGATATTTGAACTTGCCTATGAGTTTCTTTGGGCCTTGACTTTCAATGAAAGCTTGTTCTATTCCTCAACATCAAATTTTGCATCAAAACAATATGCCTTATTTGCAATTGCGCACAAGTTTTCTCTACCTTCGTGGTTGATGCATTAAGCTTGGTTTATTAAGTAAAGGAAAACTCTTCTTTTTATGTTTCACTCCCAATTGCCAAGACTCTCTAAAACCCGTCATTGCTCCTACCCAATGTCAAATTTTAATGAATAGACAAACCATTATTGATGGATATTCAAAGAATTGAAATCTTGCATTTACCAAGTACATTGAGCAATCTACTCCATTGGGTTATCACAATATTTCTCTTAAGAAATATTCCTTGGGTAACCAAACAATTTCTATTCTTTTCCACATCTCGAATGTAGCCAACTTGACCTTCAAGGTTTAAGGACCTTGAACTTGTATGCCAACTTTTTTTCCCTTTCGAAACCATTTTACAAGGTGGGTGACATATTAATATATAATGTTGTTACCACTCATATGCCCAATTGTTTGCTTTCAAACCATCTTAATTCAAGTTTTGATTTAGGCTTGGTTAGTTAGGTATTTCTTTTGTAGTTTTAAAGAAACAAGGAGAGACACTACTCTTCATCATTTTTGGATCAACACACAAGGTGGTCAAAAATACCTTAGATCATGTCAACTATCTTATGTTTCACCTACTTGATATATAGCTATGGCCTTACCTAAGGGTGACACTTGGGACACATCAGATCACACATCAACTCCAAAGTTGATCACCATAATTAACGGTTTTTGGAAAGGAAGTTTTGCAGTAGTTTGTCCGGACCGAAGCAGGTGAATCCCAGTCCTGAATTCTAGTTACAGGAAGGATCCAGTAGTCTTTACAGGGAAAGCTTCAGTCTCATGTCAGAACACATCAAATTCCTGCCCAAAAAACACAGTTTTTGGCTTTCATGTTTCTAAGGTTCAATAAATTTTCATTCCCAGAAAACATAAAGCCTTTCAGGAAATACTTAGCTCCTGTTTGATTGATGGATGGATCCTTGCAAGGTGAAACCCACATCCAACATAAATGGTAGAAACCCTTGTAAACTTCATTAAACAAAGCACCCAGCAAAGGGGGAAAGGAAGAGACAAAGAGAGGGTTTACATGTTGATGGGTTACCAACTTCCTTGGTAACTCAATTGTGGTCCATCCATCTCCATCTATAACTGAGTCATAACCATGGGCTTGTGATGGATGGTGCATTGGTGGGAGTTGGTTCACATAAGCCTTGAAGATGGGCTTGAAGATGTGGGTCCTCCAGCATGCAACATAATTGCATGACACCATTATTATTCTAGTAATTGTTGTTTTGTTCTTGTCAGCAGATTGTTTCTTCTTTTTTTTGAATGTGTTATACTACTTGTCATGTTTGGTGCTGTGGTTTTGGGGGGTGGAAGTCAGTTGTGGAAAGCTATCTCAGATCCAAGTTGTTACACCAGGGGACCTTACAAAAAGCTTTGCAGAAATTTTTTAAAATATAGCAATTATTGAAGGTTGCCAACTAGTGTTGTACTGGTATATATATAGAGTGCAACTTGGGTATGAGCGGAGGCAACATGCATTTAACTTGTTGCTATTGTTTAGTGTTTGCCCCTTATTCCAATACTAGTCTAGTATGGGACTTGTGACAATACCACAAAAAAATTAATTAATATAATATAATATAATATATATATTATACCTGCCTTTACCAGTACCAATACCCTGCCATTTACCAGGGAAAAAATCAGCCTGGAATCTAATACCAGTACCAGACTTGTGTGAAAGTTTTTTAAAAATACCCAATACTAGTGCCTGCCAGGCATAAAAAATAAATTTAAAAAATCCATTACCCAAGACCAGTATTGTATGTTCAATAGTAGATTCTGGTCCAACACTGGTGCCAATAACTTTACAAGGCTTATATATTAGAGCTCTGTGTTGCTGCCTGTTACTATTTTATTTTTTTCTTTATGTGTTCATATGGTTTTCAATAATTCATCATTATTTATGTCAATGTCAAATTTAATTTAAATTAATATACATTTCATGGCCATGAAAAGACACATGTTAATTTTATTTTTTTTCATATTCATGTTGGTGGATAAGGCAAAAGAGTGAAATAATTATAAAATGGAGATATTTATTAGGAAACGTGAGTGATAGTTATTAAGAAAGTTCATAGGAAAAGGAAGCAATCATTTTTTTCAAAAAATGAAGTACTTAAACTTGAAAATGAGATAGTTATTTTTGAAATTGTCTTTGGAATGGTCTATGGACAATCACACAAAGGATTCCAAAAAAATCTCCCATATACAAGTTCTCATCACTAGAATTTTATGAGTGTTAGTTTTTTTTTTTTTTTTTTTTAATTTTTTTTTTTTTTTATAAATTTCTTTTTTTTTTTTATAAAATTACCACTT